>Ga0196972_1000343_pt1 | contig 27539 bp, 21 predicted proteins | sample S1v_2013CmetaG_FD_148618 | JGI IMG/M metagenome (GOLD analysis project Ga0196972, IMG submission 148618) | Soil microbial communities from Anza Borrego desert, Southern California, United States - S1+v_20-13C | ecosystem: Environmental > Terrestrial > Soil > Desert | place: USA: California...
CCCGCCTTCTACACGCTTCAACGACTCGATGATCTGGCTATCTGAAAACTTCGACTTCTTCATGCAGAACTCCCCCTTTACGAGAAAATTCTACTTCTGAGTCCGCTTGTTTCTCGGGGGGATTACCGAGTGATCTTTACAAATTACGGGAACAACAAAAGACAACAAGCGCAGCTCTCACAGGAACGAGAACTTAAGAAACAAGAGCGAGAGTTAGCATTAAAAAGAGAGATTTATTTATCTTTATGTGAAGCAACTTCGGCGGCGTTAAACACAATAATGCGTTTTGCCGATATCAATGTACCAACGGAGCAGGTTAAAGATACATTTTTACCGAAAGCGGACGCCCTGCTTAAGCTACATATAACTGGAACTGAGGTGACCTTGGAAAAGTTTATGAACTTTAGCGCCGATCTCATTGATGCGTTCTATCAGCTTTCGGCAAAAAGAATACCGTTGATGCAAATTCTCGAAAACCTGAAAACAACGGAGGCCAATTGGTCATACGTTGCTAACTTTCGCGACTCAACTATGACAATACTAAAGGAGTTTCTAGTTGACGGCGCAAAAGACCAAACCAAAGAACAGAGCATCCGACGAATACTAAGCGAAGAAATGGAAAATTTGGATAGGCTCAATAATCAGAGGAACGATCTAAAGAAAGCCTTGCATAAAGAAGTCATGGTATATGTTGAACTTTGTGTGAGAACACATAAAGATCTAACGCTTAAGCTATTACCTGTTCTCACCAATATAAGAGACGAGTTAAATCTGCCAATCGATAGCGATCTTTACCAAGATTTAATGATAAACACTTCGCATCGCCATGAGAAAAGCTTCAAGATATTTCAAGAAACTATTTCAGGTTTAAGTGAAACTTCTGCGTAACGTTAGAGGTTATCAAGTAGGTTCAAAATGGCCGAGTTCGACTATTGGAAGCGCTGCTCCAGCGGATTCTAATCGCAAGAACACCGGAAAGGACTGTATCACGCCCCAGAGCGGCGTCCTTCTCCTCCTGCCGTCGTCGTCGGTGGCCTCGCGGGGGCGAAGGCCGTCCTTTCCGGTCCATTCGAGTTTGATTCACACTCGCGCCGGATGAGCTTGTCCGGGGTTTTCGCTTCGATCTTGCACGGTACGATGTCGCAGCTGGCGTCGATCTCCGAACCCTTAGATCCGCTGAACCGGTGTGGACGACTTGTAAGAACCCCGTGGGCCGTGATGAATTGCAGTTGCCATATCACACGTGTCAGAGCGGCAGAGAGGACGGCTAAAAAACGGCTTGGCAACAAGCGGGACATTCCCCGTCGTCAGGGTCAGAAGCGGGTACTCCGCCTGAAATGAAGGGTAACTAGCTTTTCACCCGCGACACTAGCCCAGGAGAGATGCCAGCATAGAACCAAACCTCGTCCCGCAGCCCCACATGGTGCCCGTCTGAGCCAGGCGAGCGTCGACCAGATCAATCCGGCCACGGTCTGGGTCTTGAAATCACGAAGCTCTTCCCGAAGCGCTTTCAAGTGCTCCAGGATCAGGTTTTCTACAGGGTCGGTCATCGGGCTTGCTTTATTCATAACGTCACGCTTTTCCTTCCTTGCTTTTGCAAGGGCTTCATCCCGTTCATGTTCGACTCGCGCCAGTTGCTCCCGCAGCTGCGCGACCGTTTGCTCTTGACTATTTGGATCCGCGGCATTTTTCGTAACGCTTGCCGTCATAACGGTTTTGACTTGCGGACGCACCTCCCCTGCCCGCTTACGCGCCCGGTATGCCCTCATCCGTTCCGCCGCGCTTTTGGCCTGTCCCGTGGACGGACGGCCCCTGCGGCGCGGAGCCGGAAAGCGTTCGGCGGTTTGGGTGTCGGCTTGATTTTTCATCTTCGTAATTCGTTGCGGTATTTCAGACTGTGATTTAATGTAACTCGTTACGATAAATAAGGCAAGCGTTTTTCGTAACGAAAAATGACAATTAATCTCGAAGGCTCACCAATGACCCGAGGAAACACTATATAGACACCTGTGATATCTGCTCGATTGCCTAGGCGCAGTAAAGCAAGCCTTGCGGCAAAGCCGAAAGTATGACAAGAAAAGGCACGGCAGCGGATTCGAAGAACAAGCCATCGCAAAGGCGCTTTAAGCGAAACGCGACTTTCGGTCGGCGAAGAGCAATAAGTATTGAAGTAAGCTGTCGAGACAAAAAACAACAACAGGACTTATGCCTCTTGCTCCTTTTGCTTTTGAACAAAGGAACCAAGAAGCCTTTTTCGTAAGTCCTGAACAACATCAAGACGGGAGGGGTTCAATCATGCTGAAATCGATCGATATTCTGCTCGGGCTTTCTGTCGTCATGCTGATCGTCAGCATGGCGGTGACTTTGATGACTCAGGCCATACTGGCTCTCCGCCAGAGTCGCGGACGGCACTTATTGGCAGGCCTCGTGGACCTCCTCGAGCAACTCGATCCCGGCGTGGAGCGGCGCTGTGCGGAGGAGATCGCGAAGATGATCCTCTGTAGTCCGATCATCAACGGCGGCAAGGTGTGGGGTTCGATCCGGTATGGCGAGGTGATTCACCGTGAGGAACTCACCAAGATGCTGCTCGACCTGGCCGCGCGGGATTCCTCGGCAGAGACGATGACCACGATTCAGCAGACGGCGCTCAAGATGTTGAAGAAAGTGATGGCGGACAACGGTATTACGGACCCGGACCAAACGCTGAAAAACATGCATATGGCGGCGCTGCAATTGGAGAAAACCAACCCGGAGCTGGCCAATGACGCCCGTCAAAATATTGCCCTCCTGCAAGAAGCCTCCAGTCAGTTCCTGGCAAAAATCAACCTGCGGTTCGATTCGATCATCGATCGTGTAAGCCAGCGTTTCACCTTCAGCGCCCGCGTTTGGACTTTCGTTAGCGCAACGCTGGTAGCAGTCGTGCTGCAACTGGATACGGTGACGCTGGTGAACCGGTTTGCCATGGACGACGCCATGCGAGCCGCATTCGTGCAGGAGGCGATGATGATCGATCAGGCACAGCGCGCCACAATCAACCTACAGGCCCAGACCGCCGCGACATCCCCCCAGTCGGATGAAACCCGGAGGCAGTATTTCACGTTCTTGGCCAAGCAGGGCGTGATCTTACCTCCAACCTCCCTCAAACTGTGGTACGACAACTGGCAAAATGTGAACCTCCCGGGTCTGATGGTCTCCATCCTGCTGCTAAGCCTCGGTGCGCCCTTCTGGTACAGTGCACTGAACCGGTTATTGCAGCTGCGATCAGTCCTTGCACAAAAAGACGATATGCAGCGCGTCATTCGGCACACCACACAGTCCACGGGAGACGTCCCCGACAGTGGAATCGGCACAGCCAGCGGCATTCGCCCCAACAGTCCATGAACGTGGCGGTTTAACTATCTTCCATCACCGACCATGATGAAAACGGCTTGAGCGGCAGCATTACCCCGGTCTTCGAGCGCTACATCGGCATCGATTATTCCGGTGCCAAAACCCCGACCTCTAGTCTCAAAGGGCTGCGCGTCTACCTGGCGAATCGGGTCGCCTCACCCGCGGAGGTTCTGCCGCCGCCCGGTACGCGCAAATATTGGAGCCGGCGCGGCATCGCCGAATGGCTGGTCGGAATGCTGTCCGAAGACGTGCCGACACTGGTTGGCATCGACCACAGCTTTTCCTTTCCGTTGCGCTATTTCGAGGTTCACAACCTGCCGCTCGACTGGTCGGCCTTCTTGGATGATTTCCAACGGCATTGGCCCACTGACGAAGACGACACCTATGTCGATTTTGTCCGTAACGGCCTCCGTGGCCGCGGCGCCGAGCGCATGGGCGATGCTCGCTGGCGGCGCTTGGCAGAAATACGCTGCCGGGCCAAATCGGTCTTCCACTTCGACGTGCAAGGCTCGGTCGCCAAATCCACCCATGCCGGCCTTCCCTGGCTGCGCTATCTGCGCCAGAGACTGGGCGCGCGGGTGCATTTCTGGCCGTTCGACGGTTGGAAAATCCCGAGGGGCCGATCGACCGTCGCGGAGGTCTATCCATCGCTATGGCGGCACGATTTCGCCTCGGATCGGCGCAATCCCGACCAGCAGGATGCGTATTCGGCAGCCGAGTGGATGCGGCGCGCCGATCTCGATGGCCGCCTGCAAGAATTCCTCAACCCGTATCTAACGCCTGTGGAGCGCGCGACGGCTCAGGTCGAGGGCTGGATTCTCGGAGTCAGATGAGCAAGATATCAGGCTTTCTTCTCCTGATTAATGCCACAGGATCAGATCGTTTGTCGCCGTCCTCGCCTGTGGATCATTCTTCAACCGAGCCCATCGCGCGAAATACCGCGCATCCAAGAGGAAAAATACGAAATCATTAAGGAAGCTCTGATTAAGTCCTTCGACAGGCTCAGGACGAACGGTAACGTATGGATTCCGTTCGCGGTGAGTTTGTCGAACCACGAACGGAATCCACTTGTTCAGAGATTCCTTAAGGGCCATCCTGCAGGTCGCTCACCCTGAGCTTGTCGAAGGGTTTCCAGGGGCTATCGGGATAGACACTAGAGAGCTATGCCTCAAACCATCCAAGCTTCGCTTGCCGATAAGATGATGACGTTTGCGCTAGACATCGACGGCTTAACATGCTAGACACATTTCAGCCTCATCACGTGCTGCAAAGGAGCCCTGCATGGCGAAATCAACCGTAGTCTACTGGAATCCTTTACACCCTGAGAGCCTGGAGCAATGGACGCCTGTCGAAGGACTGGAAGGCATGGCCGAGGAGCTTACCTTGAGCCTTGATTCAGTGACCGGCGAGTACACCAGACTAACGCGCTTTCTCCCCGGTGCCGATACGTCGGCCTTTGGCGGAAAGTCTCATGCTTACCCGGAAGAGGTATTTATCGTCAGCGGACGCTTGTACGATCAGGCGTTTGATCTTTGGCTCGAAGCCGGGCATTACGCCAGCCGCCCTCCTGGCGAACTCCACGGTCCATTCAAAACCGATATCGGGTGTGTCGTACTGGAAGTGTCGTTTCCCAATCGCCTTAATAATGTCGCCTAGCTCGCCCATAGAGGATCCTGGGTGAAGCCTCCCGCCAAAACCGCTCTAGTACGCCCGCCTCTCACCATTCCGGAAAGTGAGATGAGGCGGGCTGCTCGTACAGATAACCGCTCCTCAGCCAGGTTCCACAGATCAGAGGCCGGGCTGATAAAGCAGGGTCAGAGCGCCGGAGAAACTTAGGGACTTCAGCCCTAAGGTTTTCTCGATAGCGGCAAGAACGTCTTGCGGCCGGGTCAGATCGAGAGCGCCGCTGACGATGCGTTCGCGAATGCGCGGATCGCGACCATGATCTTGCCGGGAAAATCGCGGTTCAGTTCGTCGACTACGGCTGAAAGGGGCTGTAGGCTGTACACCAAAAGCCCTTTACGCCAGGCCAACGCCTGCAGGTCACCCACTCGCAGAGTGCATGCTTCCACGAGACGAGCTGAGAGAACATACTGATCGTGCAGAAGCCATCATGCCGATCCGCTACCGTTCCCTATGCTCTTTCATGTCCTTTGATCCTGGTTTTTTCGGACTCCCCTGGAGCAGCAAATGAAATATATTAAGTGGCAGAGAGTCTGAACGTTCACGGAGGTGCGAATAATGACTATCAATGCGTCGAATATGCGGAACGACAAGTCTCTCTCCTATCTCCTCTATCTGTATCTGTGGCCGCTCTGGATTTTTGAGAATGCCAATGTGGGCTCCTTTTTCGAGCGCACGGCCGCTTATCGTCGAAACCGATCCAAGCGGGTCTACTTGCCCGCTTACACAGCGAAGTGGATGGTCATTTTCGCGATGCTTGTGGCCATGCTGTGTGCCCTTGAAAGCATGGGAAATGCTTATGTCACATGGAAATTCTCATTCACCTTGCTCGCCTGCGGGGCCGGCATACTGGCAATTTTGGCGTTTGTAGTGGTGGTGATGACCATCGCCATATATCTGTTATTAACCCGCTGGAAGTATTAAGCACCCATCCCGGATTGAGAGCGGGTATTGTTCACTATGGCATCCATGGTGCGGCACGTTTTTTCGGCTATAGCCGAGGCGTCTTAGATAGCGAGAAACACCGCCCTGCCCCTTTCCGACGATGGCGTAAAGCAACTTTCTCGTTATTTGTCTTCGGGATGAAATTGGACCAGCACCGTTCGAGTGACGGGACCGATGAATCTTGAAATGTTATTCCGGTAAGGCGGAGGCGCGGAAGAGTGCGAGGATAACCGAAGGGACGAGGCTAGAATGCTGCATATGAATCAGTAACTGGACCGGACATCCTTGTCCTACCGCTTTGCCTTTGCGCGAATCCGATCCTTCGCTTTCCATCGGTCTGTCCAGTTACTGTGTCTATCACTAGACTTAAGTGGGATATCGGCCTGTCCCATCCTGGGGGGCGACGCGACATCCCTGTATCCGTGCTCGAATGCCGCTTCCCTACCGCCCTTTCGAGTGCAATTTATTTAAACGCCGGACCGCGTCCGAAAAAAATACGTGCGAGCTCGTATGTATATCTCCGCACACCATGCCGGCAGCGGGCGATTGAAAGGCCAGCGCCTTAATTCCATATTTCGTGATAGAGATCAAATTCGCTTCAATTCGACAGTGATAGTGTTGCGTTTAAACCTAAATCGGCAGTGATGGTCGGCTGTGAAGCCTCCATGATCCGGTCGGTATCTTGAATACGCCAAAGCAGGAACTTTCGCTCACGTGGAAAACCGGAGCTGTACTCAGATTATCCTCGGCCCGCTGATCAAAGTGGGTCTCTTGTGGCCAGAACTCGGATCCTACGCGATCTTGAAGGATCAAGCGCTTGTCGTTTTTCCAAATGCGATCTTGAAACGAGAGGTTAAACCATGACGCTCAGAAAACATGGCTTGTGCCAACATGCCGAGTTGATCCAACGCCTATTGGATGCGGCCGACATGATCTATCTCGATCCCCAGGCGGACCGCGGCAGACTGAATCGCTTACTGGATCTCGTCGAAAGATTGCAGCGTAGAAATCCTCAGACTGAGCCGCCTCGTCACTATCAACACGGCTCAATCCTTCGCCGCGAGTCGACTCCACTTCATTCATCAACAACCACGCAGTGGCCGAATTGCGCCGGGTCGGTCTTGCCTGAGCAATCGGTCGAAATCATAGACAACCGGAGACGCATCGCGAGGTCTTCGCGATCATAAGCGGGCCAGTCGTCTTCTGCACGCACGGATGGCCGTTCCGAACCTTCACCGGTTCACCCTGTCCCATTGTTACAGCCCGCGAGTCCGCAGCTTTTCGATTCTCAAGATAATGAAGATCTGACGGGAAAGGAGGGACAACCATGGAGGTTCGAGAGATCATGACCCCAAAACCGATCTGCTGTACGCCGGACACCCATTTGGAGACTATCGCACGGTCGATGGTACGGCACGATTGCGGCGAGATACCGGTCGTCGAAAGCGCGGAATCCATGCGGCTGGTCGGCGTCATCACCGACCGCGATATCGTCTGCCGTACCTTGGCGCAAGGCAAAAACCCCCTGTCCATGACCGCTCGCGAATGCATGTCGACCCCATGCGTGACGGTTACGCCCGAAACTTCGCTGGAAGACTGCTGCCAGGTGATGGAAGAGCATCGTATCCGGCGCGTGCCGGTGGCAGACCGAAACGGGTGCTGTTGCGGAATGGTCTCTCAGGCCGATATCGCCCGGCGCGCCCCGGCCGAGCAGGCAGCGGAGATGCTCAGGGAAGTCTCCCAACCGACGACTACCGCAGCGCCGGCCATGGCCTAGTGCGGAAGCGGCCAGCCGGATTATTTTCGGCCTGTATCAGGGAGCAGTCACGGATGACTTGGCCCGATTCGCGATGATATCCATTTGGGCTGGCGCTCTTGGAGTTATAGCCGGCGCTATTGCCGCAGTAGCCGGTTTCGGAATCGGCAGCTTACTTACGCCATTGCTGGCCCTGGCAATCGGAACCAAGCTCGCGGTAGCGGCGGTTTCCATTCCGCACTTGTTGGGCACGGCGCTACGTTTTTGGTGGATGCGCGAGTATATCGACCGGCGTGTGTTGTGGCGTTTCGGCTTGACCAGTGCGGCCGGCGGTCTGCTCGGTGCATGGCTGCATACCCGGGCGAGCAATCCCGTACTGACTCCGGTGTTCGCAGGCCTGCTGATCTTCGCCGGCATCATGGGACTGACCGGACTGGCAGAGCGGCTGCAATTCAAGGGCGTCTGGGCGTGGATGGCCGGAGCCCTTTCGGGTGTCTTCGGCGGCTTGGTCGGTAATCAGGGAGGAATCCGGTCGGCCGCCATGCTGGGCTTGAAGGTTCCGAGAGATGCTTTTGTCGCGACCGCTACCGCGATTGCGCTGATGGTAGACGGTGTACGGGTGCCCGTTTATCTGTTTACCGAGGGGCACCGGCTCCGACCGATGTGGCCGCTGATCGGGGTAGCCACGGCAGGCGTGCTGATCGGCACGATCGGCGGCGGACGCATGCTCAAACGTATTCCTGAAAAGCTATTTCGACGCATAGTTGCAGTTCTTGTCCTGGCTCTCGGACTCTGGATGTTTCTCAGGAACGGCGAATAACCCGCTTCACGAGCATTCGAACAAGGAGGCGTTATGAAAACCGAAAGTTCATCCGTTACGCGAACGGCATGTTTGCTGACATTCGCTTTCGTCGCCAGCGCCTATGCGCCGCCATCGGCCGCCTCGAAAGCGCCTGAAAGACCGGCCGCCCGGTCAGGCGGCGAGTACGGCACGCCCAAGCTGCCGCCCCCCAATGCCACGCCTTCGGCGATTCATTTTTCCAAGGTGATCGGCTGGCCGGAGGGCAAAACGCCGGTCGCACCGCCCGGATTCAAGGTGACCCTGTATGCCGACCGCCTGGATTATCCGCGCTGGCTCTACGTTCTGCCCAATGGCGACGTGCTGGCAGCCGAATCCCGCACCGAACCGAAGCAGAAGGGAGGAGAGCCGGGGCAGAACGAAGTCGAACGGGGCATGATCGAGTCCGGCGTCGTGGGCAAAAGCGCCAACCGAATCACCTTGCTGCGCGATGCAAACCACGACGGCATCCCGGAGTTGCGCTCGGCGTTCCTGACCGGTCTCAACCAGCAGATGGGCATGGCGCTCCGGGGTGATACCTTCTATGTCGCCAATACCGACAGCGTGGTCGTATTCCCCTATCGCACCGGAGAAACGCAGATCACCGCCAAAGGCCGCAAGATCCTGGACTTGCCCGCGGGCGGCTACAACAATCACTGGAACCGCAATCTTCTGTTCAAGCCGGACGGCAGCAAACTCTTTATCGCGGTAGGATCGGACAGCAACGTGGGCGAGCACGGCATGGACAAGGAGCACCGCCGTGCCTGCATTCTCGAAGTCAACCCGGACGGCAGCGGCGAACGGGTGTATGCCTCGGGACTCCGGAATCCGCAAGGCTTGGACTTCGAGCCGGTCACCGGTGTCTTGTGGACGGCGGTGAACGAGCGTGACGAGCTCGGCGACGAACTGGTGCCCGACTTCATCACCAGCGTGCGCGAGGGCGGCTTCTACGGCTGGCCCTATTCCTATTTCGGCCAGCACGAGGACCCGCGCCGCAAAGGCGAGCGGCCCGATCTGGTGGCGAAGGCGATCGTGCCGGATTATGCGGTCGGCGCGCACACGGCCTCGCTCGGATTGGCGTTCTACAAGGGAACCGCCTTCCCGGAAACCTACCGCGGCGGCGCGTTCGTCGGACAACACGGCTCCTGGAACCGTTCGACCCTGGCCGGATACAAGGTGCTGTTCGTGCCGTTCAAGGGCGGGAAGCCCAACGGTCCTGCGCAGGACTTTCTTACCGGGTTCATCGTCGGCGAAGGGAAACGGGAAGTTTACGGGCGTCCGGTAGGACTAGCCGTTCTGCCGGATGGCTCGCTTCTGGTCGCCGACGATGCCGGCGGAAAAATCTGGCGGGTCAGTGCCGTGCGATAGAGCCTTTCGGCCATAGGGGCGTATCGTCCCGTTAAGATGCCCCCGCACTTAGCGCCCATCTCAGTAAGCCGTTCGCCCCGAGCTCAGCGAAGGGTTCCGAGGGCTTGCTGGGATAGGCGCTTCGTCACTGCACCGACTTTGCTCATTTTGGTCTAATGTATGGACAGCATTCTCCCTGATCAATCGATAGAGAGATGTCATGGGAGTATGTGCCGGTACGAGCGCTAGGGAATTACCGTTTACAGATTCGAAGAATCAAGCCGCATACCGACCGAGCCATCGGGTAAGAAGCTCCCCGATTTTTTCAAGGAGGACTGACATGGCAGATCGCCGGAAAAGCCCGGTTCTTCGATCGCGTGGGATCTGGGCAATACTGTTGCTGTGCGTCTGTCAGATTGCATTCGCCAAACGGGTGGACGAGTCGTCTTACCATTACCCCTATAAGAACCCTTACCTTGCCACCGCCACGGTAGCCATCCTGAAAGACCGCGAACGGCGGTATGCGTGGGACGAAACCCGCCATTTGGATCTCGAACTGATTCCGGGCCGAAACGATGTTTACCTGCTGGAGGGCAAAGGGAAACTACGTGTCCGCTATTCACCTCATCCGGGACCCTCGCCGCTGATTTTCCTGCTGCCGGGATTTGGCGGTTCCGCCTATTCGGGCACGGCCCGTTATGTCGCGCAGTTGCTTACGGACCATGGATTTCAGGTGCTGTCTCTGCCCTCCCCGTTTCATTGGAATTTCACCTTGGCAGCCAGCCGATCCGCGTTACCCGGCCTTACCGAGAAGGACAGCGAAGACTTGTACCGCGCCATGCAATCGGCTCTGAATACGGTGCGCGAACGATTTCATCCGGAAATCACCCGAATCGGGCTGATAGGCTTAAGCCACGGTGCATTGACGGCGGCCTATTTGAGCAAACTCGATTCGGAACGGAAGAAAATCGGCTTCGACATCACGCTTCTAGTAAATCCCCCCATCGATCTGCTCGAGACCATCCGCACAATAGACCGGCTGGCGGATTTGGAACAACGTTATACCGAAACGCAGAGGTCGAACATCCAGGCCTATGCGATCGGCACGGCTAGTGCCGCCCTCAGCCTGGATATTGAGGATCCCGGTTATTTCGCTCATTGGGACCAGCGTCTTAAGCTGGACGACGAAAAAATACGTTATCTGATCGGATGGACTTTGCGTCAGCCCGTGGGAAGCTCGCTTTATACAAGCTCGCTGGTTCATCCGATGATGGGAATCCTCCAAACTCCGATCACTTGGGGCTATCGCAGCGCACGGCTGGAAGAAGCCCGCTCCTATGATCTGATGGATTACCTCGAGCGAGTCCTGGTACCGCACCTAGAGCGGACTAGTGACAGGACGCTCAGCTTCGATGACCTAGTCCGAGAGTCTTCCCTGAAAAGCATCGCGTCGGCCTTGCGCGATAATCCGAAGGTTTATCTCATGCACAATGCGGATGATTTTCTGGTATCCGAAGAAGACCTGAAATTCGCCGAACAGGTCTTCGGAGACCGCGCCACCATTTATCCTCACGGCGGCCATCTCGGCAATCTCTGGTACACGCAAAACCGGCGGGATATCCTTGCGAAATTGAAACCGCTGCTGAACGAGCGTTCCGAGATGAAAGGCACGGGGACAGTGCCGCCGTATTTCTCGCGCCATAGTCATCGCCGATGATTGAATGCCTTCTGATTCAGGCGCGTCAAGAATCGTCGGGCAGCCTAATCCGCATAGTGATCCAAGAGACCGCCGCCCTGCTCTTTCGAACTTCGGCTCGCTATACGCCGACCGGATAGGTCTCCACAGGCTCTTCGGCTTCCTGACGTGCTGCTCGCTCCAAAGGTTCCACGGCCCGCGTCCGGTCGTAGTGGAGCACGACATCGAATTGCTCGGCGAGGCGCGCCTCGAAGTAATGGCTGATGCGCTCGGTCTCGGGAAGATAGATCACGCCGATGGCGCGCTCCAACCGAGTCTGCGGCATCAACTTCGCCGTCTTCTCGTCACGGAGATTCAACAGAAAGCGATCCAGCCCGGTGCCGTGAAAAAGATCCTCATAGCTCCCCGGCAGAGCCGGCCGGACCTGTTTCAGTTCGGCCGGCGCACCCCACTCCGAAGCCGCCGTCACCGTACCCTCGTAGGTTGTGAAACCCGCCAGAACGGCATCGTCTCCATAGCGCTCCCGAACCAGTTGCCCGACGTTCAGCTCGCCGTTCCAACCCATCTCGGTGGCGCGCGCGTCTCCGATGTGGGAGTTGTGTTCCCAGACGACGATCTTAGCCGGTGATCCTCCACGGCTCAAATGCCCGCACAGGGCTTCGAGCGTTTCCGCCATATGCCGGTCGCGCAGGTTCCAGGATGAAATCCGGCCCCGGTACATCTCCCGGTAGTAGGCTTCGGCATTCCGGACCAGCCGCGCGTTCTGTTCGGCAAAGAAGAATTCGTCTTCCGCCGCACGCTCGTCGGTCCGTACGTAATCCGCCGCATGCCGGCGGAGTTCCACCAGTTGCTGCACGGCTTCATCTTCGCAATGTTCGGCCAGATCGAACCGGATCGAAAAGCCATAGGCTTGAGGATCGCCTCTGAAATTCTCGAAGCAGGCATAGCGATGTCTGGCCTGCCGGGCGGCTTCGATATCGACCGATTCGAGATAAGCCAGTACCGCTTCGACGGACGCATACAGGCTGTAGAGGTCCAGGCCATAAAACCCGGCTTTCCCATTCCTCGCGGGCAGCGCATCGTTATAAGCGCGGAGCCAATCCACGAAGACCAGGACATCGGCGTTGCGCCACATCCACTGCGGAAAGCGCTCGAAGCCCGCGAGCGCATCGGCGGGGGCCGAGAGATGGTCGAGGCCGCGGACATATCGATTGACGCGATAGGCATCGGGCCAATCGGCTTCCACCGCCACAGCGCAGAAGCCCTTTTCTTGGATCAGCCGTTTGCTGATCTCGGCGCGGGCACGGTAGAACTCGTGAGTGCCGTGGGTGGCTTCCCCCAGCAGGACAATACGGGCATCGCCGACGATGTCCAGAAATGCGTCGAACTCTTGCGGCCCTCCGACCAGCGGACAGGCCACATCTCTGATTGCTTGACTCAGCGGGTTTTGATTCGGATCTGCCATCGATGTCTCCTCGTTTCGAAAAACGCCATCCGACCGAGCTCGGATGGCTCCTCGATTTAATCTTGGATTCGATCCGTACCGGGAATTTCCTCGCGGAATTCCCGAGTCTGTCTGAGAGAAGAGAGTGATTCGAGATCCTGTCCGCTCTAAGGCGATGAGTAGACTGGAGGGGTGATCCGGTACGAAGCGCGGCTCGGGCAGGGAAGCGATATGCTCGCCTCGCCCACCCGTCAAAGGTTCAATGCCGTTTGGAGAGGTCTTGCGCCATCTGCAAATGCTGCTGAAGCTTGGGCAACATCTTGCCCGCCCAGTGTTTCAGGTCTTCATCCTGACCCTGGCTGGCTTCGCGTTCGAATTCGGCGACGACTTTCTTGTGGTCCTGGACCATCGCCTTGATGTACTCGCGGTCGAACTCGTCGCCGCTCAGCCCGGACAAGCGGTTCATCAGCTTTTCATGCTTCTCGTCCAGTTCCTCGGAAACCTTTTCGCCCTTGCCCGAGGCCAGCCGCATCAATTCCTTGTTCGCCTGAGTATGATCGTGAATCATGTGCTTCCCGAATTGCTTTACCTCGTCACGGCTCGCCCGCTCATTGACCAATTGACTGAGCTTGACCTCGGCCGTCCCGCCGCGGGCCGCTTCCATCACGAAATGCCGATCTTGTTGGCTCAATGCCTGCTGTTGCTTAGTCATGCCTGTCTCCTTCGGCTAATCAAAGCTTTAACCAAATCGGATGCTGAAAGGTCTCGATAATCGGAGTATGAGCCCGTTCTCAACCAGCACCGTTTCGATTTGAGACCCCCGCGCTCCCTGACAAGTTCGCCGTTCCCGGATCAAGTGTTCCAGCCTCGCCTCATGCAAAAAGCCGTATGGAATTTAGGCCTTGACTTGAACTCCAAAGCTTAAATCCCGCCATTGCTCCAGAACCGGTGCATCGCGGCGGAAAATGGATTTCCCGGCAAACCGATCAATCAGGGAGAGAGATCGCCATCATGAAAATTCTCACCGTCCATCCCAGTCCCCTGATGTACACCAAGGTTTTTCTCCGGCTCGAACCCTTAGGGTTGGAGATGGTGACGGAATCGGCCCGCCGCATGGGTCATGCGGTCCGCCTGATCGATCTTCAGGTCGAGACGCATCATGATTTCTACCGAATGCTGGACGCCTGGCGACCGGATGTGGTGGCCTTCGCGCTCAATTATCTGGCCAATGTTCCCGAAGTGATCGATCTTGCCAAGGACACCAAAGACCGACTGCCCCAAAGCTTCGTCTGCATCGGCGGGCACAGCGCCTCGTTCACGGCCAAGGATTTGCTGGAGCATGGCGAGGGCAAGATCGATTGCGTGCTGCGGGGCGAAGGCGAAGCCGGCTTTCCAAAGCTGCTGGAAGCGATCGAACACGACCGCGGCTCGGTACATAAGGTACCGGGGGCCGTCACGGTCGACGGCGAAGGGCCGCCGCCCGGATTCGTCGCCGATCTCGACGACGTCAGCCCGGCACGGGATCTGGTCCGGCATCGCCGCAGCTACTTCCTCGGCACCCTCGATCCCTGCGCCTCCATCGAATTCACCCGCGGCTGCCCTTGGGACTGCTCCTTTTGTAGCGCCTGGACTTTCTATGGCCGCAGCTACCGGGTCATGAGCCCCGAGAAGATTGTCGAGGATCTGAGCCACGTTCGGGAACCCGGCGTCTTCATCGTCGACGACGTAGCCTTCATCCAGGACAAGCACGGCTTCGAAATCGGCGAAGCCATCGCCCGGCGAGGGATCAAAAAGGAGTATTACCTTGAGACCCGGGGCGACGTGCTGCTCCGCAACAAGGACGTATTCCGGTTCTGGAAGAGCTTGGGCATGGAATACATGTTTCTCGGGGTCGAAGCCATCGACGAGGCCGGCCTCGCCCTCTATCGCAAACGGGTGAGCCTTTCCAAAAATTTCGAGGCGCTGGAATTCGCCCGCTCTCTGGGGATCACCGTCGCCATCAACATCATCGCCGACCCCGACTGGGACCGTGATCGTTTCGAGACCATCCGCAAGTGGTGCACGGAAATTCCCGAGATCGTCAACATCAGCGTCAACACGCCCTACCCCGGCACCGAAACCTGGCACACCGAATCCCGCAAGCTGACCACCCGCGACTACCGCCTGTTCGACATTCAGCACGCCGTCCTGCCCACCCGGCTGCCGCTGCCCGAGTTCTACGCGGAACTGGTGAAAACCCAGCAGGTGCTCAACCTGAAACACATGGGCTGGGAATCGCTCAAGGACACGGCCGGCATCGTTTTCCGCCATCTGCTGCGGGGCCAGACCAACTTCCTGAAGAGCCTTTGGAAATTCAACAGCGTCTTCAACCCCGAATTGCAACTGGCGGACCACCGGCGTCCGGTTAAGTACGAAATGTCCCTGCCGCCCGAACGCAGCGAGCAGAAATTCAAGCCGCAATCCCTCTACGTCCACGAACTTCGCCAACGCAAGCCGCGCGCTTTGGACGAGGCTACCGAACGCTTCGTGGACGAAACCCGCATGGGCTCCTGAGCCGAGCGCCTACAACGAATATTCTGACAGGGGTATCGTTTTAAAGCCTTCCCGGCACGCTGTTCGCTCGGTGCTGGTCGACGAGTTTCAACGGCCTAGATGCAGGATTTTTTCGACCAGAGGTGTAATCTAAGCGGGCGCGATCCGGAATCGGGCAACGCGGATTTTTGAAGCGGCGCCGTCTGTCAAAGCCATTTGTGTATGCGGCGACGCGCCAATCGTCAAAATAAGGGTCGAACCGGGACCCGTTTCAATTCAACCGACGAGGGAAATCAGATGAGTGCGGAACCAAAACAGATCAACCCGTCCCAAATCAAGATCTCTCAAACGAAAATGCTGATCGATGGGAAGTGGATCGATTCGGCCAGCGGCAAGACGTTCGAAACGCTCAACCCGGCGACCGGCGAAGTGATCGCCCGGGTCGCGGAAGGGGACCGCGAAGACGTGGACAAGGCGGTTCGCGCCGCCCGCAAAGCGTTCGAGGAAGGCCCCTGGCGGAAAATGAATGCGCGCGAACGGGGCCGATGCCTGTACCGCCTGGCGGATCTGATCGAGCAGCACTTCGACGAACTGGCGGCGCTGGAAACGCTCGACAACGGCAAACCGATCAGCGAGAGCACGTCGGCCGACCTGCCGCTGACCATCGAGTGTTACCGCTATTACGCCGGCTGGGCGGACAAGATCGAGGGCAAGACCATTCCGATCAATGGCCCCTTCTTTACTTATACGCGCCATGAACCGGTCGGCGTGGTGGGGCAAATCATCCCGTGGAATTTTCCGCTCTTGATGCAGGCCTGGAAATGGGGTCCGGCTCTTGCGGCCGGCTGCACCATCGTGCTCAAACCCGCCGAACAAACGCCGCTCACGGCGCTCAGGGTGGGCGAATTGGCTCTCGAAGCCGGCATTCCGGAAGGCGTCGTCAATATCGTGCCCGGATTCGGCGAAACCGCCGGAGCCGCGATCGCCAGCCACATGGACATCGACAAGGTGGCCTTCACCGGCTCCACCGAAGTGGGCAAGCTCATCATGCAGGCCGCCGGCCGCTCGAACCTGAAGCGGGTCACGCTGGAACTCGGCGGCAAGAGCCCGAATATCGTTTTCGCCGACTCCGATTTGAATGCCGCGCTAGAAGGCGCCTTCCTGGGCCTTTTCTTCAATCAGGGCCAATGTTGTTGCGCCGGCTCGCGTGTTTTCGTCGAAAAAAGCATTTACGACGATTTCACCCAAAGACTGGTCGAGCGGACCCGGAAGCAGGTCATCGGCGATCCGTTCGACCCGAAAACCACTCAGGGACCTCAGGTCAGCCAGGAGCAGTTCGATCAGATCATGGGCTATATCCGCTCCGGTAAAGAGCAAGGCGCAAAGCTTTTGACCGGCGGCAACCGGGTCGGCAACCAAGGCTTTTTCATAGAGCCCACCGTCTTCGGCGATGTCGGCGAAGGGATGAAAATCGCGCGCGAGGAAATCTTCGGGCCGGTGCTGTCGATGATTCCGTTCAAGGACGTGGACGAAGTCATCGGCCACGGCAACCGGACCATGTACGGCCTGGCGGCGGCGGTGTGGACCAAGGACATCAACAAGGCCCATCGTCTTGCGGCGGAACTCAAGGCGGGAACGGTGTGGATCAATTGCTACGATGTCTTCGACACGGCCGCGCCTTTCGGCGGCTTCAAGATGTCGGGCATCGGCCGGGAGCTCGGCAGTTACGCGCTCGACAACTATACCGAGGTCAAGACCGTTACCGTGGCTTTGTGATCGATAGAGCTTTGGCGGCTGTGCCTGTACAGCCGCCGATTTCCCGAGGTATCCAGCGATCGCCGGGCCGAAAAAACTGACGGAAACCGATCTGGAGATTGCTCTAGCCGATTTATCGGCACGCGATTCGGATCTCGCGATGCTGTACGCCGAGCTCGGAAGACCGCCGATGTGGACGCGGGAGCCCGGTTTCTCCACACTGATTCACATCATTCTCGAACAGCAAGTGTCGCTTGCCTCGGCGCGCGCCACCTATGAACGGCTGCTCGCTTCGGTCGCGCCGCTCACTCCCGAGAGCTTTCTGGCTCTTCACGATACCGCGCTCGGCAAGATCGGATTCAGCCGCCAAAAAATCGCTTATGGCCGGCACTTGGCCCAATCGATTACTGAGGGCCGGTTCGACCTCGAGGAACTGGACGTTATGGACGACGAGACGGCAAGATCCCGATTGATAGAACTCAAAGGCATAGGCCCGTGGACAGCGGACATTTATCTTCTGATGGCGCTGCGCCGACCGGACGTCTGGCCCAGCGGAGATTTGGGACTGGTGTTGGCGGTACAAGATATCAAGCGCCTGTCGTCGCGCCCGAATTCTGAAGCCATGACAGCGATCGCCGCAAGCTGGCGGCCTTGGCGAGCGGTGGCGGCCCGGTTGCTGTGGCATCATTACCTCAGTGGTAGGCCGGAATAAGCGTCAGCGTTTCCGGCAAAACGCGGCCATGCCGAGAACGACCGGCGCCCCTTCGACGGGGCTCAGGACAAGCTTATCCCGGCCTACAAGATCGAGAGCCTTGAGAAGAATCGAGGTGGGGGCAAATAGCAAGCAGGAGCCGCCATAAAATACTGCACAAGCGTCAAAGGACGCCGCTACGCCTTCGCCGATCTGAAAATCTTGGTGGCGAAGGCGTCGCCTCTCCGTTCGGCGGACGAGTTGGCTGGGATTGCGGCCGAGTCCGAGTACGAATGGGCCGCCGCGAAGCTGCTCTACTTGACCGAGGAAGCCATGCGCCGCCGGTTTCCGGGGTTGCGCTCAAAAACGGCATGGAGCAAACCTTACCAGCCCATTCGGAACCGCTCGGCCTCGATAAGTGAGGTCGGCGGTCGGATGCAGCTATGCCAACATGTTCTTGATGGTTCGCTCGTATTCCGGAAAGTAACGGCCGATTACCGGCAGGTCGAACCGGCGCAGAATGCTCGTGTTCGGCTCCCGCTCCAGCAAGAAATCGAACGAACGGCTCACCAACCGCTCGGCCGGCACTGTTCCGCCCGTCAGTTTGGCGGCGTATTCCGGGTCCACGGTGACCGTGTGCGTTGTCGTAGCGTGCGCTTCTACCGTCACCTCGAAAGTCGATTCGTTAAGCTTTTTTACCGTAACCTTTGCCATTCGACCCTCCCATGTAAGTCTCGATACTTGTCAATTTTTCCGGAAAACCCGGCCGAAATCATCATACCGGCAGGTTCGGTGCCGGAAAATCATCGAAAGATATCCGGCCTCGACCGACACACCTTGCCCCTGGGCGATTTGCGCAACCCACCGGATTGCACAAGCCGTTTGGTGCCCGTAGGATGAAGGGCGAGGAGACGAGCCGAAGAGGAATCGCCAGGGAACTGATCGAACCGTATGGACACTACTGTAAATATGCAAAGCAAAAGGTTTTCATCGGACGGTACAACAACACTATCGTGGCCATCGTTCCGATCGCTGCTCGGGTTCGCCGGCTTTTATTTCATTCTGGCTTTGCTCAGCTCTTGGATCTCGCCGAAACCTTACCACTTCGTCGCGTTTTGGCTGCCGAGCGGATTTTACCTCGCGACACTCGCCACCCGCCCTAGGAACTACTGGCCGGCATTTGTCATGGCGGCGCTCGCCGTCAATTTCGGTGTCAATCTACTGGCATTCGGCCAGCCTTTTGCAGTCAGCGCCGCTTTTTCTCTCGGCAATACCATGGAGGCATTGACGGGGGCATGGCTATTGGGGCGCACGGTCGGCACGCCACTACACCTGGCAACGGTGCGCGATGTGGTGGCGCTGACCGTACTGGGAGCTCTGCTGAGTGCGACCATCGCCGCTACGGCGGGGACGGCCTCCATCGCTTTGGTCTATCGCGAACCGTTCGCTCCGGCTTGGCTGACGTGGTGGACGGGCGACGTCGCCGGCGTCTTGGTGATGGCTCCCCTTTGCCTCGCACTGCCGACAACTTACGCCTATTGGCGTAATCTCTCCGGTACCCGGCGGTTGGAAGCTCTAGCCGCCTTGGTGTCGGTGGCGACTCTAACCTTCGCCGTTTTTACCGATCGCATTCCGTTCACCTACGTCATCATGCCGCCGCTGCTCTGGATGGGAGTCCGCTTTGGCATCCCCGGTGTTTCGTTCACGCTGCTTCTGCTCGGGGTCATCGCCACGCGCTTTACGGCGCTGGGACATGGCGCATTCACGGAACCCGAGTTTTCGGTATCCGATCGGGCACTTCTGGTGCAATCCCTGGTTGTCCTGTTCTCGATCTCGGGACTGGTGCTTGGCGCCCTGGCAAACCAGTGGCAGCAAGCGTTGGCGGCACTGCGACGGGCGCGTGATCATCTCGAGAAGGAAGTCGACGAACGCACGGCAACTTTACGCGATACGCTCCGATTGCAGCAGGCGATTCTGGACGGAGCCAATTACTGCATCATTTCAGTCAACTCATGGGGCATTATCCAGACGGTCAACAAAGCCGCGGAGAAAATGCTCGGTTATGCCGCCGACGAACTCATCGGCAAGGCGACGCCGATGATCTTTCATGATCCCGCCGAACTCGAAGCCCATGCGAAAGCGCTCGCCCACACTCTCAGCCACCCTATTGCATCGCCCTTCGAAGCTTTGGTTGCACTGATCGAAACCAGCGGATCGACGGAAATGGAATGGACCCTGATCCGCAAGAACGGCAGCCGTTTTCCCGCCCAAGTGTCGATTTCGGTCATGTGGGATGAAAACGGGGCGATCACCGGCTATCTCGGCATCGCCAACGATATTTCGGTGCGCAAACAGGCCGAAAAAGCGCTGCAGCAAAGCCGACACGATTTGAACCGCGCCCAGGCGGTCGGCAAGATCGGGAGCTGGCGGCTAAATATCGATCGCAACGAATTGCTCTGGTCGGAAGAAAACCATCGGATTTTCGGCATACCCGAGGGTACCCCCTTGACCTACCAGACGTTCCTCCGCTGCGTCCACCCGGACGATCGGCGATATGTCGACCGGAGATGGAAGGCGGCGCTCCGCGGCGCCCCTTACGACATCGAGCACCGCATCGTTGTCGGAAGTGAGATCCGTTGGGTCCACCAGAAAGCCGAGCTGGAATTCGACCGGGGAATGGTGCTGAGCGCATTCGGAACCACTCAGGACATCACCGAACTCAAACGGGCCGAACTGGCTCTGCGCCACCATAACGAACGGCAGGCGGAGCTGCTGGCCATCAGCCGGGCGGCGTTGGACAGCCGAACCACCGATGCGGAGCTGAGCCGAATAGTCTTCGAAAAAGTGCACGCTCTGCTCGATGCCGATGTGGGTTTCAACTACCGGGTCGACGAAAACGGCCGGAGCCTTCGACTGGTCGCTTCTTACGGAATTTCCGAGGCATTGCTGCCCGCCATGGAACGGCTCGATCTCGGCGAGACCTTGTGCGGCACGGTCGCCGCCACGGGTACTCCGCTGATCGCCAATATCGCGCGTATCGAGAACGACCCCAAGAGTGTGCTCCTTCGCAACATGAGCTTGCACGCCTACGCCTGCCACCCTCTTATGGCGGGCGACGGGCATACGCTCGGGACGCTGTCGTTCGCCAGCACAAGGCGCGAACATTTCGATCCGGAGGAAATTGAATTCCTCCGGACGCTTTGCCTGTTTACCGCCATGGCTTGGGATCGCACCCGCGCCATGGCGGCGCTGCACGAGGCCGATCGCCGAAAAAACGAGTTTCTCGCCATGCTGGCTCACGAGCTCCGCAACCCCCTGGCGCCAATCCGCAATGCCGCCCAGCTGATTCGAAAACTCGGGGCCGACGAGCCCAGGCTCCAAGTCGCTCGGGAGATCATAGACCGGCAGATCGTCCATCTCTCGCGCCTGGTCGACGATTTGCTGGACGTCTCCCGCATTACCCAAGGCAAGGTGACACTGAGAAAAGAGCTCATTTCTCTCAATACCGTTGTCGAGCGCGCAGTCGAGGCGACGCGTCCCCTAATCGAATCCCGGCGGCACCGGCTTACGGTCGATGTTTTGCGAGATTCCCTCGTGATCGTTGGGGATGCCACCCGATTGATCCAGATCGTGGCCAACCTCTTGAACAACGCCGCGAAATACACCGAAGAAGGCGGCTCTGTTTCGCTCCGCACCGAAGTGAAGGGAAACCGGGCGCTCATCCGTGTCAAGGACACCGGCCTTGGAATCGCTCCCGAGCTATTGCCCCATGTCTTCGAGCTCTTCATTCAGGGCGAGCGCTCTCTCGACCGAAGTCAAGGCGGTTTGGGCATCGGGCTCACTTTGGTTCGGCGTCTGGTCGAACTGCACGGCGGACGTATCGAGGCCTTTAGTGCCGGTCTAGGCAAGGGAAGCGAGTTCGTCGTCGAGCTGCCGCTGGCTGCCGCCCCTGCCCCGGAGAAAACCGCAGCCGCTCTCGATTCGTCTCTGCAATAAGACTTAGGCAATTTAGCGATTAAGCCGACTTCTCACGGGCACTTTTACCCGGCTGTACGGTCTTTGGTTTATTAATACCGGGGTTCCGGCGACCAAAATCTAAAATGCAGCCATGCCCTCAAACAGACAAACGGTTCGCATAGCAGCAGTAGGCGATATTCATTACACCCTGTCCTCCCAGGGAATGCTTCAGACCATTTCCACTTACGTTTCCGAGAACGCCGATATTTTGCTGCTCTGCGGCGATATCGTGGACTACGGACGGGCGGAAGAGGCGCGCTTATTCGTTAAGGAACTGACTACCGGAGTAAAGATTCCTATCCTCGGCGTGCTCGGCAATCACGAATACGAAGTGGGCCAAGTGCATGAAGTGCAGCATATTTTCTCCGATGCCGGAATCATCCTGCTCGATGGCGACGCTCATGAAGTACATGGAATCGGCTTTGCCGGCGTCAAGGGCTTCGCCGGGGGATTCGGCGAACATGCCTTGCAACCCTGGGGCGAAAGCATTCTGAAACGTTTTGTTCACGAAACCGTGGAAGAATCGCTAAAGCTGGAGTCGGCGCTCGCCAAATTGCGCACCCCGCAGAGAATTGCCCTGCTCCACTATGCTCCGATCAAGGCTACGGTCGAGGGCGAACCTATTGAAATCTATCCATTCCTGGGATCGAGCCGACTCGAAGAGCCTTTGAATCGTTACTCGGTGACTGCGGTGTTTCACGGACACGCCCATCGCGGGCAGCCTACCGGAAAAACCAGCGGCAACATTCCGGTTTATAACGTCGCCGCGCCGCTTCTGCGGCGCGCTGTTCCGGACCGCCCGCCCGTCCGGCTGATCGAGCTTCCCGTTGAAGGATCAGCCGAGAAGGAACATCAATCGGTTATCTACAAGCCATACCCCGTACAGGGTTAACGACATTTATGGATACACTGCTCCCATCGTCCGCTAACAGCCGGCCGCCCATCGACCCGACCGGACGGGCCTTCTATCGTCATGGGCTAACCCTTCTAAGCGATGCCCAGGTTCCGTTTCTCGTCGGAGGCGCCTACGCGTTGGAGTGCTACACCGGAATCTCGCGCTATACCAAAGACCTGGACATCTTCGTGCAGCCCAGCGATCGGGACCGCATCATCGAAATCTTGACAAACGCCGGGTATCAAGCCGACGTCACGTTTCCGCATTGGCTCGCCAAGGCGTACTACGGGGAATACTTCATCGACATCATTTTCAGCTCCGGAAACGGCATCTGTGTCGTCGACGACGCTTGGTTCGCACATGCGCCTCGGCGGGAGGTAATCGGGGTCCCGGTACTGCTTTGCCCGATGGAGGAAATCATCTGGTCGAAATCCTTCGTACTCGAGCGGGAGCGTTATGACGGCGCCGATATTGCCCATATTTTCCGCGTGTGCGCCGAGCGACTGAATTGGCCGAGGCTGATGGACCGCTTCGGCGCCCATTGGCGAGTGCTGTTCAGTCATCTCGTTCTATTCGGCTTCATCTATCCCGCCGAGAGAGGGCGCATACCCGAGTGGGTCATGCAAAAACTCATCGCGCTTTTGACCGAGGAGATGCGCGACGTGCCTCCTTCCGGACAGCTCTGTCAGGGCACACTGCTCTCCCGTGAGCAATATCTGACCGACGTCATGCAGTGGGGCTACGAGGACGCTCGCCTGCAACCCACCGGTCGGATGACCCGTGAAAACATCGCGCATTGGACGGCGGCGATCGACGAAAAAGAATAACAAGCCTGAATTATCGACCGAATACCCGTTTCATCCGCACTGGCCAAGCTATCGCTAGAGGCTATCCGCTGCGCTTAGGAAACGCAATTTGTCCATTTTTGCTATCTAACAATACGTGTTCCGACTTCTCCGAATTGCTTTACTGGTTGCCCTATCGGGCGCTTTGACGATGACGACCTTGACCGAACTCTGGAATGGATTTCAATTGGGCAGCACCCTCGGGCGTCCGGACGGCCCTTCGTCATGTGCCGTTCAATCGACCGACTGGGAGCATGCCGCTCCGTTTCCGCAGCTGGAAACCCGTGCCGATCTCCCGGAACTCCGGGTCGTGACGTATAACCTTCATTCCGGATTGGGTCCTCGCTGGCGCATTTTTGCCGACCGCCTCGAGGTCGAACGCAATCTCACCGGCATTGCCGACCGGATCGCCTCGGCATCGCCGGAAACGCCCGTAGACGTCGTGGCGCTTAACGAGGTGGACTTCGGCTCGCGGCGCAGCGGCTGGATGGATCAAGCCGCATTTCTGGCGGCCGAACTCAAGCGCCGCACCGGCCATGCTTATGCTGTGGCGCGGGGCGAAACCTGGCGTCGGGATGTGCCGGGTCTGGAGGTGCGCTTCGGCAACGCCGTTCTGTTTCGGCACTCGTCGCTTGCCGTGGATGCCCGGATCCTGGAGGAGAGGCAGAAGACGAGCTATGCCTCGGCGTTTCCCGCGGGCGCCCTGGACCGCATTTTGAACGAGCCGCGCGGGGTGCTTCGCCTGCGAATTCAGTTCTTCGGCCATCCCGTGGATTTTCTGATTACCCATCTCGAAGCCTTCAACCCCGCACGCCGGGAAGCGCAAGCCGCCGATCTCCTGCAGCGGTTCGTCGAACCCGGTCGGACCTCGATTCTGCTGGGCGATATGAACACGGTTCCGACCGCCATGACTTACAAACGCCCTCATTTGGCCGCCGACCGCACGCACGATGTGCTGACGAGCGGCGATCTCACGGATGCCCGTATTGCCGTCGCGGCACGTGAAGGCGTGAACGACTTTTCCGATTGGGCGACTTTTCCCGCCCTTGCGCCGGTATGGCCTCTGGATGGATCGTTCGCCACTCCGGATCTGCTACCTCAAGCGGTTCACGTGATCGGCGGCAATGAATCGGACCACCGCGGATTATCGATCACCTACGGCTGGCTGACACCCGACGCGAAGTCCGCCTTCATCCGCTGGCACGACACCGTGCGTCAGCGCCAATTGGCCCGTCTCTTCGACTGTGACGTTCCCGACCGCACTCCGGACAAGAATCGGTATCTCGAATGGCTAAAGGCAAATACCGGCTTCATGAGTGTGTTCAGAGGCGTTGGCGAAGGGTCAAAGAACACGCCTTAAGGTGGCTGCAAGACCAGCTATTTCCGTCCCTCCAGATGGTAGGGTGGGTTAGGTACGCCTCCGAGAGCTCGGGTTAGCCCGGCAGATTAGACGCACACCGTAACCCACCAAATGGAACGGAAAAAGTCGCAGATCGACAATCCCTTACAGGCAGCCTGCTTCGTCGAAAAGGGTTGCGACTCAAGCAACCGTTTGCGATTGGAAGGGCGGCTTCGGCGCTCCCGAAGACGCCGTTTGCGATTGGAAGGTCCCGCGACTAAAGCGGGACGTTTGCGATTGGAATGACGAGGTCGAGATCTGAGTCCAACATGTAAGTATGACCATAAAACGGCCCGCACGCCGGCATCGAACCCACCGATTCGGCCGTCTTGTTTTGATTGCTCTGGCCGGCGTAATTGCCACCTGGCTCATAGGTCATTTGTTGCTCGACGTCCAGTTCCCCGATCCCCTTGCCACATCCGCCAATGGGAGGTCATTCGATGACCGGGACCGATCGCTGCGCGAAATCTTCGAATCTTTGCCGGCCGAAGGCACTGCAGAGTCGCGTGTGACTCTGTTGGATGACAACGTGATGGCCTGGATCGAGCGTTGGCGGCTGTTGGCCAATGCTCGAAAGCGTCTCGACATCAGCTATTTCATTCTGGAACAGGATGTCTTCGGCATCGCTTTTCTCGGTCATCTTGTCCACAAGGCCGATCAGGGCCTGGCGATCCGGGTGCTGCTCGACGCCATTGGTACCAACATGTCCCGCGATGTTCAGGGTAACGATTACCTCGATACCGTCGTAAGGACGGCCAACGTCACGGTAAAACTGTACCGCCCGTTGCGTTACCGTTTCCAGGACGCTTTTCTCACCCTGAATCCCGCCGCGATCGTTGCCAGCGACCACGACAAGATTCTCCTGGCCGACGGCGTTCACGGCCTGATCGGCGGGCGGAACATCGCCACCGAGTATTTTGCCGACGTGGATGTCGCTCCCAAGGTGTTTCGCGATGCGGACATGGTCTTGACCGGGCGGGGAGCCGGAGCCGTGCTCGAAGCCGTGTTCCAATCCCAGTATGACGGCGGCGAGGCACACCCGGTCACGCGAGAGGCCATCGACCTGCTCGATTCGCGCAGTGATTTGCTGCTCGCTTACCAGGCGATGGATTACTGGCTGCGGGGCGAGCCCATTCCGGATGCCGTGTCCACCCGGATTCACGATCGAAACTTGCCCTGGATCGATGAGCTTCAGGCGCGTCCCAAGCTCCATGGTGCTCTGGCGAGACCGGCCCCTGAGTCGCTACAGGCGCCCGTTCGTTTTCTCGACAGCCGCACTCGCCTGATCAGAACCGACGATCCGATCACAGCCAGCCTTGAACGGCTGGTGCGTGGCGCGAAAAAGTCGATTTTCATCGTCAACCCGTACTTAGTGCTGTCGGAGCAGGCCGTAAGTGTGTTGGAAGCCGCGGCCCGGCGCGGTGTAAACATCACCATGCTCACCAACAGTCCTTTATCCAGCGATAATCCCCTCAGCCAGGCCTTTTTTATCGAACAATGGCCGGAACTGATGGCACGGGTTTCGACGCTGCGGCTGTTCGTCGCCGGAGACCGTCACAATCTGCACGGCAAGTTCGCCGTGATCGACGATCAGCTCGGCCTATTGGGAACTTACAATCTCGATCCCCTCAGCATGGCCCTTAACAGCGAGCTCGTTGCCGCCGTATGGTCCGCCCGGTTCGCCGAACGATTGCTGGACACGGGACGGCAACTCATCGCGGGAGGGCCACCGGCGATTTACGAGTATCGCATCGCGCGCGACAGTAATGGGCGCCCTCGACGCGACGAAGACGGGCGGGTGATCGTTGCTTTCGGGCCGTCCAATCATCTTGCTCACGATGATTGGACGGTCGTCCGGCGCTACCGCTGGCTTGTGCATGGCTTAACGTTCATCAAAAACACGCCATTTTGGTAGCGTCGTTTCCGTATCGCACCCCATTCCAGCGCCGCATCGCCCCTACCCCGGCAGATGGGTTGGAAGGCGAGCGCGTGGCCGCATGACGACGCGTCGGCGTGCTTAATGCCTAATTCCAAATCGCTTTCAATCAAGGGATTCATTTTTGTAGGGTGGGTTAGCGGAGCGCAACCCACCGATTCGAGGTCGCTCGGTGGGTTACGGCACGCTTCAAACTCGGTCTGAACCGGAAAGGTAATCGGAAAGCGTGCCTAACCCACCCTTATTCCATTTCGCGATCATAAGGATAACAATATGGCATGTTATTTCAGAGGTGAACTGCCATGGCGAGACCCGCGAGTGGACGGGCCGTTTTGGAGCAGGCCAAAGGGGTTCTGGAGACGGCCCGGAG
>Ga0196972_1000344_pt1 | contig 27214 bp, 25 predicted proteins | sample S1v_2013CmetaG_FD_148618 | JGI IMG/M metagenome (GOLD analysis project Ga0196972, IMG submission 148618) | Soil microbial communities from Anza Borrego desert, Southern California, United States - S1+v_20-13C | ecosystem: Environmental > Terrestrial > Soil > Desert | place: USA: California...
CAGGACGGCCGCCGCGAAATGGGCACGAGCGGCGGCGGCGGGCGCTACAACTACGGTTATTTCACCGACGAGCTGCTCGAGAAATACGCGGCCGAAGCGGTCGATTCGGCCATCGTCAACCTGGATGCGCGGCCCGCGCCCGCCGGCCCGATGACCGTCGTGCTCGGTCCCGGCTGGCCCGGCGTGCTGCTGCACGAAGCGGTGGGACACGGCCTGGAGGGGGATTTCAACCGCAAGGGTTCGAGCACTTTCTCGGGCCGCATCGGCGAACGCGTCGCGGCCAAGGGCGTGACCGTGGTCGACGACGGCACGCTGGCCGATCGCCGCGGCTCGCTCAACATCGACGACGAAGGCAATCCGACCCAGTGCACGACCCTGATCGAGGACGGCATCCTGAAGGGCTACATGCAAGATACGATGAATGCCCGCCTGATGAAGATGGCGGTGACCGGCAATGCGCGCCGCGAATCGTTCGCGCACCTGCCGATGCCGCGCATGACCAATACCTACATGCTGGCGGGCGACAAGGATCCGGCCGAGATCATCGCCTCCGTCAAGAACGGCTTGTATGCCGTCAATTTCGGCGGCGGCCAGGTCGATATCACCAACGGCAAGTTCGTGTTCTCGGCGAGCGAAGCCTACATGATCGAGGATGGCAAGGTGACTTATCCGGTCAAGGGCGCGACGCTGATCGGCAACGGACCGGACGTGCTGAACCGCGTCTCGATGATCGGCAACGACATGCGGCTTGACTCCGGCGTCGGCGTCTGCGGCAAGGAAGGGCAGAGCGTGCCGGTCGGCGTCGGCCAGCCGACCTTGCGGCTGGAAGGCGTCACGGTCGGCGGAACCGCCTGAACGGCGGCTTTCTGGCGCGATTTCGGCGCGAAAATCGACGGTTCTACGGTATTTTTGATTTGGAGCCGTCTTTTCGCTTGCCAAAATCCCTTGTTTCCTGCACTATAAGTTTCAATTGGTCCCAAACACCGTACAAACGATGTCTTTCGCGCGCTTTTACTTTCACTTTTACTTTAGCTATTCCAGCCCGACGGCGGTGGAGAAGCGGAATGTGCACGTGAAAGCAGCGTAACAATCCAGACCGAATCCAGGAAAACCGCCAGCGATGGCGGTTTTTTCATTTATACGTCCGAATTTTTGAAACCAGCCTCAAACCTAACCTTATCGATTGGAGAAAGCCATGCCGCGCACCGACGACTTACGTATCCGGGAAATGAAGGAATTGATTCCGCCTTCGCACCTGATCCGGGAATTTTCGTGTACCGACAAGGCGTCCGGCACGGTCTCGAGCGCCCGCACCGCGATCCACCGCATCCTGCACGGCCAGGACGACCGCCTGCTGGTCGTGATCGGTCCCTGCTCGATCCACGATACCAAGGCGGCGATGGAATATGCCCGCCGTCTCGCCGAGCAGCGCGATCGCTTCATCGGCGACCTCGAAATCGTCATGCGCGTCTATTTCGAAAAGCCGCGCACCACCGTCGGCTGGAAGGGCCTCATCAACGATCCCTATCTCGACAACAGCTTCCGCATCAACGACGGCTTGCGCGCCGCGCGCGAGCTGCTGCTGAACATCAACGAACTCGGCTTGCCGGCCGGTACCGAATTCCTCGATGTGATCAGCCCGCAATACATCGCCGATCTGATCAGCTGGGGCGCGATCGGCGCGCGCACGACCGAATCGCAGGTGCATCGCGAATTGGCATCCGGCCTGTCCTGCCCGGTCGGCTTCAAGAACGGCACCGACGGCAACATCAAGATCGCGGTCGATGCCATCAAGGCGGCGTCGCAGCCGCATCATTTCCTGTCGGTCACGAAGGGCGGCCATTCGGCGATCGTGTCGACCAGCGGCAACGAGGATTGCCACATCATCCTGCGCGGCGGCAAGGCGCCGAACTACGACGCGCCCAGCGTGGAAGCAGCCTGCCGCGACATCGCGGCCAACGGCCTTGCCTCGCGCGTGATGATCGATGCTTCGCACGCGAACAGTTCCAAGAAGCCGGAGAACCAGGTGCCGGTGTGCGCCGACATCGGCGGACAGATCGCGAACGGCGATACGCGCATCGTCGGCGTGATGGTCGAATCCCATCTCGTCGCCGGCCGCCAGGATCTGGTGCCGGGCAAGGAATTGACGTACGGGCAGTCTGTCACGGACGGCTGCATCGATTGGGATGCCAGCGTGAAAGTGCTGGAAGGATTGGCGCAGGCGGTTCGTCAGCGCCGCCTGGCCGATCCGGACGCTTATTCGGCGTAGCAGCCTGGGCGGCCCGTGCTCCGGCCAAGTTTGCCTTGGTAGTTGAGGCGGCGTTTGCTATAACAAGTAAAGGCATGCCATTGACAAGGAGGCAAATATGCGCCGGAGACTCTATTACATGCTGCCCGACGTTCCCAGCGCCCGGGCGTTGCTGGACGTCCTGCTGCTGGCTCGCATCGAGGAACGGCATATGCATTTCTATGCGAAGGAAGGTACTTTGCCGTCCGATATGCCGGAAGCGAATTTCCTCCATAAGACCGACCTCGTGCATGGCGCCGAGCTGGGGATGGTGGTCGGCGGCGGCGCGGGTTTGCTGGGCGGTATCCTGCTCGTGATGTTCCCGCCCGACGGCATTCAACTGCAGATGATCGCCATCCTAGTGGCCGGCATCGGCGGGGCATTGTTCGGCACCTGGGTGTCGGGCATGGCGGCGGCGGCGATTCCCAATTCCCGTCTGAAGGCATTCCAGGACGGCATCGAGAAAGGACAGGTCTTGCTGATGATCGATGTCCCCTACGGCAAGATCTCGGAAGTCGAGGAAATCGTGACCAAGCGTTATCCGGCGGCGAAATTCAGCGGCATCGAGCCGCATATTCCGGCCTTCCCCTGACCGGCTTCACGTGGCGAAGCGGTAACCTGGTCAATACCGCTTCGTCAGCGTCATCTGTTCGCCGTCGCGGCGCATTTCCACGCGATTCAGGAAAGACATGCCGAGCAGGACGATGGGCAAGCCGCTTTCCTGCACCACCGCGTCGACCTGATGCAATTCGATATCGCCGATCTTGACCGTATCGAGCTTGACCACGTACACGGGCACCAGGCCGTTGGCGGTGCTGACATGGCCCGTTCTTCCGCTCTTGTAATTGATGCCCAGCCGTAGCGCTTCGGCCGCCGGCAGGGCGATCATGGTCGCGCCGGTGTCGACCAGCATGCGCGAGGTGCCGCCGTTGATCTGGCCGTGGGTGTAGAAATGCCCTTGGCCGTTGGCTTGCAGGGTGACCTGAGCGTTGCCGGCCGGCGCGGCGCGGTTGGCATGACCGCCGATGGCGATCGTTTCGCGCTTGCCGTGATTGTCGATCGTCGCGGCGCCGTCGCCGACCGCGATGAGCTTGATGCCCTGGACGATCGTGCCGCCTACGGAATACGTTTTCGGGGCGCCGCCATCCACCACCAGCACGGCTTTTCCGGGGAACAGGCCGATCACGGTGATATCTGCCGCTTGCGCGACCGGGGCCAGCAGGCAGCAGCCGGCAACGAACATCGACAATTTCATGGGCACCTCCCTAGAGCGACCGCTCCAAGCCCGTTCCGCCGTCAATCGCGGAAGTTGTTGAATTCGAGCGGCAGGTCCGTCACATCCTTGCGCAGCAGGGCGATCGCGGCTTGCAGATCGTCGCGCTTGGCGCCGGAAACGCGCACGGCATCGCCCTGGATGCTGGCTTGCACCTTCATCTTGCTGTCCTTGATCACGCGCACGATTTTCTTCGCGTCTTCCGACTCGATGCCGTTCTTGATCTTGATGACTTGCTTGACCTTGTCGCCGCCGATCTTCTCGACCTTGCCGATATCGAGGAAACGGACGTCGACGTTGCGCTTGGTCATTTTCGCGGTCAGCACGTCGCGTACTTGGCCAAGCTGGAATTCGGAGTCGGCGAAGGCGGTCAATTCGAGTTCCTTTTGTTCGACGCGCGCATCGGTACCCTTGAAATCGAAACGCGTGGAAATTTCCTTGTTGGACTGGTCGACGGCGTTCTTCACTTCGACGGTATTGGCTTCGCAGACGACATCAAATGACGGCATTTCACTCTCCTTGATCTATTTGCTTTTTCTTGCCGGGCGGACAAGCCGGAGCGGTTCCGGAGGAGCGACGTGAACGGCGCGAATTTCCCCCTTTGTCCTTCCCGGATAATGCGATTTAGTTAACCTTTGATTCTATCCGACAAAGATGCGGGCGGCTATATAATCGGGCTGCCATGACCCATTCCCTTCCTCTCCAATTCGATGTTTCCTTGCGCCAGCACAATACCTTCGGCGTCGACTGTTCGACCCGCGCCTATATGCCGGTTGTCGGCGCGGAAACCCTTATCGCGGTCCGGCGCGATGCGATGCTGGTCTGCATGCCGCGCCTGGTGCTCGGCGGCGGCAGCAACCTGCTGCTGACCCGCGATTTCGACGGCCTGGTCCTGCACATGCAGAATCGCGGCATCGAGATCGCCGGCGAGGACGCCGAGGCCACCCGCATTCGTGTCCAGGCCGGGGAAAATTGGCACGGCTTCGTGCAATGGACGCTGGCCAACGGGTTCTACGGCCTGGAAAACCTTTCCCTCATTCCGGGCAGCGTCGGCGCCGCGCCGATCCAGAATATCGGCGCCTACGGCGTCGAAGTGCGGGAATTCATCGAATCGGTGCGCGTCTTCGACTTCGTGTACGGCGAACTCCTGACGTTGGGCAGGGACGAATGCGAATTCGCTTATCGCGACAGCGTATTCAAGCATCGCCTGCGCGACCGGGCCGTGATCCTCGACGTGACTTTCGCTCTGCCGAAAGCCTGGCGGCCGAATCTGCGCTATGCGGACGTCGCGCAGGAGCTTGCCGCGCGCGGACTGGATGCGCCGACGGCGCACGACATCAGCGCCGCAGTGATCGCCATCCGTACGCGCAAGCTGCCCGATCCGGCGGTGATCGGCAATGCCGGCAGTTTCTTCAAGAATCCGATCGTGTCCGCGGAGAAGCGCGAGGCACTGCTGGCGGCGCATCCGCAATTGGTCAGCTATGCGCAACCGGACGGCAGTTTCAAGTTGGCCGCCGGCTGGCTGATCGATCAATGCGGCTGGAAGGGCAGGAGGGCCGGCGCGGCCGGCGTCTATGAAAAGCAGGCGCTGGTGCTGGTCAATCGCGGCGGCGCCAGCGGGAGGGAGATCGCCGCGCTTGCCGCCGCCATCCAGGCCGACGTCGCAGATCGTTTCGGCGTCGCTCTCGAACCGGAACCGGTCTTCGTCTGAGCGGCCGGCCGGTCTCTTGACGGCAAGCGATTCTCGCGCGAGACGCGCTTCCATCGCCACGCCGCGACCGATCCGGCTTCTGTTGCGCGCACGAAGCGCGTTGCGATTTGTCCAACCGGTGAGGGCGGTATGCCGCTCCGGATAGGTTTTTCGCCATGCATCGTTTCGCACCGTCGCAAGTCAGGGCCGGATTGGCGCGCCATTTGCGCAATCCGGAATTTCGGAATACGCGGCTGCCGCTGTTCGGGATGCTGGCGGCGTTGATCGCGTTCACCGCCATTGCGATAGGATCGTACTACAGCATCAATCGCTTGCAGGAGCTGGGACGCCTGGTGAGTCGCACCCACATGGTCCTGGAGAGGCTGGAACTTGTCTATGCGCAACTGAAGGACGCGCAATCGAGCGCCCGGATCTTCATCATTTCCGGTACGCCGAAACTTCTCCGGGAGTTCGAGTTCTATTCTAGCGAACTCGATAACGAACTGGACGCCTTGCGGCGCCTGGTGGCGGATAGTCCCCAGCAGGCGCGCAATTTTTCGTCACTCCGTACCTTGATCGATACGCACCTCGCTTTCATACATTCTGGAATCTCTTTGCGTCGAACTGACCGCGCGGCCAACGCGATCGCCCATGTCGCCTCGGAAGAGGGCATTCGCTTGATGGACAATGTGCGGGCAGGGATCGCGATCATGCGTGATGCCGAGGAGTCGCTGCTGCAGGCCAGATCGGCGGCGGTCGAGCGGCATACGCAAAACACCAAGCTGTTGATCGTGTTCGGCAGCTGTGGCGCTTACCTGATGATGAGCGGCGCTTATTTCCTATTGCGCAGCGAAACGCAAAGGCGCCGCCAAGCCGATCGCGCCTTGCACGACGCCAACGAGGAACTGCATCGGCATGCGAACCAGCTGGAAGCGACCAACAAGGAGCTGGAGAGTTTCAGCTATTCCATCTCGCATGATTTGCGCATTCCCTTGCGCGCCATCGCCGGCTATACCGGCATGCTCGAGGAGGACTACGGCAATCGCCTCGACGACGAAGGCCGCAGGCTGCTCAAGGTCATCGGCGACAACAGCAAGCGCATGGGGGATTTGATCAACGATCTGCTTGCGTTTTCGCGGCTCGGACGAAAGGAAATCGCCGCGGTCGAGGTCGACATGACTTCCTTGGCCGCCGCGGCCGCCGAGGAGGTGGGCCGAGCCGAAGGAAGGGCTCCCACGCAATTGATCATCGAGAATATGCCGCCCGCCTGGGGCGACCGCGCATTGCTGCACCAGGTGTGGACCAACCTGATCTCGAATGCCTTCAAATACAGCGCGGATAGGAAGCCGTCGATCGTCCGGATCGAGGCCGAAGCCGCCGAGCAGGAGACGATCTATCGCATTCGCGATAACGGCGTCGGCTTCGACATGCGGTATTACGACAAGCTGTTCGGCGTGTTCCAACGCCTGCACAGCGCCGAGGAATTTCCCGGCACCGGGGTCGGCCTGGCGATCGTTCAGCGCATCGTCGTGCGCCACGGCGGGCGCGTGTGGGCCCAGAGCGAAGCCGGCAAGGGCGCGACTTTCCATTTCTCGTTGCCGAGGAGAACCAACAATGCCGATGTCGGCGGCGCCTGAACTTCAACCGGTCGAGATCCTGCTGGCGGAAGATGCCCCGACCGACGCGGAAATGACGATGCGCGTCTTGAAGAAGCGCGGTCTGGCGAACCATGTCGTCTGGGTCAAGGACGGCTCGGAAGCGCTAGAATTCCTGTTTCGCACCGGCAGTTTCTCCGAGCGTGGCGAGGCGCGCCCGAAGCTCGTCCTGCTCGATGTGAAGATGCCGAAGGTCGACGGTCTCGATGTCCTGCGCCGGATGATGGAAGACGAACTGCTGCGCCTGATCCCGGTGGTGATGTTCACCTCCTCCGCGGAAGAACGCGACATTCTCGACTGCTACCGGCTCGGCGCCAACAGCTATGTCGTCAAGCCGATGGATCTCGACGAATTCGACCGCGTGGTAAGCGAACTGGGCTTGTATTGGATGCTGCTCAACAGGACGCCGAATGAACATGGTTGAACGATTCCCGCCAGAACCGTCGCCGGCGCGCGATCCGGCAGCCGCAGCCATCCGCATCCTCATGGTCGAAGATGAGCCGACCGATATGGAGCTTGCCTTGCGGCATTTGCGGCGCGAAGGTGTCGCGGTCGAAATGCGCCGCGTGGAAACGCCCGAGGATTTCATCGCCGGGCTCGAAGACTTCAAGCCGAATCTGATTCTGTCCGACTACTCATTGCCCCGCTTCGATGGATTCTCGGCATTGTCGATCGCGTCGCGGCAGGTTCCCGATATTCCTTTCATATTCCTTTCCGGGAAGATCGGCGAGGAAAACGCGATCGAGGCCTTGAAGCGCGGCGCCATCGACTATGTGCTGAAGACGAATCTGAACCGGCTGGCGCCCGCGGTTCGCCGGGCGCTGGAAGAGTCGCGCACGCGCGCCGCGCATCGTCATGCGGAGTCGCGTTTCCGCGATCTGATCGAATACGCGCCGCATGCCATCGTCGTGCTGAACCAGCGCGGCGAAATCGAGATCGTCAATGCGCAGGCCGAGATGCTGTTCGGTTACCGGCGCGATGAACTCGCCGGCCGGAAGAGCGACATCCTGTTTTCCGGACCGTTTCCCGCGTGGGCCGACAAGCTGCGCACAGGCGCGCGACGGCCGGAGAAGAGCACAGCGCAGGCGCTGACCTTCGAGGCGCGGGGACGCCGCAAGGGCGGCGCGGAGTTTCCGGCGGAAGTCAGTTTCAGTCCGCTCCAGACGGAGGACGGGCTCTGGATATCGAGCGTGATCCGCGACGTGTCGGCGCGCAAGGAGCAGGAGGGCCGCATCGCGCGCTTGTCGCGCATCCATGCCGCGCTCGCGGCGATCAACAATGCGATCGTGCGCATCCGCGAGCGCAAGCTGTTTCTCGACGAGGCGTGCAGGATCGCCGTCGAGGCCGGGCAGTTCGCCGCCGCATGGATCGGCATGCTCGATACGAAGACCTTGCGCATCGTCCCGGTGGCTTCGTGCGGAGTCGGCAGCGAGTTTCTGGGCGACCTGGAAGTCAGCATGGACGAACGCCTGCCGATCGGTCACGGACCGAGCGGCGTCGCGCTGCGGACGCGCAGCGGCAGCATGGTCCAGGATATCGAGTCGGACCAGCGCGCGGCACCCTGGCGTACAGCCCTGCTCGAGCGCGGTTTCCTCTCGGCCTGCGCGATGCCCCTGTTGATCGATGGCCGGCCGGTCGGTTCGCTGGTGCTGTATGCGCGGCAGAAGAATGTCTTCGACGACGAGGACCTGAGGCTGCTGTCGATGGTGGCGGCCGACATCTCGTTCGCGCTCGATCATTTCAGCAAGGAAGAGCAGCTCAACTATCTTGCCTATTTCGATCCGCTCACCGGCTTGCCGAACCGCAGCCTGTTCCAGGATCGCCTCGCGCAGTTGATCGCGGCGGAGACCGACAAGCAGCGCGGCTCCGTGGCGATCGTCTTCCTCGATCTCGACCGCTTCCGCAATATCAACGCGAGTTTCGGACGCCTGGCGACCGACGGCCTGCTGCGCGAAGTCGCGCGGCGCCTGCGCGATGCGCTGCCCGATTCGGGATGCCTGGCGCGCATCCATGCCGATTGTTTCGCCTTCGTGCTCAAGGACGTCAAGGACGAAGCCGATGTGATCGCCTTGCTCGAACGCAGGGTCGCGGCCAGCCTGGCGGAGCCGGTGGCCGCGCTCGAAAAGGATGTGCGCATTTCGGCCACGGCCGGCATCGTGCTCTATCCGGCCGATGGGCGCGATGTCGATACCTTGCTGCGCAACGGCGAGGCGGCGCTCAAGAACGCCAAGGCGGCCCGGGTTCCCTATTTGTTCTACACGGCGGCCATGAACGCCAGAGCCGCGGAGAAATTGTCGATCGAAAACCGCTTGCGGCGCGCCCTGGAACTGGAGCAGTTCGTCTTGCATTACCAGCCCAAGGTGGACATGGCGAGCGGGAAGATCGCCGGCCTGGAAGCCTTGATCCGCTGGCAAGAGCCGGGCGGCGGCCTGGTGCCGCCGGAGAAGTTCATTCACATCCTCGAAGAGACCGGCTTGATCGTGGATGTCGGCTACTGGGTGATCGCCGCCGCGCACCGCCAGGCGCGCGCTTGGGCGGCGCGCGGCATCGACCCGCCGCGCATCGCCGTCAACGTTTCGCAGTTGCAGATCCGGCAGAAGGATTTCGTGCGCCATATCCTGCGCCTGCTCGGCGTCGCCTACGATGGCGGGCTGGAGCTCGAAATCACGGAAAGCCTGTTCATGCAGGGCGAAGACCAGGAGTCGGCGCGGAACAAGCTCGCACGCCTGCGCGAGCGCGGCATCACGATGGCGATCGACGACTTCGGCACGGGTTATTCATCGTTGAGCTATATCGCGCACCTGCCGATCGATACGCTCAAGATCGACCGCTCCTTCGTCGCCGACATGGCCACCAGCACCGACCACATGGCGATCGTCTCGACCATCATTTCGCTCGCGCACGCCTTGAACCTGAAGGTGGTGGCCGAGGGTGTCGAGACGGAAGAGCAGTGCCACTTGCTCAAGTCGCTCGAATGCGACCAGGTCCAAGGCTATTTGTACGGGCGTACCGCGCCGCCCGAAGAGATCGAGGCCAGGCTGCTGGAAGAACAGGCGGCGTGACAGCAGGCGGCGGGACTTTCATGCCGGCGGACCCGGCCGGGAACCGGGCGCGAAGTCGCTGACACCGAACTCGCTCGCCACTTCCGGCAGGCGTTTGGCGAGAAAATCGATGAAGCAGCGCACCGCCGGCAACAGGCCGCGGCGCGAAGCGAAGACGGCATGCAGATTCGAGCGGAAGTAGGACCACTGCGGCAGCACGCGCACCAGCTTGCCGTCGCGCATGGCTTCGCGGCACAAGTACTCCGGCAGCACCGCCAGGCCGACGCCGGAAATCGCCGTTTCCCGCAGCAGCAGCAAATCGTCCGCGATCAGGCGCGGCGCGTGCTCCACCGTGCGGATTTCGCCGTCGGCGTTTTCGAGCGTCCAGACATAGCGGCCGTCGTTCATCGGCATCGACAGGCTGGGAAAGCGTCCCAGATCGTTGGGCGCGGCCGGCGCACCGAGCCGCTCCAGGAGCGCCGGGCTGGCGAGCAGGGTGGTGCGGTTCATGCCGAACGATCGCATCACGAGGTTGGAGCTTTCCACCGCCGCGCGCACACGCAATGCGACGTCGTAGCCCTCTTCGATCACGTCGACGCGGCGGTTGGTGACGTCCATGTAAACGTTGACATGCGGATAGGCATTCATGAATTCACCGATCAGTCCGGACAGCAGCGTCTGCGCCAACGTGATCGGGCAACTCACGCGGATCTGGCCGCGCGGTTCGGCCTGGATATGGTCGATCGCCTCCTGCGCCGCCTGCGCCTCTGCCAGCATGGCTTGGCAATGGCGCAGATAAACCTGGCCGATCTCCGTCACGGCGAAGCGGCGCGAACTGCGCTGCAGAAGCCGCACGCCCAGCCTTTCCTCCAATTCGGCGATGCGGCGCGACAGGCGCGATTTCGGCAAGCCCAGGGCGCGCCCGGCGGCGGCGAAGCCGCCATTTTCGACTACCTGGGCGAAGAAATAGAGATCGTTCAAATCCTGTTGCATCGTACCCTTCCTTGATTATCGTTCCAATTATAGAACGATAAGTTTGGAATTCGCCCACTTATCAAGTCATCGTTCTCCTCATATATTGATCACATCGCTGCTGCTCATCCATTTCATATGCCGGCAGCCCAATCACCGCTCAGTGAAGGAGATGAACATGAAACTGCTGCACCTCGATTCCAGCGTCTTGAACGACAATTCCGTCTCGCGCCAATTGACCGCCCGGATCGTCGCGCAATTCCGCGCCGCCCAGCCGGAGTTGGAAGTGGCTTACCGCGATCTCGGCAGCGATGCCCCGGCCCATCTGTCCGCGGACATTCTCGCGACCCGCTTCGTGCCCGTCGAGCATTGGAGCGCCGAGCAGCAGCGCGAGGCCGCGCTGACGGAGCAATTGCTGCAGGAATTCCTGGCGGCGGACGTGGTCGTGATCGGCGCGCCGATGTACAACTTCTCGATCCCGACCCAATTGAAGGCCTGGATCGACCGCATCGCGCAAGCCGGCCGCACCTTCAAATACACCGAGAACGGCCCGGTCGGCCTGGCCGGCGGCAAGAAAGTGATCATCGTCTCGAGCCGCGGCGGCGTTTTCTCGACTTCCGAAACGATGCGTGCGATGGATTTCCAGGAAGATTACCTGCGCGCCGTGATGGGTTTCCTCGGCATCACCGAGGTGTCGATCGTGCGAGCCGAAGGCGTCAGCATGGGCACGGAGGCAAAGGGCAAGGCCTTGCAAGCGGCGAACCATGAGATCGAGGAATTGCTCGCCGCGGCGGCTTGACCGCCGTGCGCCGCACGGCAAAAGAGGCGAGACCTCCCTTCGTCCCTTTTTGTCGTTGCCGCGCTATCCGGTTCGCTTGGCGTCGCGGTTGAACTTGTGGAGCGCCAGCGCGCCGAACAGCGCCGCAAAACCCAGCTGCGCGGCCATGGCGGGAAGCGCGGCTTCGAACCCCAGGCCGCGCCAGGACATCGCATCCAGGCCGTCGACCGCCCAGCGGGTCGGCATCGCGAGCGTGATCGTCTGCAGCCATTGCGGAAACAGGAAGGCCGGTACCCAGGCGCCGCCCAGCATGACCATGACCAGCGTGGCGAACACGGCCAGCCCGCGCGCGGCTTCCGGGGTCTTGCCGTAGGCGGCGATCAACAGGCCGAAGGTCGCCGTCACCAGCGCGAAACACAGGCCCACCCCGGCAAAACCGGCCAGCGAACCGGCGATCCTGACCTTGAACAGCAAGGCCGCGACCAGGAAAATGCCGCACAGCAGGCAGAAGGCGATAAGGGCGCTCGACAAGGCGCGCGCCAGCAGCACGCCGCGCACCGTGATCGGCGCCGCCAGCAGCCGGCTCCACAAGCCCTGGCGCCGCGCCAGCAGGATCGAGATGCCGGCGTCGATGCCCATGAACAGGATGAATTGCACGCTCATGCCGGCGAACGCATGCGCATAGGCGTTGTATTGCGGACCGGAACTCAACGCTTCGTCGCGCGTCGCAAACGGCACCGACAGGCCGCCGCTGCCGCTGCCGCTTTCGCTCTTGGGGCGCTCCTGGAAGGTCTTCACGCTCCTCAGCAGCTGGGCCAGGCTGGCGCTTTCCGCATCGGCCGGCGCTTGCTGCTCGAGCCGGGCCAGGCTGTCGCCGATCAGGCGCGATCCGCCCGGGCCGTCGAACATGCCGGCGCTGACGGTTTGCATGACATGCTGGGTCAGGATGCCCTTGACCATGGATAGCACGGCGCCTTGGGACGGATCGTAGTAGACCGGGATCTCGGGCTTGCCGCCGGCGCCGAACAAGGCGGCGCCGGCGGCGTCGCCGAAGCCGGCCGGAATCACGATCGCCGCGTTCAGCTTGCCCTTGCGCACTTTCTCCTGCGCCTCGGCCAGCGGCATTTCCCGGATGTTGAGCGCGGCGTCGCTTTTCAAGCCGGCGGCGATCTTCTTGCCGATGTCGCTGTCGTCCAGAGCCACCAGGGCGACATCGATCCTGGCGTTCTCGGCGGCGCCGGAACCGCCGAACAGGTAACCGAAGAAGGCGCCGAGGACGATCGGCATGACGAGATTCAACAGCAGCGCGCGGCGGTCGGAGAGGTAGAGGAGCAGATCCTTGCGGACGAGGGCGAGCAGAGCGGTCATGGGAGGTCTCCGGTTCAATCGCGCAGCGAGCGGCCGGTCAGAGCCAGGAAAATATCTTCGAGCTTGGCCTTGGCGGTCGAGAAGTGCAGCGGCGGCGCGCCGTGCGCGGCCAGCCAGTTCAGCACCGGCAAAGCGCCGTCGGCCCGTTCCAGGCCGATCCGCAGGCCGTTGCCGTCGTGTTCGACGCCGGTGACGCCGTCGAGCTCGGCCAGCCGCCGCGGCAAGTCTTCGCCGGGCGCCTGCGCCAGTTCGACCGCCAGCGCCGCTTGGGCCGGCAGGCGGCGGTAGAGCGCCGCCGGCGTCTCGTCGGCGATGACCTTGCCGTGGTCGATGATGACGACGTGATCGGCCAGGCGTTCCACCTCTTCCATATAGTGGCTGGTATAGATCAGCGAGCAGCCGCGCCGCTTGAGGGTTTCGAGGCTGTCGAAGATCGCGTTGCGGCTTTGCGGATCGACGCCGACCGTCGGCTCGTCGAGTATCAGCAGCTGCGGGTCGTGCAGCAGCGCGGCGGCGATATTCAGCCGGCGTTTCATCCCGCCCGAGAATGTGCCGGGCTTGTCGCCGGCGCGTTCTGTCAGGTTCACCAGTTCCAGCGCTTCGTCGCAGCGCTTCTTCAAGTGCGCTCCCTTGAGGCCGTACAGCGCGCCGAACACCCTCAGGTTTTCCCGGGCCGGCAAGTCTTCGTAGAGCGCCAGTTCCTGCGGCACCAGGCCGATCTTGCGCTTGGCCGCGCTATTGCCGTGCGTGAGCGGTTCGCCGTCGATCGTCACCTCGCCGCTGTCCGGACGCAGGAGGCCGCAGATCATGCCGACCGTGGTCGACTTGCCCGCGCCGTTGGGGCCGAGCAGGCCGAGCGTCCGGCCTCTTTCAACGCGGAACGAGACGCCGTCGACGGCACGGCGCTCGCCGAAGGATTTGGTGAGATCGCTGACGCGGAGCAGGGCTGGTGTCATGGCATTCGCGTATGGGAAAAGTGGGGCGAGTGTACCGTCGCGCGGCGGCGCACGGCAATCGGCAAGTCGCGAATCGCGGGCGGCGCGGCGCGAAGGGCCGGAAACGCGGCGCCGACGGCAACGGCGGGGGCAGCGGCCAAAAAGAAAACGGGGACGCGCGGTCCCCGTTCTCCATCCGTTGCATCCCCACGCATGGGGGAAGCCCGGCTTACTTGCCGCGCTTGAGCCGCGCGTTGGCCGCGATGCGCATGCGCAAGGCGTTCAGCTTGATGAAGCCTCCGGCGTCGGCCTGGTCGTAGGCGCCGCCGTCTTCGTCGAAGGTGGCGATGGTCTGGTCGAACAGCGAATCGGTCTTCGAGTCGCGCGCCACGACGATGACGTTGCCCTTGTACAGTTTCAGGCGCACCCAGCCGTTGACGTTCTGCTGGGTGTGGTCGATCAGGGTCTGCAACGCCACGCGCTCGGGCGCCCACCAATAGCCGTTGTAGATCAGCGAGGCATAGCGCGGCATCAGGTCATCCTTCAGGTGCGCGACTTCGCGGTCGAGCGTGATCGATTCGATCGCGCGGTGCGCCTTGAGCATGATCGTGCCGCCGGGGGTTTCATAGCAGCCGCGCGACTTCATGCCGACGTAGCGGTTCTCGACCAGGTCGAGGCGGCCGATGCCGTGCTTGCCGCCGAGGCGGTTCAGCTCGGTCAGCACGGCGGCGGGGGACAGGCGCTTGCCGTTCAGCGCCACGATGTCGCCCTTCTCGAATTCGACGTCGAGATATTCGGCGGCATCGGGCGCCGCTTCCGGGCTGACCGTCCAGCGCCACATCGCTTCCTCGGCTTCCGCGCTCGGATTCTCGAGATGGCGGCCTTCGAAGCTGATATGCAGCAGGTTCGCATCCATCGAGTAGGGCGCGCCGCCGTTCTTGTGCTTCATGTCGATCTCGATGCCGGCGTCTTCCGCGTACTTCAGCAGCTTCTCGCGCGACAGCAGGTCCCATTCGCGCCACGGAGCGATGATCTTCACGTTCGGCATCAGCGCATAGGCGCCGAGCTCGAAGCGCACCTGGTCGTTGCCCTTGCCGGTCGCGCCGTGCGAAATGGCGTCGGCGCCGGTCTGGCGGGCGATGTCGATCAGGCGCTTGGCGATCAGCGGGCGCGCGATCGAGGTGCCGAGCAGGTATTCGCCTTCATAGATCGTGTTGGCGCGGAACATCGGGAACACGAAGTCGCGCACGAATTCCTCGCGCAGGTCGTCGATGTAGATGTTCTCCGGCTTGATGCCGAACTTCAGCGCCTTCTGGCGCGCCGGCTCGAGTTCCTCGCCCTGGCCGAGATCGGCGGTGAAGGTCACCACTTCGCAGCGGTAATTGTCCTGCAGCCATTTCAAGATGACCGAGGTGTCGAGGCCGCCGGAATAGGCGAGGACGACTTTCTTGATATCGCTCATGTTCTCTCTTTCGTTCGGTTGTGAATTATTCGGGGAGGTGGCAGACGGCTTCGATGTTGTTGCCGTCGGGATCGATCACGAAGGCGCTGTAATAGCCGGGATGGTAATGCGGCCGCTCGCCCGGAGCGCCATTGTCGGCGGCGCCGGCCGCGAGCGCCGCGGCGTAAAAGGCGTCGACTTGCTTGCGGTCTGCCGCGGTGAAGGCGACGTGCACCGGGCCGGAGATCGGGCGCTTGGCGCGGATCCACCAGTTCCATTTGTCGTCGCGCTTCCAGCCGCAGATCTTGTCGCCGCCTTCGTCGTATTCGACGGCGATCTCATAGCCGAGCGGGCGCAATGCCTTGGTATAGAAGTCGCGCGAAGTTTCGTAGTCCGAGACGCGGATCGTGACGTGATCGATCATCCCGGCAGCCTTCCCTTGACCAGGTATTCGAGCAGCGCCTTCTGCACGTGCAGGCGGTTCTCCGCTTCGTCCCATACGACCGACTGCGGGCCGTCGATCACCTCGGCGGCGACTTCCTCGCCGCGATGCGCCGGAAGGCAATGCATGAACAGCGCATCGGGCTTGGCGCGCTTCATCTTGGCGCCGTCGACGATCCAGCCGTCGAAGGCTTTCAGGCGGGCGGCGTTCTCCTCTTCGTAGCCCATGCTGGTCCAGACGTCGGTGTTGATCAGGTCGGCATCGACGCAGGCGTCCGAAGGATCGGCGAACAGCGTGTAGTTGCGGTTGTCCGGCGAAACCAGTGCCGGATCGATGTCGTAGCCCTTCGGCGTGGAGACGTTCAGATGGAAACCGAACACCTGCGCCGCCTGCAGCCAGGAGTAGAGCATGTTGTTGGCGTCGCCGATCCAGGCTACCGTGCGGCCGGCGATCGCGCCGCGATGTTCGATATAGGTGAACACGTCGGCCAGCACCTGGCAGGGATGATGCTCGTTGGTCAGGCCGTTGATGACCGGCACGCGCGAATGCGCCGCGAAGCGCTCGATGATTTCCTGGCCGAAGGTGCGCACCATGATGATGTCGCACATGCGCGACATCACTTGCGCTGCGTCTTCCACGGGCTCGCCACGGCCGAGCTGGCTGTCGCGCGTATTGAGGTAGATCGCCGCGCCGCCTAGCTGGTGCATGCCGGCTTCGAAGGACAGGCGGGTGCGGGTGGAGTTCTTTTCGAAGACCATCACCAGGGTGCGGTCCATCAGGGGATGGTAAAGCTCGTAATTCTTGAATTTGCGTTTGATGATGCGGGTCCGCTCTATCACGTACTCGAATTCATCAAGCGTAAAGTCAGAAATCTGCAGGAAGTGTTTGATTGTCATAAATGAAACGGCGCAGAGCGGCGAAGGCGGGCCGCCCCTATACCGGTATCTTGCTGAAAATGCGGTCAGACGCGGGCCTTATTGCGCCGCATCGATCTTACAAGTGCATATGGCAACGGTGTCTCCGTCGCGACCACATGCCATGGCTCGCGGCGTCGTTCTCATCGTGGATGTTCAATGAGTCTTGAACAGGGCACGAATGGTGACGCCTGCGGCCGGAGTTGCTAACTCGTTCGATTATAAGGGCTTTAATATGGGAAAGACAGCCGGGCCGTTCCCGACGCAACCACATTCGGATCGAATGCACACCGAAAAGTTTTGAGGACAATGATTTTCTGAATTTTCGGTATTGACGGAAATGACTGAAATCGTTACTCTGGGGTCATGGAACTCAAACCCGTCGCGCAAAGATTCATCCTTCATTGGGGCGAAATGGGCACCAAGTGGGGCGTGAACCGTACCGTCAGCCAGATTCATGCCTTGCTCTATATCGCCGGCAAGCCCATGAACGCGGAAGACATCGCGGAGACGCTCGGCGTGGCGCGCTCGAATGTCTCGACCAGCCTGAAGGAACTCCAGAGCTGGAAACTGGTGAGGGTGGCGCATGTGATGGGCGACCGGCGCGATCATTTCGAAACCTCGCTGGATGTCTGGGAACTGTTCCGCGTCGTCGTGCGCGAGCGCAAGCAGCGCGAATTCGATCCGACCATCGCGACGCTGCGCGAATGCCTGGCCAGTCCGGACTTGTCGCAGGAAGACCGGGATGCGCAAAAGCGCATCGCCGAAACCCTGGCCTTGATGGAGACACTGGCGACCTGGGCCGACGAGATGCTGCGTCTGGAACCGGCGACCCTGATGAAGTTGCTGAAGATGGGCGCCACCGTGCAGAAGTTCGTTCGCGGCGAGGCCAAGCCCGAGGATCGCCAGGGCGGCTCCCCGGACGACGAGCAGCCGATCTTACCGATGTTGTAACAGGGGAAAGCCGGCCAAAATTTTTTTGCCTTGTTATTTCTGTTTTGACTGAAATAACAGAATTAACTGATATTCAACTGACCACGGGAAAGGAGCATGTCATGAGTACCTATCCACTGACCTTGCTGTATGAGGAAGCCTGCCCGCTGTGCAAACTCGAGATCGACAACCTGAAGGCGCGCGACACGAGGGGAATGCTGCGTTTCGTCGATGTCTCGGCGTCCGATTTCGATGCCGAGCCCTACGGCGTATCGCACCGGGCGATGCTCGAAGCGATTCATGCCGTGAAGGCGGACGGGAGCATGGTGAAGGGCGTCGAAGTGTTCCGTCTCGCCTATGCGGCGGTGGGACTCGGCTGGATCACGCGCCCGACCGGTTGGCCCCTGCTCAAACCCTTGTTCGACCGCGCTTACGTGCATTTGGCGCGCAACCGGCATCGCATCTCGGAAAGATTCGCTTGGCTGCTGTTCGGCATCGCGGCGAAGCGGGCCGAGCGCCGCAGCCGGTCGTGCAAGAACGGCAGTTGCGCGGTTTGAACGGCATCGAAAGGAATGGACGATGAACATACTCGTATGCGGCGCCGCCGGATTCATCGGGCGCCATCTCTGCACGGCGTTGGAGGCGGCAGGGCACCGGGTGGTGCGCGGCGTGCGCATTCCGCGCGAACCGGCCGATATCGGCATCGATTACGAAGCCGACACCAGCCCGGAGCGCTGGCTGCCGCGCCTGGCGGGCATCGATGCCGTGATCAATGCGGTGGGCATCCTGGGCGAACACGGTAGCGCGAGCTTCGACGCGATCCATCGCGATTCGCCGTGCGCATTGTTCGACGCCTGCGAACGGGCGGGCGTGAAGCGCGTGCTCCAGGTTTCCGCGCTCGCCGGCGAAAGCGGTGCGGACGGCGCCGCGCCGACGCCCTACCTGCGCACCAAGCGGGAGGCGGATGCGCACTTGATGCGGTCCACGCTCGACTGGGTGATTTTCCGCCCGTCGCTGGTGGTCGGCCATGACGGCGACAGCAGCCGGCTGTTCCGCACGCTCGCCAGCCTGCCGGTCGTCGGCTTGCCCGGCCGCGGGGAGCAGAGGCTGCAGCCGGTCCATATCGACGATTTGTGCGAACTCGCGGTGCGCGCCCTGGCGCCCGGCGCGGCGGCGCGCTACGTGGTCGAAGTCGTCGGTCCGGCGCCGATGACGTATCGGGACATGCTCGCCGCCTATCGCGAGGCGATGGCATTGCCGCCCGCCGTGTGGCTGCCGGTGCCGATGAGCTTGATGCGCGCCGGGGCGGAGCTGGCCGCCAGGCTGCCGCAACGGGTGTTCGCGCCGGACACCCTGCGCATGCTCGAGGCCGGCAACACCGGGGATGCGGCGGCCATGGCCGGCCTGCTAGGCCGCGCGCCAAAGGGAAGCGCCGCCTGGTTTGTCGGAATCGCTCCCGGCATGCTGCGCGCCGAAGCGGTTTCCGGCTGGACGCTGCCGCTGTTGCGCGCAACGCTGGCTGTCGTTTGGTTCGTCACCGGCTTGCTGTCTCTCGGCATTTACCCACGGGAAGCGAGCCTAGCCCTGCTCGCTCGCGTGGGATTGGACGGCTACGCGGCGACGATGGCGCTCCATGGCGCGGCCTTGCTGGACTGCACCCTCGGCATCGCCACGCTGGCCGCGCCCGGCCGGCTGCTGTGGCGCGCGCAGATGGCGCTCATCCTGGGTTATACGCTCATCATCTCTCTGTTCCTGCCGGAATACTGGCTGCATCCGTTCGGTCCGGTGTTGAAGAATCTTCCCATTCTTGCCGCGCTGCTGGCGCTCGATGCATCGGAAGCGCGTCGCTGAAGGAATCCCATGTCCCTCTATCTCTTGCTCAAAACGGTACATATCCTGTCCTCGGTGGCCTTGGTCGGCACCGGCTTCGGATCGGCGTTCTACCTGTTCTGCGCCAACCGCAGCAGGAATCTCGCCGCGCAGGCGGTCGTGGCGCGCTTCGTGGTGCTGGCCGACTGGATATTCACGACGCCGGCGGTCATCCTGCAGCCGGCGACCGGCCTGGCGCTGCTCTCCCTGGCCGGCTGGCCCCTGTCGACGCCTTGGGTGGCCTGGTCGATCGGGCTGTACCTGTTGGCCGGGGCCTGCTGGCTGCCGGTCGTATGGCTGCAAATCCGCATGAAACGCATGGCCGACGCGGCGCTGCGGTCCGGAGCGCCGCTGCCGGCCTTGTATTGGCGCTATGCCAGGATGTGGGAGTGGCTCGGTTATCCGGCGTTCGCGGCGATGCTGGTCGTCTACTTCCTGATGGTGAACAAGCCGGCGCTGGGATGAGTTCGGCGTGGAACGTCCGGCGTGGAACGTCCGGCGTGGAACGCCCGGTTCAATACAGTTTCTGCGACGACTCGTGCACCAGCTGCTGGTAGAGCGCATGGCGCAACGCCGCGATCTCGCCGCTCTCGACGGCCGCCAGGACCGCGCAGCCCGGTTCGGTCAGGTGATGGCAGTTGTAGAAGCGGCATTTGCCGAGGTGCGGCGCGAATTCGACGAAGGCGCGTTCCAGCATGCCCTCGGTCAGGTGATAGAGGCCGAATTCCTGGAAGCCCGGCGAATCGATGATGCTGGTGGCGTCGTCGACGGCGTACATGCGGGTGAAGGTCGTCGTGTGCTTGCCGGTATCGAGCGCCGCCGAGATCTCGCGGGTGGCGATGTCGGCGTCGGGGACGAGCAGATTGATCAGCGACGACTTGCCCATGCCGGATTGGCCGATCAGGATCGATGAACCGTCTTGCAGCAGCGGCAGCAGCGCGGCCCGGGTCTGTTCGGGCTGGGCACGGGCCGATACCTCGTGCACCGGATAGCCGATGCGGCTATAGACGGCGACGCGTTCGCGCGCCTTTTCCAGCGATTCGGCGACATCGGTCTTGTTGAGAACGATGTGCGCCTCGATGCCGGCCGCCTCGGCGGCGACCAGCGCGCGCGACACGAGATCGTCGGAAAAGCTCGGTTCGGTGGCGACGACGATGAAGATGTGGCTGACGTTGGCCGCCAGGAGCTTGGACTTGTACTGGTCGGAGCGATAGAGCAGGGTCTTGCGCTCGGCGATCGACTCGATCACGCCCTGGTCGGGCGAGGTCTGCCGGATACTGACGATATCGCCGGTCGCCACGTCGCTCTTCTTGCCGCGCGTGACGCATTGCAAACGCGCGTCGCCGACGCGGACCAGGTAATGGCGGCCGTGCGCCGCGATCACCGTGCCGAGCGCCTCGCTCATGCGAACGACTGCTGGAAGATCGCGTCGATCTTGGCTGCGCAGATGAAATCGTTTTCCGAAATGCCGCCACGGCCGCCGTTGACCGAATGCGTATCGAATTTCACTACGCAGCGGTTATAGGTGACCACGAGTTCCGGGTGATGATCCTCGGCGTGGATCACGTAGGCGATCGCGTTCACGAAGGCCAGCGTTTCATAGTAATTGCGGAAATCGTAGGTCTTGACGATCTTGCCGCCTTCGAATTTCCAGCCTTCGGCGGCGGCCAGATAGTCTTTGATTTCCGCGTCGCTCAATCCGGTTTCGAGATGGCGGCACTTCTTTTCCAGCAGGTCGGCAACATTGATCATGATCGGCTCGCAAGCAGTTTGTTGATACGTATCGACGCCGGCGGGTGCGAATCGTAGAACGCCGAATACAGCGGGTCGGGCGTCAGCGTCGAGGCATTGTCTTCGTACAATTTTACCAAGGCGGCGACGAGATCCCGCGCATTGGTGTGCCGGGCGGCAAAGGCATCGGCTTCGAACTCGTGCTTGCGCGACAGGAGCGAAGCGATCGGGGACAGCAGGAACGTGAACGGCGGCAAGGCAAGCACGAACAGGATCAGCGCCATCGCGTCGTTGCTGGCCATCAGCCTCGGATCGACGCCAAGGCCGGCGTAGAACCATGTCTGGGTCTTCAAATAACCGAGCAGGGCGAGGAAGCCGAGCGACATCGCGAACATCATGACGATCCGCTTGACGATGTGCTTGAGCTTGAAGTGGCCGAGTTCGTGCGCGAGCACCGCTTCCACTTCGTGCGGCGCAAGCCGCGCCAGCAGGGTGTCGAAGAACACGATGCGCTTGGCGGCACCGAAGCCGGAGAAATAAGCATTTCCATGGGCGCTGCGCTTGGAGCCGTCCATCACGAACAGCCCGCTGGACTTGAAACCGACCCGCCGCATCAGGTTCTCGATGCGCTCGCGCAGGTTGTCGTCGGCCAGCGGCGTGAACTTGTTGAACAGCGGCGCGATCACGGTCGGATACAGCACCAGGATCAAGAGCTGGAATCCGCTCCATACCAGCCAGGCATAGAACCACCAGAGCGAGCCGGATTCCTCCATCAGCGTCAGGATGACCCAGACCAGCGGCAAGCCGATCGCCGCGCCGAGCAAACCGCCCTTCAGGAGGTCGGCGACGAACAGGCCGATCGTCATCTTGTTGAAGCCGAATTTCGCTTCCAGCACGAACTGTTTGTAGTATTCGAACGGCAGATCGATGATGGCCGACACGACAGCGAATGCGACGATCAGGCCGATCTGGTAAGCCATGCCCTGGCCGGCGACGCCGGCGACAACCTGCGACAATGCTTGCAAGCCGCCGAGCAACGTGAAACCGATCAGCACGGCGGTATTGACAAGCAGCATGAAAAGACCGAACTTGGTCTTGGCGATCGTGTAATCGGCGGCCTTCTGATGGGCGGCCAGCGGAATTTTCTCGGCGAACTGGGCCGGCACGGCATGGCGATGCGCCTGGATATGGCGGATATGGCGCGAACCGAGCCAGAAACGGATTGCCAGCGCCAGGAGCACGAAGCCGGCGAACAACATTGAAAACGCGAAAGAAGACATCGTATGTGAGAAAATGGCGGGCTATCTGGAGAGAAGAAGAGATTATGTCACAAGCCACCGAACACAATGCAGCGCCGGCGGGTTCCGCCGCCTCGGCAACCCCGGCGCGTCCGAACGAATTCAACCTGATCTGGGTCGACATGGAAATGACCGGCCTCGATCCCGACAACGACCGCATCATCGAAGTCGCTGTCGTCGTCACTGATTCCGATCTGAATGTCCTGGCGGAAGGACCGGTGTTCGCGATCCATCAGTCCGACGACGTGCTCGACAAGATGGATGCCTGGAACAAGGGGACGCACGGCAAGTCGGGGTTGATCGACCGCGTGAAAGCCTCGACGGTCACCGAGGCCGATGCCGAAAAAGCTTTGATCGATTTCCTTAAGAACTTCGTGCCGGCCGGAAAATCGCCCATGTGCGGCAACTCGATCTGCCAGGACCGCCGCTTCATGGCGCGCGGCATGCCGAAACTGGAAGCCTTCTTCCATTACCGCAATCTCGACGTATCGACGCTGAAGGAATTATGCAAGCGCTGGAAGCCGGAAATTTCGACCGGCTTCAAGAAACATCAGAAACACACCGCGCTGGCCGATATCGTCGAATCGATCGAAGAATTGCGTTACTACCGCGAGCATTTCATCAAGGCATAAGCCTTTCCGCGCGCCGCGGAGCGGCGGCCTGTTTCGACAGGCTCACTCCGCGGCGGCATCCGCTCCGCAGCATTTCTTGTATTTCCTGCCGCTGCCGCATGGGCAGGCATCGTTGCGTCCGACTTTCGGCGCCTCGCGCTGGACCGTCGTCACGGCCGACTTGCGTTGCGGCAGCCAATATTTGTGGATGTGCGGAATCGCCGCTTCGACTTCGAGCGCCAGCTTGTGCCGCTTGACCGGGTCGTCCACCAGCGCCATTTCGTTTTCCTCGATTTCTTCCGCGCCGAGAAGGTAGATCTTCTCGGCCAGCTCGGAAAGATTCGAATCCCAGATCGGTGCCCAAGCCTCGGCGCGCAGATTCATGCCTTCCCAGAATCCCCAGGCCCAGGCTTCGCCGTCGATCAGCATGCGGCCGTCGACTTCCTGTTCGCAGAACAGCGGTTCGTATTCCTTCGGCGCCACTTCGAAAGTGATCGCCACTTCGTTCATGAAACGCGCGATCAGGTTGGTGATGCGCTGCGCCTCTTTTTCCGACTTGAACTTCGGCCCTTGCTCCGCGAAGCCGCCCCAGACGAGCGGCAGCCATTCGGCCATTGGCACGACTTCCGGCCCGATCGCGAGCGCGGTCAGGTAACCGTGCAGCGAATCCATCGTCATGCCGTCGTCGGCGCAGCGGTCGGAAAGCAGGAATTGGTCGAGTTCGTCGAAATCCTTGTCGGAAAGGAGCTGGTCGAGATGCATGGCGTTCGGAAGTAGGGAATGACAGGTGCGCTAGTGTAACGCCTTGCGCCGGCGCCGGATACCGGAACCGCGCATGCGGATCGCCGGACGGCCGGCGAAACCGCTCATGGCTTATCCGGCCGGCACGCCGAGCAACTGATGCTCCGGCCGCTTGCGCAGATCCTCGTAACCGATCACGACATCGACCCATGCCTTGACCGCGACGCCGCCGATCTTTGCCGGCGCGAACAGCATCCGGCGAAATCCGGCCACGACGATCTCGGCGAATTCCTCGCGCAAGGTATTGCTCACCACGGCGATGCGGTCGACGGCGCCCGCATCATTGAGCCAGAGGCGGAGGACCAGCTTGCTGCCGGCGTCGTCCGGCGAGTCGGGCAGTTCCGGTTCGAACGGTATCAGGGCGGCCGGCATCTCGTCGAGGGCGCTCGCGGGATGATAGTCCGGCGGCGCAGGAAACAGGCTGGCGTCGCGAGGCGCCGGCCGGGCGGGATTCCGCGTCGCGGCGCCGTTCGGCGTTTCGGAGGAGGCGGGCGGATGCACGGCCGGCCGCGCCAGGGAAGCGTCGGCCGCCAGGAGAGAGACTTGCAAGATGCGCGGCGCCCCCTGTTCCGGCGGCGCGGCGCCCGGGCCGCCGGGACGGGCGAAGGTCCACGCCAACAGCAGGGCGTGGAAGGCGAGGGAGAGGGCGAGCGCGAAAACGTTGGCGAGGTTCAAGGTCGCGAAAGGAATGTCCTGCCGCCGCGGCATGATGCCGGTTCATGGCGAACCGGCATCATGGTCGGCTGGCGCGGATCACTGGTCCTTCTTGAAGTACCAATAGACGCGGTTGCGATTGCTGCTCGGATTGGCCTCCACTTCACAGCCTTCGATCGCCGATCCGGTCGATCCGCAACCGCCGCCGATGATGAAACGCTTGATCGATCCGTCATCGAGCTTCACCGCGCCGGACACCGGCGACGGCGGCAGGCCGCCGCCGACGAAGTTGGTATACAAGTCCGAGACGGTATAGCTGCCGTCCGCATTGCGGTCGCCGTAGGCGGACGTGCCGCTCAGCAGGTTGACCGCGTAGCCGCGCGCCGTTCCGAGGTTCGGCGTGCACTGGTTGGAAGCTTCCTTCGGCAGGTTGGTGCCGAAGTAGACCACGCCGGCGACGATCAGCGGCGCATTGACCGATTTCTCCCCGCTTTCGTATTCGAGGCGCCAACCCTTGAAGTCGGAACCGGCGATGACCGAGGCCGTGATGTCGGTCGTGTTCGGATTGAAATCGGTGACCTTGGTCAGATCGCTTTCCACCAGGGCGGTCACGCTGCTCGGCGTGGTGTCGGTCGCCACGGTGTCCTTGACGACATAGAACCGGTTGGCCACGGCCGTCGAGCGCGGATCTTCGCGGTCGCCGGAACCGACCGCCACGAAGGCCGTCTGCTGGCCGGCGATATAGCTCAGCGCCACGTCCGGTGCGTACAGGAACTTGCGGTCGTCGCTGCCGCCGTTGTCGCCCACGTCGCCCAGGCGGGCCAGCTTGTAGACCTTCCAGTTGTCCGAGTCGACGTCGCCGATATCCATGCGGAACAGGTTGGCGCCGGTATCCACGGCATACAGGCGATCGATGCAGCCGTCGTTGTCGGTGTCGAGCATGGTGACGTCCGCCGGGAAGCTGTATTTCTTGGTGTCGGACGGCTGCAACAGCTTGATCACGCTGCCGTCGCTGGCATTCACCACGAACACGCCGCGGCCCATGGTGGGGCTTCTGACCACGCCGGAGGTGCCTTGATTGTCCTTGTCTTCCTCGGTGGCGTCATAACCGGCGCCGAAGATCAGGGCGCGGGTATAGCTCGCGGCATTGGTCGCCGAGCAGGCGGTTCCGGCCGTTTTCTTCAGGATCGCGACCTTCGGCTCGGACCAGGTCTGGCCGAGTTCGGAATAGCCGGTGTCGGTGTCGCCCTTCTTCCACAGGAATTTCGGCGCATCCGGATTGCTGACGTCGAAGGCATAGAGGAAGCGGCCGCCGCGCCGCATCGCCACGTAGAGATGCGTCGTGGCGAGATCGGCGGTCTGGAAGACGCCGATATTGCCGTCGAAGAAGTAGTTCCGCTTGGTCGGCGTCGGCGAGATGGACATCGACGTGTTCGGGAACTTGATGACCGGGCTGTTGGTGTACAGGCGGCTCAGCGTCGAGTAGTGCTCGGGCGCGACGAACGCCCATTTCTCGGTGCCGTCGCTGCTGGCCTGGCCGGCCTTGACCGCCCGCAGCGTGCCGTCGTTGGAGCCGTAGAAGGCCACCACGCCATAGCTGCTGTCGCCGTAGTTGATCACGACCGGGCGCGAATGCAGCACGTCGCCGTGGATCGAGGCGCGCACATCGGTGAGCGAACCGTTGACGTTTTCGTCTTCCTTGTTGTCGACGCCGCGCACCCAGTTGATCAGCGCGTTGGGTTCGACGGTCGATCCCTTGGCTGCCGTGCCGGTGGCCGACGCCGTCGGTCCGGTGGTCAGCGTATAGGTGATCGTATTGGTGGTCGGGAAGGCCAGGCTGTTGGAGCTGGTGGTCTTGGTGCCGTTGTACTCGGTCTGCGTCGCGCCGGCGATCGTCACGCTGCTCTGGCTGCCGAAATTGTGATCGCCGTCGGTGGTGACCGTGACGGTAGCGATGTTGGAGGCGTTGCCGTCGGTGCGCGTGATCGAGGTGACGGTGCGCGTCGGGATGCCGGTGGCGGTGATGGTGCCGGTGGCGGGCGAGGCCGGGACGATGGTCGTGGTGCTGCTCGGCGTCGAGGTCGAGGTGACGGTGACGTTGAAGCAGACGGCGCGCGCCTGGCCGCTGGCGCACGTGGTGCCGGCCGAGATCGGGGTATGCGTGCCGTTGATGCCGTTCTCGGCGGCGCTGCTGCTGATCGAGAACGACTGGACGTCGCCGCTGCCGTTGCCGACCGTCAGCGTGCTGTCGCAATCGGACATGGAAGCGCCGCTGTCCAGGATCGCCGTGACGGTCTTGGTCCCGGTGCCCGTCACGCGCGTCATGCTGGTGATGTTCACGTTGTAGGTCGTCGCGCCGCTGCCCTTCTTGCAGCTGATGGTCGCGGTGCCGAGCGGAGTCGTGAAGGTCTCGGGCGGCGTGACCGTCGTCGTGTAGGTGATGTTCTTGCCGAAGTTGGTGCTGGGAGGCGAGTACGTGAAGTTGTTCGCGTCCAGCTTGGTGATGGTGAAGGTGCCGTTG
>Ga0196972_1000345_pt1 | contig 27155 bp, 19 predicted proteins | sample S1v_2013CmetaG_FD_148618 | JGI IMG/M metagenome (GOLD analysis project Ga0196972, IMG submission 148618) | Soil microbial communities from Anza Borrego desert, Southern California, United States - S1+v_20-13C | ecosystem: Environmental > Terrestrial > Soil > Desert | place: USA: California...
TCGCCCCGCTGAGCGTGTCGCTGCCCGCACCGGCGTTCAGGTTCGTCACCCCGCTGAAGGCAATGCCTGCCGCCGTCACGTCACCGTCCGCAGCACCCAGCACGTAGCTGGTGCCCGTCGCCGAACCGGTGATCGTGCCCGTGCCGGTCACCACATCGATGCCCGTGGCCGCCACCGTCTTGGCCGTCACTTCCTTGTCGGTGCCCGTCAGCTCGTACGTGGTCGCCCCGCTGAGCGTGTCGCTGCCCGCACCGGCGTTCAGGTTCGTCACCCCGCTGAAGGCAATGCCTGCCGCCGTCACGTCACCGTCCGCAGCACCCAGCACGTAGCTGGTGCCCGTCGCCGAACCCGTGATCGTGCCCGTGCCGGTCACCACATCGACGCCCTTGGCCGTGATGCTGTTGGCCTGCACCTCGTTGGCAATGCCCGTCAGCGTGTACGTGGTCGCACCCTTGAGCGTGTCGACACCGCCCTTCGCATCCAGCGTGTTCACCCCCTCGAAGGTGATGGACGCCACCGTCACGGCGTTGTTAGCGCCCGTGACATACGTCGTGTCCGTGGCCGAACCCACCAGGGTGTCCGTGCCGGTCACCTTCTCGATGTTCCTGGCCTTGATGCCGTTGGCCAGCACCTCGTTGGCATTGCCCGTCAGCGTGTACGTCGTGGCGCCGCTCACCGTGTCGCTGCCGGTGCCTGCATTGATCGTTCCGATGCCGCTGAAGGAGATGCCGCCGGCGCTCACCGAATTGTCGCCACTCGTGGTGTACGTCGTGTCGCTGGACGTTCCCTGCAGCACGTTGGAGGTGCCTGTGCCCGTCACTTTCTCGATGCCGGTTGCCGAGAACAGGCTGCCGACGCCGACTTCCTTGTCCGTGCCCGTCAGCACGTAGGTGGCGCCTGCCGGCGCCTTGAGCTCGTCCACGCCCGAGCCGCCGACGATGGTGACCGTGTTGCCGGGGTCCGCACTGAAGTCGAAGATGTTGCCGGAGGTGCCGCCGGTGACGCTCACCTTGCCGCCCGCGCCGGCCATCATGACAGCCTTCGAGGTGAAAGTCCCCGCGGCGAAGTCGCCGACGCTGATGTTGACGTTCTTCCCGGCCTCGGAAGCCATCACGGTGGCGTTGATCGCGACGTCCTTGCCGCCGATATTCACGTTGCCGGTGCTGCTCACGGCGTTGTTCACGGTGACGGTGCCCGTCCAGCCGTTCGCGAAGAGATTGAGCGCACCGGTTCCGTTGGTGAAGGACGTGGTTGTGTTGACCGTGATGTTCCGGTGCGCGGAGAAGGTCAGGATGCTGCCTGTCCCGCCCGCATCGAACACGATCGCCCCGCCCGCACCGTCGAAGGTGATGTCACCGCTGCCAGCGCCGATCGGACTGGTCTGGACGACGACGTTGCTCGCTGCCAACTGGGCATTGATCGTCGCGTCGGAAATCACGGACGGACCCGGATCCGAGCTGATCACTTGGAATTCGGCCGGATTGGAGGCGTCGAAATCGATGAAGGAATCTGCGACACCGGTCGCGTCGTGGACAACCCTCAAGTCAGTCGGGTCGAGCAACAGCGTGCCCGTCTGGCCCTGCGGGGCGCGCAGGTCCGCACCGCCCTGGAAGGCGAGATGGTTCTTGCCCGAGACTTCGCTGAAACCGCCATCGCCACCGGCGGCACCGCCCCGCGCGGAAATCTGCCCCGCAAAGCGGGTGGTGTCGTCTGCCCACACGATGACGCGGCCGCCATCACCCTGGCCGGTCGCATCGGCATTGACGGTCGCACTCCGATCCACCAGGGTGACCAGGGCGTTCTGCTCGGGCCCATTCCCCTGGTAGTTCCCGCCCACCAGCACCGTCCCACCGCCGGCATCGCCGCTGGCGTCCACCTTCGCGCCGGCCATCAGCCCCACGCGATCACCCAGTACCTTCACCGTGCCGCCGGTTTCGCCGGCGTTGTCGCCCCTGGCTTCGATCGTGCCGCTCACCTTGACGATGCCGGTGGCGCCGCCGCTCAGGGTCACGACGCCGTTGTTCTCGGCCACCGAGTTGGCGCGGATCACGCCCGACTGGTTGATCACGGTCGGCAGCGTGTCCGACACCGCGCTGGCCAGCATGGCCACCTGGCCGCCTTCGGCCACGAGCGTGCCACTGTTGGAAGCGGCGGCGTCGACGGCCGCGCCATCCACGGAGAACTTCACCAGCCCGGCACCGGCCGGATCCACCGTCACGCGCGAGCCGGCCAGCAGGCCGATCGAGCCGCCCTGCGCCGCTTCGATGGTGCCGGCGTTGGCAACCTTGGCGCCCGCCAGTGCCACGTAGCCGGCGCGGATCATGCCGTTGTTGACGACGCTGGCACCGCTGTTGCCGCTGAAGGTGTACTTGCCGGCCAGGAAGTCGGCGTTGCTCAGGTTCAGCGTCGAGGCCACCAGCCCGCCGACGTTGACCTGCGCACCCGGCGCGAACAGCACGCCGTTCGGGTTGACCAGGAACACCTGGCCGTTGGCCGAGAGCGAGCCGAAGATCGAGGACACATCACCGCCCACCACCCGGTTGAGCGCCACCGAGGAGGCGCCCGGCTGCAGGAACTGCACCGACTGCCCCGACCCGATGGAGAAGCTCTGCCAGTCGATCACCGCCTTGCTGGTGCCCTGGTTCAGCACCATCGAATTGGCGTTCGGCGTGTTGATTGTGACGGCACCGGACTGCACCACGCCGCCCTGAGGCAATGCGAACACCTGCGCCGCATAGACGCCCAGCAGCGCCGCGAGCAATCGGGAGAAGAGTCGACCGCCGATGCGCACGCGGTAGGTCGCGCGCAGCTTGCGGGAGATCTGGACGATGACGGTGCGGATGCGGGAACCGCGGGTGGCCTTGGCGTGGGAACGGTTGTTCATGTGCCTTCCTTCGTACTGCTCGGGTGATTTGTTCGGATCAGGGGGTTGGCGTCGCTTACAGCCACTTCTGGAGGGAAACCCAGACGCGCGGGTTCTTGTCGGGGTCGGTGGCAGGCGAACGGTCCAGGCGCCAGGCCAGTTGCGTGGTCAGCAGCCAGTTGCCGAAGGTGCCGGCGGTCAGGCCGATGCCGGCGGACTTGAGCGTCTCCGACTCCTGCGCCGCGAACGGCGTGCCGCCCTCGTTGAAGCGCACGTAGCCCCAGTCGTAGAACACGCTGGCGCGCAGCGGGACGTCGAAGGTCCAGTCCCACTTGGGCAGCTGGTGGCTGTACTCGAGCTGCACGATGGCGCCGGTGTCGCCCACGCCCTCGCCGGTGGGATAGCCGCGCACCCCGGACGGGCCGCCCAGGCCGATCTTCTCGGCCGAGGTCAGGTTCTTGGACGCCAGCTGCCCCTGGAACGAGCCGCTCAGGCGACCCTCGGCCGACACGAACGTGGTGCGCAGGTACTCGATGTTCAGCTTGTTGAACGAGCCGGCGGTGCGCAGGCCCGCGGCACCCTGGTCGATGGCCAGCGTCGCCGGGTCGAGCTTGAGTTCGCCGACGGTCAGGTGCGCTGCGTAGCTGTTGAACGAGGCGCCCAGGGCCTCGTCCACCCAGTTGCCCAGCAGGCTGAAGCGCAGCGAATCGACCTGGCGGTCGGCCGCGCTGGGCGGCACGGTGGTGAGGTCGGTCAGTTCCTTGCGCTCGTAGGTGACCGCGCCCAGCAGGTTCTTCATCCGCGAACGGATGATGGGCTGCGTCAGCGAGATGCCGTAGATCGTCGCCTCGCCGGTGGCCCCCAGCGCCGCGAACTGCTTGCCCAGGCTGTATTCGGTCCGGGTGACGTTCAGCCCCAGCTTGGTGGCGTAGCCGTTCAGCGCGGTGCTGTAGCCGATGCGGTACAGCTCGGAGCCGGTGCGCTCGCTCACCTGCACCCGCGCGCTGAGCACGTCGCCGCGGCCCAGAGGGTTGTTCAGGTTGGCGTTGGCGAACACGCGGCTCTGGCCGGCGCTGCGCACGCCGAAGTTGTCGGCGCCGATGGAGCCGTCCATCTTCGGGCCGGCGGACTTGACCAGCACGGTGATGTCGGCCTCGCCGGTGTTGGCGCCCGGCTCCACCGATGCCGTGGCGTCGAAGCCGATCAGGTCGCGCAGCAAGAGCACCGGCTTGTCCAGCGAGGTCTCGCTGATGGGGTCGCCGGTCTTCAGGTGGTTGTGGACGATGGCGCTGGCCAGCGACTCGGAGATGCCCTGGTCCTCGACCCGGACGTTGACCTTGCCGACGCGCGCTTCGAGCACCTGGATGGTGACCGTGCCGCCCTCGGCCTGGAACTGCTGCTCAGGCAGGTAGGCCTCGGTCAGCAGGTAGCCGCGTTCACGGTAGTAGCCGCGCACCGCCTGGGCGGCCTTCAGCAGGCCTTCCATGTCGGTGGACTTGCCGACGAACGGGGCCACCAGTGGCTGCAGTTCGCTCTCGGGATACAGGGTGTTGCCCTGGATGCGGAACGCGGCCGGCGTCATGCGCACCGTCGTCGCGAACGGAGCGGCAGCGGGCGCCTGCGGGACCACTGCGGTCGGAGCGCCGCCGGGTGCCGGCAGCGCGGGCAGCTGGCTGGGCTGCTCCAAAAGAGTGCCTGCGTCCGGCCGGACCTGCTGGGCAAGGACGGGAAACGAGCAAAGCGTGGCCGCGGCGACTGCCACCCAATTCTTTTTTCTCAAAGCTGACTCCTCTGGAGAGATCTCTACTGTTCAGCCGCGGACTCTTACATCCGTTTACGTTAGTGTCAATCGCCCGTTTTGGGAATGTCGGCTGGAATAGACACGGGAGCGAAATACCCCGCCGCAACCGCCTCGACCACTCCTCATTTGGGTAATGCAACCAAGCCCGTGCGTACGCCCAGTGGCGCTGCTGCACTCACTTACACCTGTATCATCCGTGGCGTCGAAACCGGCGGCTTGCCGTCCGGTTTCGGCCTCGATTCCCGCCGGAACGAACAGGAGTCCTTCCATGAGCACTTTTGCAGTCGTTGGCCTTGCCGCCGTCCTGCTCGTCGGCACCCAGAACAACCCGCCGCCCGGTCCGGCAAGCCATGCCCGGCTGACCGCGCCGACGGTGGTGGACAGCCAGTCGGCCCAGTGGCAGCAGGCGCTGGCGCGGGCGCGCGCCGCCGAGATCGAGGGCAAGCTCGTGGAGGCCGTCCGCAGCTACCGCGAGGCGGCGGCCTCGGGCAGCGGCGGCGCCGCCAAGCGCCTGGGAGAGATCTACGCCCGCGGCGCGCCGGGCATAGACCGCGACATGGCGCAGGCCCTGCGCTGGAACCAGCAGGCCATCGAGCGGGGCGAAACGGTCGCCCAGGCGATCCGGCTGCGCTGATCGCCTGCCCTGCCCCGCCCCGCCGGGGCGCTTCGATCAGGGAATGACGTGGGTCGCCTGCCCGGGTGACACCACGCTGATCGTGCCGGCCCAGACGCAGGCCAGCTTGCACGTGTTGTCGAGCGACGGCGCGTTCGCCAGCAGCACCGTGGTGGCGCCGGGCGTCCAAGGCGCCGGGGTGTTCGGCACGCAGGGCATCGGCGTCAGCACGCCCTGCGCAGCCGAGGTGGCCGCGGCCACGGTCGGATTGGCCAGGCTGCGGCACATGCCGAACGGCAGGATGTTCACCATCGGCTTGTGGTCCATGATGTTCGCCGCGGGCTGGTTGCCCGAGAACACCCGGTTGACCGGCAGCACCACCAAGGCGCTAGGCGCCGTGCCCTGGGAGCACGCGAGTTGGGCTGTGTTGACGACCTGCAGGGGCATGGCGCGGCCTTAATCCTTCACGTCGACCATGCGTTCCGACCCGACCGCATGGGTGATGGCCAGGTCGGCAGCAACCGATTCGCGCCGGGTCAACCCGACGTAGAGCCGGGCCTTGCCGAGCCGGGCCTGTGCCAGGGCGGATGCCGGGATCAGCACCCGGTTGCCCTCGACGGTGCAACGCAGCACGACGCCCCAGCGGGACGCTCCATCGCCGCCGGTGAGTTCCACGCACAGGCGTTCGTTCGCGCCCGGCGCCGGCCCGTCGAACCGCACTTGTCGTCCTCGATGGCAATCGTCATCGTGCCTGGCTTCCGCGTCCTCACCCGGCCGTCACCAGCTTGCCGGCCTGCCGGCTGCAGGTGACCGTCCGCCCGGCCGAATCGACCAGGATCAGCTGCTCCACCGGCCCGAAGAAGGCCTCCAGCTGTCCGGCATCGAAAACCTCGAGCACATCCGGCAGCACGCGCGGGTCGTAGTAGCGGAAGAACAGGGGATTGCCCTCAGGTCCGTACACCACGTTGTGCTTGCGGAAGTGGCGGTGCAGCTCCGCAAAGGTCAGCGCCTGCATGGACAGCGCCGGCAACACCAGCATGCCCAGATGGGCGCGCAGCAGCTGGTCCGCCGTGTTCCGCACCATGTCGTCCCAGCCGGCCAGGCGCGCCAGGTAGGGGGCGACGTCCCCCAGCTCGGTGGCCAGGTCGCCGGTGAACAGGCATTCCAGTTCGGAGAAGGCCTCGCGCGGAATCCCGGCGGCGCCCTGCTCCAATCCCGCTGCATCGAGCAACATGTACGGGGCGGGGCGTTGCGCGTCGCGCCAGCTGGTCCAGAGATCCGACAGTTGTGCCATGCAGCGCCCGTCAGTCGTTGCAGATCTCGCAGAACGGCGTGGACGACGCCCGGGCCGCCTTCAGCGCCGCCGCCTTCTTCGACCACGGCTTGTCCGTCCCGCCCACCGAGTCGTGCGCCTTCTCGGTGTTCTTCGGCGCCTTGGGCGACGCCCCGCTGCCGCTGCCGGCCGAGCCGCCGGAGTTGACCATCACCATCGGTCCCTTGATGTAGACGCCACTGGCGTTGATGTCGATGAAGCTGCCGCCGACCTTGAGCGAGAGCCGGGCGCCGGCCTCCAGCACCAGCGTCGTGCCGGCTTTCATGTGGATCTCCTGGCCGGCGTCCACCGCGAACCGGGTGCCCGCCTTGCCCTGCCAGTCCTGGTCCACCTTCAGGTGGACGCCGCCGCCGACCTTGGCGATGTCGTCGCCCTTCACGTCCCGGTGGGTGTCGGCTTCCAGCTTCTCGAGCACGTCCTTCTTCACGTTCAGGTGGCTCTCGCCGCCCACGTACTCGGTGCGCTTGTCCTTGGTGTAGAGGGTGTGGTCCTTCTCGGCGTGGATGTAGACCTCTTCGCTGCCCTTCTTGTCCTCGAACCGCAGCTCGTTGAAGTTGGAGGCCCCGCCGCCCTTGCTGCTGCGCGTCTTGAAGCCCCAGCGCGTCTTCTCCTCGGGCAGCTTCCAGGGCGGCAGGTTCTCGCCGTTGTAGACGCTGCCGGTGACGATAGGCCAGTCCGGGTCGCCCTCGAGGAATTCGACCACCACCTCCTGCCCCAGGCGCGGCAGGGCCCAGGCGCCATACCCGTTGCCCGCCAGCGACTGCGACACGCGGATCCAGCAGCTGCTGTTCTGGTCGGCCTTGCCGTAGCGATCCCAGCGGAACTGGACCTTGATGCGGCCGTACTTGTCGGTGTAGATCTCCTCGCCCGAGGGACCGACCACGACGGCAGTCTGTGGGCCCTGCACCACCGGCTTGGGCGTGATGCGCGGCGGCCGGTACTGCTGCCGGGCGGGGATCGCCGTGATGCTGCTGCTGAACTCGAAGCCTTCGCTGGAGCCGCTGGTCTCGGCGTTGCCCGTGGCGGAATAGATCGCGCCCACGACCAGGTGCTTGGTGTTGTGCGCCTCGACCGGGTGGCGCGAGAGCTGGAACACGCAGCCGGGCTGGAAACCGCGGACGTTGCCCGAGCCCGAGAAGACCAGGTGCTGCGCGTGCAGTTCGTCGATGCGGATGCGCGCGTAGTGGTCGCCGTCGGCCGGGTCGTCGTACTCGGCCGGGTAGTCGAAGAACTCCAGGTCGTTGAACGGGTGGTCGCCGGACTTGTCGGCGAAGGTCAGCAGGTTGGTCCTGGGCGTCAGCGGGTTGTAGTCGTCGACCGTGTAGCGCCCCGGCTGGATCTCCTGCTGCCCGAACCAGGTGTTGAGCATCTCCGCTTGCGACCGGTCCTCCTGGTCGAACCGGATCTCCTCGAAGCCGGGGTACGGCTGGTGGCTGCTGCTGTTGTTGACGAGCGTGATGGCGTGCTTGCCGTTCTCGTGCTCGACGAACCAGTAGATGCCCTCCTGCTCCATCAGGCGGCAGACGAAGTTGAAGTCCGTTTCCCGGTACTGGCAGCAGAACTCCCATTCGGGAAAGCTGCCGGTGGTCTTGTTCCGGAAGCTGGCCAGGCCGCCGTAGGCCTTGAACACCTCCTCCACGATCTGGGGCACGGTCTTGTTCTGGAAGATCCGGCTGTTCGACTGGCGGGAGAGGAACCACAGCCACGGTTGGACCGTGGCTTCATAGACGTAGGTGCGGGTCTGCTTGACGCCGTCGATCGAGTCGCGCTGCTCGGTCACGCCGCTCCAGCGCGTGACGTAGCCGTTGAAGTAGCGCGCCTTGCCCTGGTGCAGTTCGACCCGCACGGTGACGTTCTGGCCGAGCATCTTGCGCGCCGAGATGTCGGGCTCCTTGCACTTCAGGCGCAGCGTGAACTGGCTCAGCCTGGACAGGTGCTCCTGGCCGCTGAATTCGATCAGCAGGAAGGCGCCAGGCCCCAGCGGTGTCTCGATGTCGAGGGAACGTGCTGCCATGGTTCAGCTTTCAAGTCGGGGTCGCAGTGTGCCCACCGGGGCAGCGGCCATCAAGGCGGATCGCGATCTCATGCCGGCAGCCCCTGGGGCGCGCGGGCGCTGAAATCCGGCGCCATCGGCAGGTTCAGGTCGGCGGCATCGGTGGCGTCATAGCGCACCCCTAGCCAGGACGACCACCCGAGCAGCAGCCCCTTGTTGCCCAGCCAGCTGTACGGCACCTCGCCTCGCTGCAAGATGGGCACCAGGTCCCATTCGAACTCGGGCCCGGCGTACAGCGCCACCAGGTCGCCCAGTTCGGCATAGGCGCTGCCATGCGGCAGGAAGTCGCGGTAGCGGGCCAGGTCCATCGGACCGATGCAGATGCGGAACTTGGTGGCGCAATCCCACACGCGGTCCCCTGCCACGGCGTCCTCCCCCAGCCGCGTGAACTGCACGCCCAGCCCGGTGCGCTGGCCATCCGGGATGTCCAGCCAGCGGGGCACGAACTCCTCGACCCGCACCGGCAGTTCGAAGTAGTCGCTGAGCATGGCCTCCAGGGGCTGGGGACTGCGCACGCGCCGCGACAGCACCGCCGCGAAGGCACTCTTGAAGGCGGGGTTCACGCTGTCGCGCGCATGGGTGTCCGCCAGCGCCACGCCGGCCAGGGCCCGCAAACGGTCGGACAGCGGATGCGGCTGCTGCGGGCGATCGGCGCCCACCACCGCCACGCTGTCGCTCCAGGCCCGGTACAGGAAGGCGACCTGGCGCCGCTGGATCACGTTGAGCCAGGCGACGAAGCTGCCGTCACGCTCGGCGCGGTAGGCGGAATGCGCCAGGTCGTGCGCGAACTCCGTCCAGGTGTACGGCAGCGGGCCGTTGGGGCCGGTGAGGCCCATCGCGGTCTGGGTGACCGTGGGGCGCTTGGACGTCGCTGCGCCGCGCGGCTCCTCGACCTGGGTCACCTCGGTGCGTGCGAACTCCAGCAGCAGTTGCTGGTCGATGCGGACCGCGTCCTCCTCCGCCAGGTGCGAATACCCCAGGCGCAGCTGGCCGGGCTGCGCACCCTCCAGCAGCCGGATGGCGGCGAACAGATGGATGGTGCGCTCCTGCGGGTCGAGAACCGCCAGCGCTTCCTGCAGCGTCCACGGCTGGGCACTGCCGGCCGGCGCTTGCAGGCGCTGCTCCATGGCCGCGCGCAGTGCCTGCAGCACCGCCTCGCCCGCGGGACCTTCCTGCACGGCGCGCAGCTCGTTCAGAAGGTGGGGCGGCGTCCGAATCTCGAGGGCCATCGCAAGGTCTCCGCCCGGTCGGTGAGTTCGACCTGGGTTTCGACGAAGGAGTTGATGGAAACGTGGGCGGCCAGGTGGTGCTCCAGCACCGATGCAAGCAGGAAGGGCGAGCCGCCGTCGAAGGCGCGGTCGCTCATGCCCAATCGCACCACCACCCCACGGCCGAAGGCCAACGGCCCGCCGCCCGGCACCCGGCGCGTGACCTGCTCGGCGCCGACGGAGGTCAGGCCTTCGGCCTGGCGCAGCAGGAAGTGTCCCGGCACCGTCGCATAGAGGCCCAGCACCGCCTTGAGCACTTCCGCGCCTTCCGCCTTGCCGGAGTCGAACAGCGACAGGTAGTTGGCGAACAGGTGGCTCAAGGCGATCCACGGATCGAAGCCGTCCACCGGCGACGCCAGCGGCACCGAGGGACCGGCGAGGCATTCGATCTGACGCACCGGCAGCGTGTCCAGGAAGTCGTAGCGCGCATCGGCCCGCTGCGCCTTCAGGAACAGCGGCATGTCGCGGTTGGAGCACAGCGCCCGCACCGACAGGTACTGCAGGTCGCGGCCATACGGCGCCGTGGCCGGCTCGCTGAGCGAGATGAACAGCTCGGAGCCGGCGTAGCTCACCGCCCGCCCGGCCAGCTCGGTTTGCGTGAGGCGCCGCTTCTCCCGCCGCAGCACGTAGTAGCTTTCCGAGGCCATGCGGCCGGAGGACACGGCGGCGAACACCGGCGAGAAGCGCCGCTCCCCGCCGCCCCCGCCGCCGAGCACGCCCGTCACCTGGATCACCTCGTGGTCGCGCGGACGCATCGCGTCGCCGCGCAGGTGGAATTCGGTGAGGCCGGGATTGATGTCGACCCGGTCGAGCTGGCGCTCGCGCAGGTTGATGGCGGGCACGCAGAACAGCGCCAGCGAGTTGGCCTTCACGGCGCTCTCGAGGCGGTTGAAGACGCCGGAGAAATGGAAGTGCAGGTACAGCTTGCGCGAGCGGACAGCCTTCAGCACCGGCTGAAGCCCGGTCAGTTCCACGAACCGGAACTTGTCCGGCAGCGCTGCGTACTCCTTGAGCACCCGGTAACCCGCATGGCCCCGGACCGGCACCGGCAGCATGGCCTCGTCGTCGCCGAATCCGATATGCACCAGCTGGCGGCCGGGGAGCCAGTGGGCCGACCGCGGTGACGCTTCGGCCGAGACGCCGATGGAGAGGCAGCGTCCACCCAGCAGCTCCATCAACTGGCTGCCGAACACGTCGGCGCTGGTCACGTACAGCGGAAGGCGATCCAGCGGCAGGTCGCAGAACTGCCCTTCCGCCGCCAGCTCCAGTTCCAGCCGAAGGCTGGACAGCGGGCGCTGGCCGATCGACGGCAGCGTCGCGTCTTCCGGCCGCGCCGCGATGTACTGCGCCGAGCGCAGCTCGATCGGCAGCAGCTGCAGGTCGCGCGTGGTCTGGAAGTCGCAGCGCACCTCCGAGTTGCCCGGGATGGTGCCGCGCAGGGGCGTTCCGCGCGGGATCGCCACGCCCTGCATCAGCTCGCCGCTGGCGACGTCGGGCTGCACGCGCAGCACGCAGGCCGAGGGCGTGGGATCCAGCCAGCCCGGGAACAGCACGTCCAGCAGCTGCTGGGTGAACAGCGGGTACTGCGCATTGAGCTTCAGGCGCACCCGCGCCGCCAGGTAGGCCACGCCTTCCAGCAGGCGCTCGACGTAGGGGTCCTCGACCCGCTTGTCGTCCAGCGCGAGGGCCGCCGCCCGGTCGGGGAACTCGCGCGCGAATTCCGCCGCCTCGCTGCGCAGGTGCAGCAGCTCCTCGTTGTAGAGGTCGATGATGCGCGGATCCATGGACTGCGGGGCCTAGCTGCCGACGCGCGCTTCGCCGGTGTCGGTGTCGATTTCGGCCTGCGCGATGAATTCGATCGGCATCGGGTCGGCCCGCAGCTGGCCGACCACCGTGAACCGCATCTTGTTGAAGCGCATGTGCCCGTCGCTGTCGGTGACGTGCACCTCCAGGCTGTGGCGGTGGATGCGGGGCTCGAACGCGAGGATGCGCTGGCGGATGCTCCACGCCACCTCGCTGGGCGTCAGGCTGGACTGGGCGCGGCCCGAGTACGGCTCGATGCCGAAGCACAGGGCCGAGTCCATCACCGCGTCGGGGATGTCGCGCCGGCTGCCCAGGCGCGCCGGCGCCTCCGTGTTGAGCAGCCATTCCAGGTTGCGCATCACGTCGCGCCGGACGTCCTGCCAGGTGTTGAGCGCGCCCCGTACGCCGGTGCGCGAGCCCCCGGCGCTCGACCACCGCTCCAGCAGGCAGGGCAGGAAGACGTTCATCGTGAGCTCAGGCCTGTGCCGGCTGTTGGCGCAGTGTGAGCTCGCGGATGTCGAGGTAGCCGATCGAATCGGACTCGGTCACCACGCACTTCTGGCCGTATCCGATGAACAGGTCCGGGCCGATCTCCTCCCAATCGATGCGGCGCGCGAGGGTCTCCGCGTCGTCGCGCGGACCCGGGTAGCGCACGGGAATGAAGGCCTCGATAGCCCCCTCCTCCGTCAGCTGGATCATGGCGGGCTGCCACAGGCGGTCGCGGATCTCGGTGGGCGGGCGGGTTTCCAGCTTGTGGACGCGGTCCCAGGGCACCCAGTAGTAGCGGCCCTGGACGATCAGCTCCAGGCACTGGCCCAGGCGCGCATCGCCATCCCGCACCCATTCGAACGGAGCACCGTTCACCGTTCCCGGACACGGCTCTCCGCTGTTCCAGGCTTCCTCCAGCAGCGGCAGGGCGGCGTCCTTGCGGCCTTCGCCCAGGCACTTGAGCGCGGCCACCTGCTGGGCGAACCACTCGGGCGGCGAACCGAGGCAGGCCGGCGGTTCCTCGCCGGCGAAGACCTTCTGCCGCTTCAGCTCGGCGTCGAGCAGGCCCTGGCAGGCTTGCGCCTCGATCGTCCAGGTGCCGTCCAGGGTGGGGATGATGTCGAGCTGGTGGCGCGCACGGGCGTACTCGCCGCGCGCGGCGAAGATCTGCCACAAGGCGCTGCGGGCGGCGAGGTCGTCCGGCGCGCTCTTGGCGCGCGCCTTCGCTTCCTCGAAGAACTGGTCCAAGGTCTGGGACATGGTGGGTCCGGCACGACCGGGCCCCGGGGCTCTCGCGCCGGGGCCCGGTTGCGCCGAGGTGCCGTCAGGCCGTCTTGGCGTTCTTCTGGATCGAGAAGCCGGCGATCACCGGGCCGCCCTTCTTGGCGCCCTTGTTGTCCTGCTCCTGGTACTCGATCTTGTACTCGGCGAAGGCCAGGCTCACGGTCTCCGTCGGGGTGTCGCCGTCGTTGGTGCCCGAGGGCGCCACGCCGGAGACGATGACGTCGGTCAGCGTGATCTTCAGGAAGTCCACCGAGCTCTCGCCGCCGGCCTTGCGGCAGGTCAGGATGGCTTCCTTCAGGTGGGCGCCGGTGCAGCAGGCGATCATCAGCTTGGGCGTGGCCTTGTCCACGGCGTGCACGAAGGTCATGTCGCCCATGTTCACCTTGCCCGCGCCGCCGCCGCTGGATCGGCTGAACGACGTGGTCTGCTGCATGTTCCAGGAGAAGCTCTCCAGCTGGATCTGGCCCTCGAAGCCCTTGATCTCGGAGTTGCCGGGGATCGAATCGATCTTGATGTGGATGTCGACTGCCATGTTCTCGCTCCTTGTGCTTTTTTCGGTTCAGTGGGTTGGGAAGGTCAGTTGGCGCGCTGCGAGGGCAGCTCGGACACCAGGCGCAGGGACGCGTTCAGCCCCTCGAGCTGGTAGTGCGGGCGCAGGAAGAACTGCGCGCCGTAGTAGCCGGGCTTGGACTTGTTCTCGGTGACCACGACTTCGGCGGCCGCGAGCGGGTGGGTGGCCTTGACCACTTCGCTGGAGCCTTCGGGGTCGCCGTCGACGTAGTTCAGGATCCAGTTCTGCAGGTGGCGCTGCACCGCGGTGGCGGTGTTCCAGTCGCTGCGGCCGACCTTGTCGCGCACGATGCACTTGAGGTAGTGGGCGAAGCGGCTGGTGCCGAAGATGTACGGCAGGCAGGCGCCGAGCGCGGCATTGGCGCTGGCCGCCGGGTCGTCGTACTCGGCCGGCTGGTGCACCGACTGCGCGCCGATGAAGGCGGCGAAGTCGCTGTGCTTGCGGTGCACCAGCGGCATCAGGCCGGCCTTGGCCAGCTCGCCTTCGCGGCGGTCGCTGATGGCGATCTCGGTCGGGCACTTGGTGTCGACCCCGCCGTCGTCGGTGCTGAAGGTGTGGGTCGGCAGGCCCTCGACGGCACCGCCCGACTCCACCCCGCGGATCGAGGTGCACCAGCCGTACAGCTTGAACGAGCGGCCGATGTTGGTGGCCATGGCGTAGGCGGAGTTGGCCCAGGTGTACTGGTCATGCGCGCCGCCGACCACCGTCTCCTCGTAGGCCAGGCCGTCGCAGGGGTTGGTCTTCTCGCCGTAAGGGAGGCGCGCCAGGAAGCGCGGCATCGCCAGCCCCACGTAGCGCGAGTCGTCCGACGCGCGGAAGCTGCGCCAGGCGGCGTACTCGGGCGTCTGGAAGATCTTGGTCAGGTCGCGCGGGTTGCTCAGCTCCTGCCAGGACTCCATCTGGAACAGCGAGGGCTTGGGCGAGGAGATGAAGGGCGCGTGCGCGGCCGCGGCGATCTGCGCCATGCCCTTCATGATCTCCAGGTCGGGCGGGCTGTGGTCGAACTGGTAGTCGCCCACCAGCGCGCCGAACGGCACACCGCCAAGCTGGCCGAACTCGGCCTCGTAGATCTGCTTGAACAGCGGCGACTGGTCCCAGGCGGTGCCCTTGAACTTGCTGAAGGTCTTGCCCAGGTCCTTCTTGCTGATGTTCAGCACCTTGATCTTGAGCGTCTCGTCCGTCTCGGTGTTGTTCACCAGGTAGTGCAGGCCGCGCCAGGCGCCTTCGAGCTGCTGGAAGTCCGGGTGGTGCAGGATCCGGTCGAGCTGGGCGCCGAGCTTCTTGTCGATGGCCTGGATCAGCGCCTCGATCGACTGCACGACATCGTCCTTGAGCAGCCGCGTGTCGGCCAGGGCCTGCTCGGCCAGCGTGCGCACGGCGCTCTCGACCGCCTCCTTGGCACCGTCGGTGCGCGGCTTGAATTCCTTCTTCAGCAGGCTCGCCAGGTCGCCGAGTTCCTCGACCTGGACCTGCGCCAATGCGCTCTGCTCGTTCTGCGTGGTCGCCATGTGATACCCCGATTCTTCGAATGCTGGTGTTGGGTGTGGAAGGTGGTGATCAACCGGCTGCCGCGTCGCCCTTGGGCAGCTCGGAGATGCTCTTGAGCAGGGCCGGGTCCTGCAGCACCTTGGCCAGCAGTTCCTCGGCGCCGGACTTGCCGTCCATGTAGGTGAGCAGCGAGGCGAGCTGGTTGCGCGCCTCCATCATCTTCTTGAGCGAGTCCACCTTGGCCGCGACCTTCGCGGGCGAGAAGTCCTCCATGCTCTCGAACTCGATCTCGACGGGCATCTTGCCTTCGCCGGTCAGCGCGTTGTCGACCTGGAACGACAGCTTGGGCTTGATGGCAGCCATGCGGCTGTCGAAGTTGTCGACGTCGATCTCGAGGAACTTGCGATCGCCGACCGCCTTCTTCGCCTCCTCCGACTCGCTCTTGCCGGCCAGGTCGGCCATCACGCCCATGACGAAGGGCAGGTTCACCTTCTTCTGGGCGCCGAAGGTCTCGACGTCGTACTCGATCTGGACACGGGGGGCCCGGTTGCGGGCGATGAACTTCTGGCTGCTCGTGCTCATGGAGGCTCCTTGGGAATTCAGAAGGTTTCGGAGGCGCTGTCGCGGTGGCCCGTGATGCGCTCCAGCTCGGAAATGGAATCGGGCGCCATGTCGCGCAGGATCTCGAAGAAGTCGCGCGCGCCCAGCAGCCGCTCGGCCCGCTTCAGGAAGAAGGGCGCGGGGTGGCTGGGCTCGGTCGCCTCGATGAAGCGCGAGACCTCCAGGATCAGGCGGCGGGCATCCTCGCGGCTGCGCAGTCCGTTGACCGACAGCGCCGTGCCCGCGCTCGCACCCATCGGGCCGGCGGCCGGGGCATCGGCCGCCGCGAAGCCGTCCGCGTCCGGCTGCAGGGCCGCGGACAGCTGCGAGCGGATGCGCTCCAGCAGCTGGAACACGCGGTCGCCCAGGATGGCGCCGGCGTCGAACCGGCCCATCACGCTGCGGGCGGCGTCCAGGCATTCGTCGACGACGGCAATGCGGTCGCGCAGCAGGTCGTCGCCGCTGTCGAACGAGAGGGTCGGGGCCTGGGCCTGCGCGATGGCGGCGATCTGCTGCGGCGAACGCGGGCCGCCCGCCTGGTCGTCCTCCAGGCGCCCGTCGATCACCTCGGCGTCGCGGCCGGTGTAGCGGCCCACGGCAGGCGACTCCAGCACGACGCATTCGCGCATCGCCTGCAGGAAGGCTTCGCCGTTGAGCATCTCCGTGACCACCATCTCGCGCGCCGAGACGTCGGTGGGATCGTCCTCGTCGGGGCGCGGATGGAGCGCGTCGCCGAAACGCAGCATCAGTTCCTCGGCCAGCCGGAAGGCATCGGAATAGCCGGCCAGGCCGTTCTGGCCGGTCCAGGCCAGTGCCAGGTGCTGGACGATGCGCAGGTCCTTGCTGGAGTCCTCCAGCATCTTGCGCGCGCGCGTGGCCATGTCGTTGCGCGCGCCTTCGGGCGATGGGCTGCGGCCGGTCAGCTCCTTGACGCTGGCCTCGGCGCGCTCGAGGGTGCGGCGTGCATCCTCGGCATTGGCTTCGGCAGTGCGGCGGTCCGATTCGGCGTTCTCGCCGACGTAGTCGATCTTCGCCAGCCGATCCAGTTCGGATTGCTGCAGCCGCGCGCCGATGTACTCGGCCAGCGCGACCAGTTCCTGGAAGGCGGTGGTGTAGACGCCCTCGACTCCGGTCGGCTCCTCGTCGGATACGGGCAGAAGGAGTTGCTCGGGAATCATTCGCGTCGCGTGCTTTCGCTTTGGAAGGCGGCGCCGCGGAAGGGAACTGCGGCAGTTGTTAGAACGTGTTTCACTATGAAATGAGCTGCAAGAATTGTCAAGAGGATTGACCGCCGGCAACCGGCTCGGCGGCTTCGTAGCCGTCCCACTGCCACTGCGTCCAGCGGCCGTCGAACAGCGCCGCGTAGTGCTGGGCCGGTTCCACGCCACGGCTGGCGAAGTAGCACTCGGCCGATCCGTCCGGCGCCACCCGCGTCCCCAGCAGCTGCACGATCCAGGGCAGGCGGCTGCACAGCGCCCGGTTGCCCAGGGGCATGCCCGCCTCCGGCCCGGCGAGCGCGAACAGGCGGCTCTCGCTGGAGACGGCCGGCACTGTCTCGTCCCCCATGTCGCTGAACGGAATGCGCTCCACCGCGGCCGCGTCCCACTCGGCGGCCGGCGGCAGGGCGGCGACCACTTCATCGGGCCCGGCCTGCGCCTGCAGCGCCTTGACCACGGACGTGCACAGCAGGCGCGTGAGCGCCGGCGAGGGCCACAGCAGCGGCACCTGGGACTGGTCCGGCGCGGTCTCGCGCCCCACGCACAGCGGGAACACGCGACCGACCCGGTCGCGCGAAGGAATCCACACCCCCGTGAACCCGGTGCCACAGAGGGCACCCGGACGGATGGACACCATGAGCGGCGCGGCCTGCTCCATCACCTGGCGCGCATCCGCGCCGTCGCGGGTGGCCGCCACCAGGGCGCCCTGGAGCAGCTGGTCGAGGCGCTCGCAGAGCGCCGGCGACAGGCCGCGGCTGACGAAATCCCCGACGGTCGGCAGCTTGCCGAACAGCCCGACGTTGGCCATGTTCTCGTGTTTCCCTTATTCGCGCGGGCAGCTGAAGGCCTCGAGCTCCCGCAGCCGGAATGGATTGAAGGCGGCGCTGCCGGTGCGCAATTCCAGCAGCGCGCGCGAGGCGCCGGCGGCGTAGGACACGCGCAGCCGGTCGCCGGTGCTGGCGGGGTCGACCGTGCCTTTGTCGACCAGGCGGAACAGCGCCCACGCGCCCTCGGCCGCCGCGGCCTGCTGGCCGTTCACGGTCAGTCGCGCGCCCGGCTTGGCGGGCCACGCCAGCCGGGCACTGCCCGACCCGACCCGCAGCTTCTGCACGGCGCCGTCGTACTCGATCGCCACTTCGCCGTCGCCCGACAGCAGGCTGACGTCGACCGTGACGGCCGGCGCCGCACCGCCGTTCAGGAAGGCGGTACGGATGGCGTCCGCGTTCTGGAACTGCCGCAGCGTGGCGGCGGACACGGGCGGTGCGCCCTCCCCCGAGCCCTTCAGGCGCCAGACGCCGCCCGACTTGTCGACGTAGCTGGCCAGGTTGGCATTGAAGAAGGCGTCGAGGTCGCCACCCGCCTTGAAGACGTTGACGAAGTCCTGCACGCCGGTGTCCTGGGTGGACGCGCGCACGAACGGATAGCGGCCGGGAATGGCACGCTGGCACATCGCCGACGCGCCGCCGACGCCGGCCTTGACCTCGCGCCGCACGCCCCCGGACGCCTCCTGCCCCGCATAGTCGACCAGCGACTTGATGGCGCCGGCCACCGGCACGCCGAAGCGGTCGGCCTGGGCCTTGGCCTTGCCGAGCGCCGGCGGCATCTCCTTGAGGCCCTGGCCGGAGCCCAGCCGCTGCTGCAGCGCCACCAGCTCGTTGAAGATGTCGTTGATCAGGGCGATGGCGGCGTCGATCTCGGCCGGCCCCTTGCCGTCGCCGGCCAGCCGCCGCACAGAGGCGAACTGCTCCTCCAAAGCCAGTTCCTGCGCGCGGATCGGGTCCTGCTGGGCGCCGGGGATGGCAGCGGCGAACACGGCCGCGGAGCCGCTGCCGAAGATGCCGCTGGTCTCGCGCGCGGCGGTGTCGCGGATGCGGGCCTTGGCCGCTTCGGTCGCCGCCGAGGCGGTGGCGGTGGCCGCGTCCTGGCTGGTGAGCCGCGTCTGCTCGGCCACCAGGGCCACCAGCCGCTTGAGCGGCGAATCGCTCTGGCCCAGGACCTGGGACACCGACATGGCGGTGCGGATGCCGTCGATGCGGCGCACCTGCACGTCGCGCAGCACGCCCTCCCAGGTCGCCCGGTAGTCGGCCAGGAACCGTTGCAGCACGGCGCTTTCCAGCTCCGACGAACTGGCGCGCCCCAGGCCCGAAGCGCGCGGTCCCATGACCCACGCCTCCTCCGCCGACAGCTGGGCGACCAGGTCCTTGATGCGCGGCCGCACCGCCTTGAGGTAGCCCTCGCGGGTGAAGATGTAGTCGATCGGCTCGGCCAGCGAGACACCGGAAGCGCGCTGCAGCACGCCGACGCCGGCCGGGCCTACCACTTCGCTCAGCCGGATGCCGGGCCCGCCGCCGCCGGACAGCCGCATCAGGCTGTAGGCGCGGTCGATCATCGAACCGGCGGCGACGCGGTCGCGGGCGGCGGCCACCACCGCCTCATCGAGCGGGTGGAAGCGCGCCACCTGCAGGTCGCGCGAGCGCACCAGTTCCTCCAGGTGCTCGCGCGCGACGGCCACCATCTCGCGGTCGATGCCCGCCGCGTGCCACAGTTCGACGATGGTGGCGACGAAGAAGGGCTGATGCAGCCGCTTCATGTCGTACATCATCAGGTAGGCCTTGAGCGCCGCGTACACCGCTTCCGGCTTGACGCGCGGCGACCCCATGATGGTTTCGAGCTGCAGCGCGATGCGGGGCAGCAGCCCCTGCTGCAGCGCATGGCGGTAGCGCTCGTCGACCTGCTCCTTGACCGAGTCGCCCTGGTACAGGCCCCACTCCATGCGCAGCGGCGGATCCTCCACCGGATCGTGCACGGCGAGTGGCACCGCCTTCACGGTGCCGAGCGCAGAAACGAGCACCGGCAGGTCGGACGGCGACGGCGGGCCGACCTGGTCGAGCGCGGCCTTGGCCTTGCGGGCTGCGCCGGCGGCATCGGCCAGTGCGGCCTTGTTGCCGAAGTAGCTGACGGTCCACGCGGCCACCAGCCCGGTGGCCAGCAGCGCCGTGCCCACCACCATGGCCCAGTTCAGGCGCCGCAGCCGTGTCTCGCGCTGCTCGCTGTGGCCGGCCAGTCCCGCCTCGGGGAAGATCACCTCGGACATCAGCCGGGTCAGGAAGAAGCTCTTGGCCGCGCCTCCCAGCACGCCCGCGCCGCCCGCGCGGCTGGCCGAGGCCGACGAAGCGGAGAAATTCAGGCTGCTGGCCAGCGAGCCGAGCAGGCGGTCGATCGGCGCGCCCTGCTGCGTGCCGCTGGTGAAATAGACGCCGCGCACCATCGCGCGGTCGGTGAACGTCGAGTCGCCGAAGGCGGCGGAGAGGAACTCCGACACCAGCGGCCCGATGGCGGCGAACTGCTGCGGGAACGGGTACAGCGCGATGCGGCGCTCCGGATCGCGCTCGTCCTGCAGGCGGGCCAGCAGCAGGTCGTTCAGCCGGGCCAGCAGCGCCGGGAATTCGCGATCGAAGCCCTCGCGGGCGTTCTCGGCCAGCCGGGCCTTGATGTCCAGGTCGAAGGTGATCCCCCAGACCTGGGCGCGCTGCTCGGCGTCGAAGGTGGAGAAGAACTCGCTGAAGCCGGCCACCAGGTCGCACTTGGTGACGAGCACGTAGACCGGGAATTGCAGGCCCAGTTCGCGCTGCAGTTCGTCCACCCGCGCGCGCACCACCTGGGCATAGCGTTGCCGCTCCTGCGGCGAGAAGCCGAGCAGGTCGCTCACGCTGAGGGTGACCATGATCCCGCTGATCGGCTGGCGCGGCCGGTGCCGCTTCAGCAACTGCAGGAAGGTGGTCCAGGCCGAGCGGTCGACCTTCTCGTTGCTGTCGTGGGTGGTGTAGCGGCCGGCGGTGTCAATCAGCACCGCGCGGTCGGTGAACCACCAATCGCAGTTGCGTGTGCCGCCGATGCCGCCCACCGCGCTGCCCGCGCTGCCCGGCGCGGCCAGCGGGAAACGCAGCCCGCAGTTGACCAGCGCCGTCGTCTTGCCGGAACCGGGGGCGCCGATGAACATGTACCAGGGCAGCTGGTACAGCATCCGGCTGCCCGAGCCGCCGCCCAGCTTGGCCGACTTGAGCACCTCCAGCGCCTCGGCGAAGCGCTTGCCCAGCACCTGGGCCTCCTCGCGCGAGATCGACTCGTCCTCGCCGGGCTTGGCCAGGTCCTCGATCAACTTCTTGTTGCGCCGCCGCTCGAGCAGCACGCGGCCGGCCTCGATCAGCAGCCAGGCCAGCACGACCAGCCCGATGAGGATCCAGCGGCTGGCGGAGGTCTCGGCGATGCGCGTCTGGCCGATCGCGACCAGCGGCCCGGCGAACCAGACCAGCAGCGCCAGCACCAGGACGATGACGGCGCCGATCAGCCAGCGCTTCCAGGGCAATGCACTCACGAACCGGTTCCTCTCTACTGCAGGGTGTTCGGCACGCGCAGCGTGACTTCCACGCGGCGGTTCTGCGCCCGCCCTTCGGCGGTGTCGTTGCCGGCCACGGGTTCGGCCTCGCCCCGCCCCTCGGCGGTGATGCGCCCGGCATCCTTCAGCCGCGCGGCGATCAGCCGCATGACGTTGGCGGCGCGGTCCTTGGACAGCGCAAAGTTTGAGGCGTAGCGCAGCGTGCGCGGCGGCACGTTGTCGGTGTGGCCGGTGACGACGATCTGGCCCTCGACCTGGTCGAGCGCCGCCGCCACCTTCTCCAGCAGCTGCGCGGACTTGGCGGTGGGGACCGCGCTGCCCGACTCGAACATGCCCTCGCCCAGCAGGGTGACGGTGGATTCGAGCTGCAGGTCCCTGACCGAGACCTGGCGCGCCTCGATCTCCGGTGCCAGCAGCTGCGCCAGCCGCGGCTTGGCCGCCGGCGCCACCGCGGCCTTGACCAGCGGGGTCTTCTTCAGCGCGAGCTGGCCGATGCCCAGTTCCTCGACCTGGGCCGCGAGCGCGAAGCTGTACCAGGCATAGAAGCCCAGGCCGAGGAGCGCGCACAGTGCGGCCACGATGCCGAAGATGGCGAAGCCACGGAAGCGACGCGGCTCGATGTCCACGCCTTTCCAGTGGCCCGAGAGGGTGCGGTCGCCTTCGGCCTGGCTGCGGCGGATCAGCACGTAGAGGCGCTCGCGCAGGTCGGCCACTGCCTGCCGCCCGCTGGCGCCCTGCAGGTGGAAGCGGCCCATGAAACCCAGCGCCAGGCAGACGTAGAACAGCTCCAGCAGGGCCCGGAAGCGCTCCGGCGTCTCGGACATGCGGTCCAGGATCTGGAAGAACTTCTCGCCGCCCCAGTTCTCCTTGAAGAAATGGATCAGCAGGCTGTGCTGCGCCCAGTTGGCCGCAGTGCCCCACGGCGTCATCTGGATCGCCTCGTCGATCAGCGTGCACAGCGCGTAGCGGGCGATGTTGCGCTGGTCGTCGGCCACGCCCTGCTTGAGGGCGGCGGCGTCGAAGTCGCGCAGCATCTCGACCAGCCTGGCCCGGGTGGCCGCCACGTCCGCCGGCGGATGCGGCAGCCGCAGGGTGGGCACCATCATCAGCAGCGGGTTGGCGGCGGCGATGACCGGGTTGATCGCGGCCAGCTGGGCGATCTGGCGCGTGTCGACGGGAGCCGCCTGCGGCTGCGGCGCGGCCGCGAAGGACATGGCAGCGGCGGGGCGGAACAGGAGGGTGGCGTCGTCGTTGGATGACTGCATGGCGGGCTGGCGGAGGTGACGGCGCTCAGGTACGGATGGCCCAGCACTGCAGCTCGAGGCCGGGCAGCTCGCCGGCCACGTACAGGGCCAGCTTGCGGCTGGTCTTGACCGAGGCCCAGAACTCGCTTTGCAGGTCGAGCTGGAAGTAGCAGAAGTTGGCGTGGAACGGGATCTGCCGCGGGGCGTCGATCGGCTCGATGCGGATGCCCGGCACGTTGGTCATGACCAGGTCGCGGATCTTGTCGGGCGGGCCGATCTTGACCTGCGTCGGCAGCGTGGCGCGCAGGGTCTCGCGCGGCACCTGCGCCGCCGCCGACAGCACGAAGTAGGCCGAACCGATCAGGCGCGGGTCGGCGATGTCGGCGCCATAGAGGCCGCGCGCCACCAGCGTCAGCGGGATCTGGACCACGTTGGAGTCCATCACCGATGCCATCGTCCTGCGGATCTCCTCGACCACCGGCACGAAGCTGTCGGCCAGCGCATCGTGGTCGTAGCGGTCGAACTGCGGCGGCCGGCGCGTGGCCTGCACGAAGGTGGCGCACTCGCCGGCCAGCTTGACCAGCTCGTTGTAGGCCTGCAGCGGGTGCAGCGGCGTGGTGTGCCGCATCTGGTCCAGCAGCGGCTGGCTGCGGTTGCATGCCAGCAGCAGGATGAAGTCGGCGAACTCCGCCACGCCCTTGGTGCCGGGGGCGCCGATGCGGCCCGCGAGCGCATCGCCGCGCTGCTTGACCAGGCCGTACAGCTCCTCGATCCAGCCCCGCGCTCGCGGGTGGGCCATCAGGTCCAGCAGCGGCGGCACGTAGTCCTCGTCGAGCTCGATCACCTGCCCCTTGCGCTCACGGATGCGGGCCACCGGCATGGCGGCCAGTTCGCCGTCGAGCGTGCTGGCGAGGTTGAGCGACAGACTCAGGACGCCGACCTTGACTTCGGCCTCCGAGTCGAACCCCAGCACCGTGTCGGACACCACCGTGTCGCGGCCGATGAAGCGGGTTCGGCGCTTGCCGTCTTCCAGCGCCGCGGTCTTCTGGCCGGGACGGCGCAGCACCCCGCACAGGTAGACCAGCTCGTCGCGCACGGTCTCGGGCACGTCCAGCGGCGCCAGCTGCGTGGCGTCCGACGGCAGGCTGAAGGCGGTGCCGTCGGGCAGCAGCCCCTCGGCCTTGGCGAGGTTGAACTTGCCTTGCAGCAGCAGGGCGTTGTCGACGGTGAGCTGGCGGAAGCCGTAGGCGAATCCGGTCAGCGCCTGCAGGCGGGCGTCGATCAGCGCTTCGAGGAAGCGCTCCTGCTGCTGGAAATGGTGGGGACGGAGGAACAGGCCTTCCGACCAGATCACCCGGGCGTTGCTGATCGACATGGATGTGGGGGGAGTGCCGTGGGGCGGGTCAGCCGACCTGGTAGCTGAAATCCTTGTCGACCACGTCCACCGCGATGCTGCGCACCGGCTGCTGGTCGATCAGGCGGCCCAGCACGATCTCCGACAGGCGCGGCAGGATGGTGTTGGTCAGGATCGCGTCGATCATGCGGCCGCCGCTCTCCACCTCGGTGCAGCGCGAGGCCACCAGTTCCACCACCGCCGGCGTGTACGACAGCTGCGCGTCATGGTTCTCGCCGAAGCGCTTGACGATGCGATCGAGCTGCAGGCGGATGATCTTGGCCAGCATGTCGTCGGACAGCGGGTAGTACGGGATGGTGACGATGCGCCCCAGCAGGGCCGGCGGGAACACCTTGAGCAGCGGCGCGCGCAGCGCCTTGGCGACCTCCTCCGGCTCCGGCGCCAGCTCGGGATCGGCGCACAGCTGCATGACGGTGTCGGTGCCCGCGTTGGAGGTCAGCAGGATCAGCGTGTTCTTGAAGTCGATGTAGCGGCCCTCGCCGTCTTCCATCCAGCCCTTGTCGAACACCTGGAAGAAGATCTCGTGCACGTCGGGGTGGGCCTTCTCCACCTCGTCGAGCAGCACCACGCTGTAAGGCTTGCGGCGCACCGCCTCGGTCAGCACGCCGCCTTCGCCGTAGCCCACGTAGCCGGGGGGCGCACCCTTGAGCGAGGAGACGGTGTGCGCCTCCTGGTACTCGCTCATGTTGATGGTGATGACGTTCTGCTCGCCGCCGTACAGCGCGTCGGCCAGGGCCAGCGCGGTCTCGGTCTTGCCGACGCCGGAGGGGCCGCACAGCATGAACACGCCGATCGGCTTGTTCGGGTTGTCCAGCTTCGCGCGCGAGGTCTGGATGCGCTTGGCGATCATCTCCAGCCCGTGGCGCTGGCCGATGACGCGCTTGTCCAGCGTATCGGCGAGCTTGAGGATGTTCTGGATCTCGTCGCCGACCATCTTGCCCACGGGGATGCCGGTCCAGTCCTGCACCACCGAGGCCACCACCATGTCGTCCACGGTGGGGATCACCAGCTGGTCGTCCTTCTGCAGCTTGCGCAGTTCGTCCTGGGCGGCGGCGAGCTCGCCCTTGCGGCCGTCGGCCTGGTCCGGCTGCTCGCGCATGGCGCGGCGGATGTCGAGGATCTTGTGCGTGAGGTCCTTCTCGGCGTCCCAGCGCATCTGCAGGTTGCCCAGCTCGTCCGACAGGCGCGCGATGTCGGCCTGGATCTCGGCCAGCCGCTTGCCGTGGTCGGTGCCGAACTGCGTCTCGCGCTGCAGGATCTCCTGCTCGGTCTGCAGCACCTCCAGCTGGCGGTTGCGCTCCTCGATCGGCGCCGGCGTCGCGTACTGGCTGACCGCCACGCGGGCGCAGGCGGTGTCCAGCAGACTGACGGCCTTGTCCGGCAGCTGGCGCGCCGGGATGTAGCGGTGCGACAGCTTGACGGCCGACTCGACGGCGCTGGCGAGGATCTCGACCTTGTGGTGGCTCTCCAGCACCGGCACCACGCCGCGCAGCATCTGGATGCCCTTGTCCTCGTCGGGCTCGCCGACCTGCACCACCTGGAAGCGGCGGGTCAGCGCCGGATCCTTCTCGAAGTACTTCTTGTACTCGGCCCAGGTAGTAGCCGCCACGGTGCGCAGCTTGCCTCGCGCCAGCGCCGGCTTGAGCAGGTTGGCGGCATCGCCAGTGCCGGCGGCGCCGCCCGCGCCGATCAGCGTATGGGCCTCGTCGATGAACAGGATGATGGGGGTGGCCGAGGACTGCACCTCGTCGATGACCTGGCGCAGGCGGTTCTCGAACTCGCCCTTCATGCTGGCGCCGGCCTGCAGCATGCCGAGGTCCAGCGAGCAGATGCGCACGCCGCGCAGCGCCGGCGGCACGTCGCCCTTGACCACCCGCAGTGCGAAGCCTTCGACCACCGAGGTCTTGCCCACGCCCGCCTCGCCGGTGAGGATGGGGTTGTTCTGCCGTCGCCGCATCAATATGTCGACGATCTGCCGGATCTCGTGGTCGCGGCCCAGCACGGGATCGATCTCGCCGGCGGCGGCCTTGGCAGTGAGGTCCTGCGAATACTTGGCCAGCGCACTGTCCTTGGCGCCGCCGGCCGCCATCGAGCCGGACGAGGCACCCAGGTCCTCGCCCGTGGCCTCGGCACCGGCGGACTCGACGCTGCCGCCGAAGATGGCGTCGAACTCGTCGACCAGCCGGTCGACCTTGACCTTCTCGAATTCGCGCGAGATGGCGAACAGGGCGTTGCGCAGCGTGCCGGTCTTGAGCGCGCCGATCAGCAGGTGCGCCGTGCGCACCCGCGGCGAGCCGAACATGACCGACGCATAGGTCCAGGCGCGCTCGACCGCTTCGTCGATGTGCGAGGACAGGTCGGAGATGGAACTGGCGCCGCGCGGCAGCTTGTCAAGGGCGGACGTGAAGTCCGCCGTCAGCCGGCCCGCGTCGAGCCCGAACTGCTTGACCACCTGCTCCAGGTCGCCGTTCTCGACCTGCTTGAGCTGGAACAGCCAGTGGACGAATTCGACGTACGGATTGCCCCTGAGCTTGCAGAAGACAGTGGCCGATTCGAGAGCTTTGAAGGTGCTGGCGTCGAGCTTTTGGAATAGCTTCGACCGGCTGATATCGCTCATGTCTTCCCCGAGGCTGTTGTTACAACTTCGCCCTTTCGAGGAGCGCGTTTCCCTCTGGAAACGGCACTTCGCAGGCTTTACATCTTGATAATATCTGACTCACAATCTTACGTAAACACCTCTTCCTTGCCACACCGGCAAGGAGACCTCCAGGGCGTAACACGTGTCCCTTCTCGTGCATTTCTCCGGACCGTCGTTCAGCCAAACCGCGGTTCTTCATCCAGGCGCGCCGGCCATCGTGGTCGGCCGTGATCCCAACGCGGGCGTCTACCTGCCGGACACCGAGCGCCTGATCTCGCGGCAGCACCTGTCCATCCAGTGGAGCGAAGGCGGTGCCCGCGTCGAGGTGCTGTCCCGCGTCAACTCGCTGATGACCGGGCGCGGCGAGATCAGCTCCGGGCAGCACGTGGTGCTGGCTGCCGGCGAAATCGCGCAGCTCGGGCATTTCTCGTTCACGGTGGCCCAGGGCGCTCCCACCGCTGCGGCGGCGCCGGCGGCCGCGCTGCCGGCGGACGATCCGTTCGCCGTCTTCGCGTCAGGCAGTTCACAGCCGAGTGGTTTCCCGACCACGGGCTTCGACGATCCGTTCTTCCAGCCGGCGC
>Ga0196972_1000346_pt1 | contig 27020 bp, 26 predicted proteins | sample S1v_2013CmetaG_FD_148618 | JGI IMG/M metagenome (GOLD analysis project Ga0196972, IMG submission 148618) | Soil microbial communities from Anza Borrego desert, Southern California, United States - S1+v_20-13C | ecosystem: Environmental > Terrestrial > Soil > Desert | place: USA: California...
ATCGTCAAGAACATCACCGACTACGGCGCGTTCGTTGACCTCGGCGGCATCGACGGCCTGCTGCACATCACCGACCTGGCATGGCGCCGTGTCCGCCATCCGTCGGAAGTGCTATCCGTCGGCCAAGAGATCACCGCGAAGGTTCTCAAGTACGATCAAGAGAAGAACCGCGTTTCCCTCGGCGTCAAGCAGCTCGGCGACGATCCGTGGACCGGTCTGTCGCGTCGCTATCCGCAAGGCACCCGCCTGTTCGGCAAGGTCACCAACCTGACCGACTACGGTGCGTTCGTGGAAGTCGAGCAAGGCATCGAAGGCCTGGTGCACGTCTCCGAGATGGACTGGACCAACAAGAACGTCGCTCCGTCCAAGGTTGTCCAATTGGGCGACGAAGTCGAAGTCATGGTCCTCGAGATCGACGAAGAGCGGCGCCGCATCTCCCTCGGCATGAAGCAGTGCAAGCCGAATCCGTGGGAAGATTTCTCGATGAATCACAAGAAGGGCGACAAGGTCAAAGGCGCCATCAAGTCGATCACCGACTTCGGCGTGTTCATCGGCCTGCCGGGCAACATCGATGGCCTGGTTCACCTGTCCGACCTGTCCTGGACCGAAGCCGGCGAAGAAGCCGTCCGCAAGTTCAAGAAGGGTGACGAGCTGGAAGCCGTCGTGCTGGCGATCGATGTCGAGCGCGAGCGCGTTTCCCTGGGCGTCAAGCAGCTCGAAGGCGATCCGTTCAACAACTTCGCCGCGATGAACGACAAGGGCGCTATCGTCACCGGTACCGTCAAGTCGGTCGAGCCGAAGGGCGCCGTGATCCAGTTGTCCGACGAAGTCGAAGGCTATCTGCGTGCTTCCGAAATCTCCCGCGACCGCGTGGAAGATGCCGGCACGCACCTGAAGGCAGGCGACAAGGTCGAAGCCATGATCATCAACATCGACCGCAAGGCGCGTTCGATCCAGCTGTCGATCAAGGCCAAGGACAACGCCGAAACCCAGGAAGCCATGCAGAAGATGGCCGCTGATTCCAGCGCCGCTTCCGGCACGACCAGCTTGGGCGCACTGTTGAAAGCGAAGCTCGACAACAAGCAATAATCCTGTCGGGATTGGTCGATGACAAAATCGGAGCTGATTGCCTGTTTGGCCGCACGTTATCCGCAATTGCCAGCGAAGGATGTGGAATACGTGGTCAATACCCTTCTCGATGCAATGACCGCTTGCCTGGTGAACGGCCAGCGCATCGAGGTTCGCGGTTTCGGTCGGTTCAGCTTGAACAGCCGACCGTCGCGCATCGGACGCAATCCGAAGTCGGGCGACAAGGTCGTGGTCCCGGGGAAACTGGTTCCGCACTTCAAGCCCGGCAAGGAATTGCGCGAGCGTGTGGACGCGAAGGCCAGGCAGGCGGCTCCGTCGGTCCAGCCTAATCAGTCTCCCGATCAGGCTGTTTCGTCGATTCAGCCGGATCGATCTCCCGATTAGGCGATGATTCTGTCGTTCGGATCGGTTGGTCTGTGGGACAGGCGGCCATGCCTGTCCGGTCCGGCCAGCTTGGCAATAAATGAAGACGGCGCCCTCGGGCGCCGTTTTTTATGGCGTACAATTTCGGTTCTTCGCGCGAATTCATCCATTCCGTCGGCCATGAAAATCCTGTCCCGTATCGTTGGCGTCATCCTGTTCGTGATCTTCTTCGGCTTCGCATTGAAGAACACCCAGGAGGCCGCATTGCAGTTTTTCCTGGGCTACGAAATCCGCGGACCGCTGGTCCTGCTGCTGCTCGGCTTCTTCGCCGCGGGTGCCGCGCTCGGCGTGCTGGCGATGACGCCGACTGTATTCCGCCATCGGCGCGAATTGAGCAAGTACCGGAAGGCGGTCGCCGATCTGCAGAAGGAAGGCGAGGCGCGGCAATTGGCGCGCACGCAACCGCCCCAGCCCGATAGCATCGCGAGCAAATAAGCGCATCGACCACACTCAACGATTACAAGAACAAATACGCATGGAATTCGAAACCTGGTGGCTATTGGGCATTCCCGTTTTTTTCGGCCTTGGCTGGGTTGCCGCGCGCGTCGATATCAATCAACTCGTCTCGGAGTCGCGGACGCTGCCGCGAGGTTATTTCAAAGGTTTGAATTTCCTGCTCAACGAACAGCCGGACAAGGCGATCGATGCCTTCATCGAGATCGTCAAGCTCGACCCGGAAACGGTCGAACTGCATTTCGCGCTCGGCAATCTGTTCCGTCGTCGCGGCGAGACCGAGCGTGCGATCCGCGTCCATCAGAATTTGATCGCGCGGCCCGATCTCGGGCCGGAGCAATTGGCGCACGCGATGTTCGAACTCGGCCAGGATTATTTGAAGGCAGGGCTGCTCGATCGCGCCGAGGAAACCTTCAACAAGCTCGTCGATACGCAATACGGCGCCCAGGCGCGCCGCGCCTTGCTCGAGATCTACCAGCGCGAAAAGGAATGGCAGCGCGCCATCGATGCCGCGCGCGGTTTGCAGGAATCGGGCGCCGGAGGACGACAAAAGGAGATCGCGCAGTTCTATTGCGAATTGGCGCAGGATGAATTGGTGCATACGCATCCCGATGCCGCCTACGCGTTGCTCGAAAAGGCGCTCGCCACCGATCGCTCGAACGTGCGCGCCACGATACTGATGGGAGACGTCCATCTGGCAAAGGGCGATGTCGAGGGCGCGTTGCTGTGCTGGCGGCGCGTCGAGCAGCAAAGCGTGCCGCACGTCGCATTGGTCGCCCAGCGCCTGATGGACGGCTATCGCGCGGTTGGCCGGCCCCAGGAAGGAGCGAATCTGCTGAAATCCTATCTGGCCGAAGCGCCGTCGATCGATCTGCTCGAAGTCGTATTCAAGGCGGTGCTCGAACTCGACGGCGTGGAAGCCGCGAACCAATTGGTCAGCGACGAATTGCGGCGCACGCCGACACTGCTCGGCCTCGACAAGCTGCTCGAAGCGCGCTTGATGGAAGCGCCGCCGGAAGTCCGGCCGCAGCTCTCGCTGGTGCAAAACATCGTGCATGGCTATACGCAGAAGCTTGCGCGCTATCAATGCGGCCATTGCGGCTTCAAGGCGCGTCAATATTATTGGCAATGTCCAGGATGTAACCGCTGGGAAACCTATCCGCCACGCCGTACCGAAGAGCTCAATGTCATGAATTAAATATTGCGGCAAGCTAAGCGCTCCATTTCGCTTTCTTCCGCAATAAGGAATCCCATGAAAATCACGATCATCGGTACAGGTTATGTAGGCTTGGTGACCGGCGCGTGTCTCGCCGAGCTTGGTAACAGCGTGCTTTGCCTCGATCTCGATCAGCGCAAGATCGATATTCTCAACGACGGCGGCATCCCGATTCACGAACCCGGGCTCGAGGAGATCGTCAGGCATAACCGCGCCGCGGGACGCTTGAATTTTTCGACCGATATCGCCGCCGGCGTCGCGCACGGAGAAATCCAGTTCATCGCGGTCGGCACGCCGCCGGATGAAGACGGTTCGGCGGACTTGCAATATGTGCTCGCCGCCGCGCGCGATATCGGCAAGTACATGAACGAGTTCAAGGTCATCGTCGATAAGTCGACGGTGCCGGTCGGGACGGCCGACAAGGTGCGCGCCGAGATCCAGTCGCAACTCGATGCGCGCGGCTGCGATGCCAGGTTCTCGGTGGTTTCCAATCCCGAGTTCCTGAAGGAGGGCGCGGCGGTGGCCGACTTCATGCGTCCGGACCGCATCGTGATCGGCTGCGATCAGACGCCGGAGGGCATGCAGGCGCAGGCAATGATGCGCAAGCTGTATCTGCCCTTCAACCGTAATCATGAGCGGACATTCTGGATGGACGTCCGTTCGGCCGAATTCACCAAGTACGCCGCCAATGCGATGCTGGCGACGCGTATTTCATTCATGAACGAATTGGCCAATCTCGCCGAGAAAGTGGGCGCCGATATCGAGGCGGTGCGCCAGGGTATCGGTTCGGATCCGCGCATCGGCTACAGTTTCCTGTATGCCGGGTGCGGCTACGGCGGCTCTTGCTTTCCCAAGGATGTCCAGGCGCTCGAGCGCACCGCCCGCGAGTACGATCTGAACTTGATGATTCTGCGTGCCGTCGAGGCGGTCAACGATCGTCAAAAGCATGTGCTTGGCAAGAAGATCGTGAAGCGTTTCGGACGCGATCTCGTCGGCAGGCATTTCGCGATCTGGGGGCTGTCGTTCAAGCCGAATACGGATGACATGCGCGAGGCGCCGTCGCGTGTCCTGATCAAGGAAATCATCGGCCGCGGCGCCACGGTCGCGGTCTACGATCCGGTTGCGATGGAGCAGGCCCGGCGCGTCGTTGCGCTAGACTTCAACGGAGACCGGGAATTGCTGTCGCGGATTCGCTTTTGCGAGCGTCCGATGGAGGCTTTGCGCGACGCCGACGCCTTGGCTATCCTCACCGAATGGAAAACCTTCCGCAGTCCCGATTTCGACCAGGTCAAGTCGATGCTGAGATCGCCCGTGATTTTCGACGGGCGCAATCTGTACGAACCTGACTTGATGTCCGATCTCGGCATCGAATATCACGGCATCGGCCGGCAAGTATTGGCACATCACACCTGCTCACCATGACAAACAAGTTCTCCCTCGAAAATTCGCGCCTGCTGGTGGTCGGCGACGTCATGCTCGATCGTTATTGGTTCGGAGACGTCAGCCGCATTTCCCCCGAGGCGCCGGTGCCGGTCGTACGCGTCGAAAGGCGCGAAGAGCGCCTCGGCGGCGCGGCCAACGTCGCGCGCAACGCGGTGGCGTTGGGCGCGCGCACGGCGTTGCTCGGCGTGGTGGGCAAGGACGAAGCGGGGGACATGGTCGACAGCATGCTGACCGAGCTCGGCATCCGTAGCTCGCTCAATCGCGACCCGTCGATCTCGACCATCATCAAGCTGCGCGTGATCGGCCGCCAGCAGCAATTGCTGCGTATCGATTTCGAAGCGCCGCCGGCCGATACCGTCCTGCGCGACAAGCTCACGCAGTTCAATGCCTTGTTGCCCGAGTACGAGACGATCCTGCTGTCCGATTATGCGAAGGGCAGCCTCGTCAACGTCGCGCACATGATCGATGCGGCAAGGAAGCTCGACAAGCGGATCTTGGTCGATCCCAAGGGGGACGATTTCTCGCCCTACAAAGGAGCCTCGATCCTCACGCCCAACAAGGCCGAATTGAAACGCATCGTCGGCAACTGGAAAACGGAAGAGGAATTGACCGCCAAGGCACAGCGGCTGCGCGCCGAACTCGAACTCGAAGCCCTTTTGCTGACGCGTTCCGAGGAGGGAATGAGCCTGTACACCGCATCCGAGGTGCACCATTTCCCGACCGAGGCGCGCGAGGTCTATGACGTGTCCGGCGCCGGCGACACGGTGATCGCGACGCTGGCCGTCATGCTCGGCGCCGGGGCGCCGCTCACCGAAGCGGTCGAGGTCGCCAATCGCGCGGGCGGTATCGTGGTCGGCAAACTAGGTACCGCCACAGTGACCCGAGAGGAGTTGTTTGGAAGCTAGACGGGGCGAATCGCCGTTAATAATTCTTGACCTTCCACGGAGAAAGTTGATAAAAGTTCAATGCGGTGCGGTATGGCCGCTCCTTTTATCATTTTCAACGAGAGAGATCATATGTTCAAAAAAATGTTGTGTGCAGTAGCCATGTTTGTCGCGACCGTAAGCGTCGCTTTTGCGCAAATCGACGTCAACAAGGCCGATCAAGCGGCGCTTGAAAGCATCAAGGGCGTCGGCCCCGCGATTTCGAAAGCCATTCTCGACGAGCGCAAGAAGGGTGAGTTCAAGGACTGGGCCGACTTCCAAAAGCGCGTCAGTGGAATCAAGGACAAGAAGGCGGCCGCGCTCTCGGAAGCCGGCCTAACGGTCAACGGCCAAGCCATGTCGGGCAGCGCGGCAACCGCCTCGGCCAAGGAAGAGAAAAAGAGCAAGGCTTCAGCGTCGGCCTCGGCCTCGGCATCCGACAAGAAGAAGTGATTCGACCTCGGCCACAGCGGTCTCGGCCAGGACAAGCCCCGTCGGCGCAAGCCGATGGGGCTTTGTCGTTAGAGCGGATTCAGCCCGGATTTGGGATCGCGCCGCTCGTCTTGCGCTTGTCAGCACTTGATCTTATGCAATCCGCAATTCGGACTGAATCCGCTCTAGAGGGCCGCTCCAACTCGCTTTTGCGTCTGCGATTAGAATAGTCGCATCGCACCATCCATTCAACTCATCTATGCCTTATCTCACCATCGAAGACACGATCGGCAACACACCCTTGGTTCGCCTGAAGCGCCTGCCTGGCGAGGATGCCGAACGCCGCAACAACATCATTCTTGGCAAGCTGGAGGGCAATAACCCGGCCGGGTCGGTCAAGGATCGGCCTGCGTTGTCGATGATCAAGTGCGCGGAAGAGCGAGGAGAGATCCGGCCCGGCGATACGCTGATCGAGGCAACCAGCGGCAATACCGGCATCGCTCTGGCAATGGCGGCGGCGATGCGCGGTTACAAGATGGTATTGTTGATGCCCGAGAACTTGAGCGTGGAGCGCCGCCAGAGCATGGCGGCGTACGGCGCGAAGATTGTTTTGACGCCCAAGAACGGCGGCATGGAGTACGCGCGCGACCTCGCCGAGCAGATGCAGAAGGAAGGGCAGGGTTACATCCTCGATCAATTCGCCAATCCGGACAATCCACGTTCCCACTATGAGGGCACAGGGCCTGAAATCTGGCGCGATACCGACGGCCGCGTGACCCATTTCGTCAGCGCCATGGGTACGACCGGCACCATCATGGGCGTATCGCAATATTTGAAGGAGAAGAACCCGGCGATCCGCATTATCGGCGCTCAACCGGAAGAGGGTTCGCAGATTCCGGGCATCCGCAAATGGCCGGAAGCGTACATGCCGAAAATCTTCGACAGGTCGCGCGTGGATCAGGTGGAATCGGTCAGCCAGGCGGTCGCGGAGCAGATGGCGCGCCGACTGGCCGTGGAAGAGGGGATTTTCTGCGGCATTTCCGCCGCCGGCGCCTGCGAAATCGCTCTACGTATCTCGCAAACCGTCGAAAACGCGACGATTGTCTTCATCGTCTGCGATCGCGGCGACCGCTATCTATCGACCGGAGTCTTCCCCGCCTAAGCCTGCGGGGAAGGCTTCCCGCCGAAAATCAGTCTTCGCCTCCCATGTCGGACGCTTTGGCTTCGCCCGGCTTCGGCTTGAACTGCTTGTCGCTGATGCGGAATTTATCGCGGCGATCGCCCATCAGGATGCGCAGATCCTTGATGCTCAAATCGCTCACTTCATGCATGCGGATCAGCAGCGATGCGCCCACCGGCAAGCGGCGATGACGAATCTTGCTGATCACCGGGGGCGCCACTTCCAAGGCGCGCGACAGTGCCGCATCGTTTTTCAAGCCCAGTTTCTCGATCAGGGCATCGAGCAGGTTGTTCGGGTCGTAATTGACTTGGTCGGCAAGCCGGTTACTCGTTACGGTATTGTCTGCTTGGCTGGTCATGGTGTCAGTCTTTCCAAATGTTGACAGATTGTACAAGGAAATTCACCTGCGAATTCATTGCAAAAATACAAGATACTGAAACATTGTTATTTTTAGAATTCACATCAGACAAGACGCGAAACTTTCTCTCCCGAATCAATTGTACTATGGAAATATAGTCAATGCATTCCAAAAAGCCAATGCAAAAAGTGATATGGGCATTTTGGAGACACAATTTGCTTTGCTACATCAGCCTAGTGAGCGCTGACCTTGACGACACGCCATATGATGTCAATTGGAAATGCAAATGATTAAATGGAAAGCGGAAACTACTGTCAATATGGTCATGTTGCATGACCACTAATTACCACTTGGACAGTCCTTGGCCCCGCGACGGAAAGGCGCAGAGCCGAAGCTTACTTTTTCTGTGGCGTCAAACCAAGCCGATGCCAGCCGGCATGACCGAGCCGGCGCATGGTTTCGATGTTCTTGCGATAGATGTCTTCGGTGTCCGGATAAGAAGTCACTGCCCGTTCGACGCTCGTTTCGCGCAGTAAGTGGAGTACTGGGTAAGGAGAACGGTTCGTGAAGTTGGCGATATCGTTGACCGCCGCGTCGGCGAACTGATAGTCGGGATGAAAACTCGCGATCTGAAGTTCTCCCGCCAGCCCGAGTTCAGTGACGAGATCGTCGGCGATTTCGAGGAAATCGTTGTAGTCGAGAAAATCGGTCAACACGTAAGGATGAATCAGGATCGTCGTGTCGAGCAGGGCCGGTTCGGCATCCTCCAGGTGCCGCAGTTCGATCGCCAGGTCGTCGAGCAATTCCTCGGCATGATGCGCGCCGCTGACGGCATAGCGGATTTGCCGCTTGACCTGGACTGCCTTCGCGAATGGGCAGAGATTCAAGCCGATGACTGCCTTGTCGACCCAGATCCGGGTTGCCTCGATGGCTGCCATGGCCGCTGCGGTACGGGCATCGGTCGAGGGGACGGCAATGCCGTGATTCGTATGGTCGATCGCGAGTTGAATCATGTGCGAACAGTGGGAACAAGTAAGGGAGTTTCGGTCAACGCGACATTATGACCGCAAATTTACAAAGAGTGCATACGGGCAAGACGAGGCGGCCGAGAAATCGGCTATGCTTGCGCTCTTCATTCATCCTAGACCGCGTCGCGCGGAAGCTCTCGTCATGGCCCTCAAAGCAGTCATCTATAAAGCCGACCTCCAGATTGCAGACATGGATCGGCACTACTATGGAAAGCATGCGTTGACCATCGCGCGCCACCCTTCCGAGACCGACGAGCGAATGATGGTCCGCCTGCTGGCGTTCGCGCTGAATGCCCACGATGCTCTCGCCTTCGGCAAGGGATTGAGCACGGACGATGAACCCGATCTATGGCAAAAGGATTTGACCGGTGCGATCGATCTTTGGATCGAAGTGGGGCAACCCGACGACAAACGTCTCATGAAAGCATGCGGCCGCGCCGAGCGCGTCGTCGTATTCAGCTATAGCGCGGCCAGCGGCGTGTGGTGGAACCAGATCTCCGGCAAGCTCGATCGTGCGCGGAATCTCGCCGTTTTCAATATTCCATCGGCATCCAGCCAGGCGCTCGCGGCGCTTGCCCGGCGCACGATGCAATTGCAATGCACGGTGCAGGACGGCCACATCTGGTTCGCCAGCGGCGAGGGGGATGTGCAACTCGAGCTGACGGCGCTCAAGGCGCCGGCCGAGCCTGGGCGTTGATGTTCCGAGGCGGCTCGTCTTGCGCGCCGCCGCGCGCATTGCGTACCGCGCGTCCCAATTCGACCACCGACATCGCATAGAAGAAGCTGCGGTTGTAGTGCGCGATGGCGTAGAAGTTGGCGGTCCCGAGCCAATACTCGGTCGGGTCGAAACCGTTCTGCAGATCGACCAGTCCATAGCCGAGGTTGGTCGGCACATCGTCCGACACCGATATTCCGTGCTGTTTCAATTCCTCGAGCCGGAATTTCGCCTCCAGAGGTTGGCCGATGAAACGCTTCCAGTCCGGTGTTTCGCCGTCGGTCGCGGCCGTCACGCCGGCCGGAAAGGCGATCGGTTCGCCGCGCTTCCAGCCGTGTCGCGACAGGAAGCTGGCGATGCTGCCGATGGCATCCTGCGGCGACTGGCGCAAATCGATCTTGTCGTCGCCGTCGAAATCGACCGCGTACCGTAGGATGCTGCCAGGCATGAATTGCGGCAATCCGATCGCGCCGGCGTAGGAGCCGAGCAGCGTGAACGGATCGATGCCGGAATCACGCGCGAACAAGAGGGTGTTTTCGAGTTCGCCCCGGAAATATTCCATGCGTGCCTTACGGTTCGGGGTTTCGGGATAGGCGAAGGCCAGCGTCGTGATCGCATCCATGACGCGGAACTTGCCGGTATTGCGGCCGTAGATCGTCTCCACGCCGAGAATGCCGATGATGATCTCGGCCGGCACGCCGTATTGCCGCTCCGCGCGCGCCAACGCTTCTTCATGATCGTTCCAGAAGGCGACGCCGGTCTTGATGCGTACCGGATCCAGGAAGCGCGCCCGATACGCGGCCCAGTTCTTGGGTTTGCCGGGGGGCGCCGGCTTGACCAGCTGGATCGCGAGTTCCACGTAACGCGCCTTGCGTAGCGCGTCTTCCACTTCGGGGCGCGGGAAGTCATGTTTTTCGACCATCTGGTCGATGAACTCCGGCACGCCCGTCCATTGCGTGAAGTCGGCGAACTCGCCGAGCTCTTCCGGATCGCCGGCGATTTGCGGGGCCTTCGCGGCGGTCGGGGCTGGTCTTTGGGCCGGCTTTCCTCCCGCCGGCGCGGCAAGCAGGGAGAATGCAGCAGTCAGCAGAACGGGCAACGCAAGGAATTTCATCGGCAGGCGGATAACAGGGATTTCAATTCGGATAGCGCGGCCAAGCGCATTCCTTTGTCGTTTGCGCCATATTGCAGCGCTTCATAGAGTTGCAAGAAACGTTCTATCGCCGATTTCCGGCCGTGATCCAGCGGCGAATCGGCCGCGGTCAGCCGCAAGCGATACGCGCGCGGACCTTCGTGCGGCGCGCGCGGCAGGCCGCGCCTCGCCATCGATTCGCACAGCGCGCGATAGCATGCATTGACCGGATCCGGCTTCTGGCGGTTCCGCAACAAGAAAAAGGCGGCTGCGGCAAGAATCAGGGAAGCCGCCGTGGCCAGTAACGCCAGCAGCGTGCGCCAATCGGGTTCGGTGAAGCCGAGCGCGCGCAGCAGGCTTTGCTGCTTTTCCAAAGAGTAATTCAAGACCCATTGGTTCCATTGGTTCGTGATCGCATCCCAATTGAAGCGCAGTTTCGACAACCAGGGGCTGCGGCCGACGTCGAGAGTGATCAGGCCGCCGAGGGCGCGGCGCGGCAGGATGGTCGAGAGATTCTGTTCGACCCGGCCCGGCGCCACGGCCGCGGTCGGATCGACGCGCACCCAACCGCGATTGCCGAGCCAGACCTCCGCCCAGGCATGGGCGTCGGACTGGCGCACTACCATGTAACCGTCGATGGGGTTGATCGTGCCGCCTTGATAACCGGTGATGACACGCGCCGGAATGCCGGCCGCGCGCATCAGCACCACGAAGGCGCTCGCGTAGTGCTCGCAAAAGCCGGCGCGCGTCGAGAACAGGAATTCATCGATTGCGTCCTGGCCGAGCGCGGGCGGCTCCAGGGTGTAGAAGAATTTTTCGGTGCGGAAGTGCGCGAGCACGGCGTCGACGAACCGGGCTGGATCGTCGAATTGCCTTCGCAGGCGATCGGCGAAGGCCAGCGTCTGAGGGTTGTATCCGGCCGGCAGGATCAGCCAATTGCGCAGGGCGACCGTCGGCCCCGTCAATTGCACATCGAAATCGACGAAAGAACTGACTTCATAGCGCACGCGGTCGCTCAGCGGCCGTCCGGCCAGCAGCTGCAGATCGGGATTGATGTAGGTCTCGCGATCGCTCAGTTGCGGCTTGTTCAGAGGAAGTTCCAGCGCGAACAACCATCGTTTCCCGCTCGGTTCGAGCGTCACTTCCTGGCGTATCGGCGTGCCGCGCGGCCGGACCGCGACTTGTCCGTGGGCCAAGCCGGGCGACAGCGGTGTCCAGGTACGGCCATCGTAACTGCCGAGTACGACGCCGCGCCAATAGAGTTTCGATTGATGCGGGGGAGGATCGAGGAATCGCACACGGAAGGCGATATCGTCGGACAGCGCGAGCTGGGTGATATTCCCGGGGGACATGGTATCCGACAGTCCGCTGCGTCCCGCGCCGGCGTCGCCGGGCATGCCCCAGAGAGGACCTTGTATGCGCGGGAACAGGAAGAATAGCGCCAGCGTCAGCGGCACCGCCATGGCGACGATATACGCGGCGAAACGCAGACGGCGCTTCAAGGGCGGCACCTCGCCGGCGTATTGAAAGGTGAGTTGCGTGGCCAGCAAGACGACGACGACGGCGATCGTATAGAGCGCGGCGGCAATCGATTGCGAATAGAAGAAGCGTGCAAGCAGCAGGAATAGACAGAGGAACAGGACGACGAACAAGTCGCGCCGCGCGCGCATTTCGAGCAGTTTCAGGGCGAGCAGCAATACCAGCATGGTGACGCCGGCGGTCTGCCCGAACACCGTGCGGTAAGAGGCATACACGCTGCCCAGGAGCGCGGCGGCGAGCAGGGCCAGCAACCAGCGCGGCGGCATGCGGTTGCCGCGCCAGGTGATCCAGCCGCGCCATAGCAGCAGGAGAGCGCAGATCCACGGCGCCCAGGACGGCAGGTGGCCGCCGTGCGGCGCCAGCACGAGGGCGCAGGTGCCGAGCAGGAGCAGCGTGTCGGCCTTGTCGCGCGGCAGCGGCCACATCGTGCGGAAACGTTCGAACAACCGCATCAGGCCCCCTCGAATAGCGCGAGCGCGCGCAGGCAGGCTTCCCGGTGCGCCGGGCCGATCGCGGCGGGCAGGCGGATCGCGCCGAGCTGCAGGGCATAGGCGGCGCCGCGCGCTTCGGCTTCCAGGACCCAGCGCGTCAGGCGCGATAACCTGGCCTCATGATCCATGCCGGGCGGCAGCTGCCGGTAATCGAGGCAGAGTTCGCTTGCCGCGCCGCCTTCGAAATGCTTGGTCACCAGGGTCGAACCCGCGTCCGGCGAAATGCGCGCGATCTGGCGCCATGCGAGCTGCCGCAACGAATCGCCGGCCTGATAGGCGCGCACGCCCGCGAAATCCTCGTTGCCGGCGGCGCCCTGTCCATCGCCGAGAACAAGACCCGCGCTCGGCAGCGGCGGCGCGTCGTCTTCCGGACGCGGGTAAACGAGCGCTCTGGCATCGGGCGACCAATATGCCCAGCAGAAGAACAGGCCGAGCGGAAATTTCGTGTGCAGCCGCACGCGCGGCGCCTGCAGCCAGCCGCGCCGCTGCGCCTGAACCGCCAGCGTCGCGATGCGCGTCGTGCCGCCCGGCACATCGATTGTCTGCTCGAGCGCCGGCAAATCCTTGCCGACGAAGCCGAGCCGCAGTGCATAGCGGTCATGCTTGCGCCGGTTGATGACCAGTAGCTCGAATTGCGCTTCTTCGCCCGCGAATACCGGATGCGTGCGGCCGGCCAGGAGCGACAGGTGGGCGAGATTGCGGAAGGTCAGCGTCATGTCGATCAGTGCGCAGCCTCCCAGCAGGAAGGTCAGGCCGAAACCGAGGCTGAGGTTGTAATTGACGGAGCCGATGAACAGCACGACCAGGAGCGCGGCGAAGCCGAGCCCGGCCGACGAAGGGATGATGAAGACCCGGCGCTGGTAAAGGAAGATCTCGCCGTTCTCGACCGGCCGCAACCGGAACAGGCGCTGCTCGATCTGCTGGCGCATCCACTGGCGGGCGGCGTCGACCATGGAGGGTGCTCGGCTGGTCATGGGGCGGCGAATGCGGCGGCGAAAACTCAGACCGGCACCGATTTCATCAATTGCAACACCAGGTCGCGGCTGCCGGCGGCACTTCCGGCGCCGGTCTTCAGCGGCCGCAGGCGATGCGCGATCACCGGCACCAGCACCGCTTGCACGTCCTCCGGGATGGCGTGGTTCCGGCCTTCCATGGCCGCCCAGGCGCGGGCCGCCTGCAGCAACGCGATCGCGGCGCGCGGGCTCATGCCCTCGGCGAACAAGCCGTTCTGGCGCGACGCTTGCGTCAAGGATTGCACGTAATCGATCAACGCCGGGGAGGCGTGGATGCGCGGCACCGCACGTTGGGCGGCCAGCAATTCTTCCGGATGCATCGCCATGTGCATCGTCTTCAGGAGGCTTCTGCGGTCCTCGCCCATCAGCAGCGCGCGTTCGGAGGCGGCGTCGGGATAACCGAGCGACAGGCACATCAGGAAGCGGTCGAGTTGCGATTCGGGCAATTGGAAGGTGCCGATCTGATGGGTCGGATTCTGCGTCGCGATCACGAAGAAGGGCGCGGGCAGGTCGCGCGTCGTGCCGTCGGCCGTGACTTGGCGCTCTTCCATCGCTTCGAGCAGGGACGACTGGGTCTTCGGCGTGGCGCGGTTGATCTCGTCGGCCAGCAGCACTTGGGTGAAGACCGGGCCGGGATGAAAAACGAAGCCGTTCTTTTCGCGGTCGAAGATCGAGATGCCGACCACGTCGGCCGGCAGCAGGTCGCTCGTGAACTGGATGCGGTTGAACTTCAAGCCGAGCGAGACGGCCAGCGCATGGGCCAGCGTGGTCTTGCCGACGCCAGGGACGTCTTCGATCAGGAGATGGCCGCCGGCCAGGAGGCAGACCAGCGCCTGGCGCACCTGCGTGTCCTTTCCGACGATGATTTGATTTACCTGCTTGGCAACGGCATGCAGTTTTTCGAACATGGCGGCTTTCGGTTGTTACACTATCGGAATTCTATGCGAGAAAGCAGATGACCACGGCAATTTATACCCATCCCGACTGCAAGCGCCATGAAATGGGATCGTGGCATCCGGAGTGCCCGGAGCGCCTGCAAGCGATCGAAGATCAATTGATCGCCAGCCGCATCGATAGTTTTCTCGACCATCGCGAAGCGCCGGAAGCGGCGATCGAGCACATCGAGCGCGTCCACACGGCGCGGGCCGTCGCGCGCGTGCGCGATAATGTTCCGCAGCCGGATGGCGGCTATTTTCCGCTCGATGGCGACACTTCGCTCAATCCCTATAGCTGGAAAGCGGCGCTGCGCGCCGCCGGCGCGGCCGTGGCGGCGACCGACGCCGTGCTCAAGGGCGAGGTAGACAATGCTTTTTGCGCGATCCGCCCGCCGGGACATCATGCGCGTCCCGCCGAGGCGATGGGATTTTGCCTGTTCAACAACGTGGCGATCGCCGCGCGCCATGCGCTCGAGGCGCACGGATTGCAGCGTGTCGCGATCGTCGACTTCGATGTCCATCACGGCAACGGCACCGAAGAAGCGTTCGCGGACGATGCGCGGGTCGTGATGGTGAGCTTCTTCCAGCATCCGTTCTATCCGTATTGCGGCGCCGGCCGCGAGCGGGAACCGCATGCCAACATGGTCAATATCCCCGTGCCGGCCTATACCAAGGGCGATGCGGTGCGCCAACTGGTCAGCGAGAAGTGGCTGCCGGCCTTGCATGCGCATCGGCCGGAAATGATCTTCGTTTCCGCCGGCTTCGACGCCCACCGCGAGGACGACATGGCCCAGCTCGGCCTGGTCGAGGCCGATTACGCCTGGATCACGTGGCAGATCATGGACATCGCCAGGCAATATGCCGGCGGCCGCATCGTCAGCTGCCTGGAAGGCGGCTATAACCTGCCGGCGCTCGGACGCAGCGTGGCGGCGCACATCAAGGCGCTGGCCGAACTGGATTGATCCGCAACATCGGGCGCGCCGCACCCGGAGTGCCTGCGGCGGCAAGGTAAAATAGCGCCTTGCCACCCGAATAGATTCGCCCATGTCCATCCAATGGTTCCCCGGTCACATGAATGCCGCCCGCAAGAAGGCGGCGGAAGCCATGGAAAAGACCGACCTGGTCATCGAAGTGCTCGACGCCCGCATTCCCGAAGCGAGCCGCAATCCGATGATCGAACAGCTACGCCGTCATCGCCAGCGCCCCTGCCTGAAGATCCTCAACAAGGCCGACCTGGCCGATCCGGTCGCCACCAAGGCCTGGCTCGACTACTACAACCAGCAGAAAGACGTGCATGCGGTAGCCTTGAGCTGCAAGAAGCCGGCCGACGTCGCCAAGGTGCCGGGCCTGTGCCTGAAGATCGCGCCGCATCGCGGCACGGCGCTCAAGCCCTTGCGTATGATGATCATGGGCATTCCCAATGTCGGCAAGTCGACGCTGATGAATGCCTTGCTGAAGAAGCGGGTGGCTGCCGTCGGCGATGAACCGGCCGTGACGAAGCAGCAGCAGCGCCTTTATCTCGGCAACAACATGGTGCTGACCGATACGCCCGGCCTGATGTGGCCGAAAATCGAGCATCCGAGCGACGGCCTGATGCTGGCGGCCAGCCATGCGATCGGCGTCAACGCCATCATCGAGGAAGAGGTCGCCACCTTCCTGGCCGAGCAATTGCTGGCGCGTTATCCGCAATTGCTGACGGCGCGCTACGGCTTCGCGCTCGACGGCGCCGACGGCGTCGCCGTGGTCGAAGGCATCGCGACGAAACGCGCGTTTCGCTTGAAGGGCGGCGAGCCCGATTTCGAGAAGGCGGCCCACACGCTGCTGCTCGATTACCGCAGCGGCGCGCTCGGGCGCGTCAGCCTGGAGACGCCGGAGAGCCGTACCGTCCTGCTCGCGAACTACAAGCCGGAGCCGGCGCTCGGCGAGCGTCCGGAACCCGATGTCGACGTCGATTGATCCACTTTCCTTGCGTTCACCCCTGGGAGCGAACATGGACGCCGTGCAACCCGAATCCCCCTATGTATTGAAATCGCAGGTCGGCGGCGTCGTGACGCTGACGCTCAATCGCGGCGCCAAATTCAATCCGCTGTCGGAGGCGATGATGGCCGCCTTGCAGGCCGAGTTCGATGCGATCGCCGAAGACGAAAGCGCGCGCGTCGTCGTGCTGGCGGCGGACGGCAAGGCATTCTGCGCCGGCCACGATCTCAAGGAGATGCGCGCCGAACCGTCGGCCGCCTATTATCAAAAGCTGTTCAAGCAATGCAGCAAGCTGATGCTGACGATGCAAAGAATGCCGCAGCCGGTGATCGCCCGTGTGCAGGGCATTGCCACGGCGGCGGGGTGCCAGTTGGTGTCGATGTGCGATCTCGCCGTGGCTTCGAGCGAGGCGCGCTTCGCCGTGTCGGGCGTCAACTACGGCTTGTTCTGCTCGACGCCCGCGGTCGGCTTGTCGCGCAATGTTTCGCGCAAGCAGGCGCTGGAAATGCTGTTGACCGGCGAGTTCATCGATGCCGACGCCGCGCGCGAACGCGGCCTCGTCAATCGCGTCGCGTCCCCGGATCGGCTCGACGCCGAGGTCGCGGCGCTGACCGCGAGCATCCTTGCCAAGCCCGCCGTCGCGATCGCGATGGGCAAGCAATTGTTCTACAAGCAGATGGAAATGGGTGTGGAAGCCGCCTATCAGCTGGCCGGCCAGACGATGGCATGCAACATGATGGAAGAGGCGGCGCTGGAAGGTGTGCAAGCCTTCATCGAGAAGCGGGCTCCTTCCTGGAAAAACTAACCGTCGATGATCTTGCGCGCGAACGACTCGAGATAATCCATCAGCGAATCGGCGCCGCGCATGGCCGCTTCCGGATTGCCGTCCGCGATCGCTTCGGCCATGCTCATGTGCGACCGCGCGCCTTCCGTCACGTCGCCTTCGTGCTGATAGGCATACCAGAAGCGGCGGCATTGGATGATCAGCGGGATGACGGCGGAAACGGCCGCCGGATTGCGGCAAGCGGCATGGACCACGTGGTCAAGCGCCTGGTCGGCCTGCATATAGCCTTGCAAATCGTCCTTCTTCGCCGCCGCCATCATTTTCTGGGCGCGGGCCACCATGTCTTTACGCTGCTGCGGCGTGGCGCGCCGCGCCGCGCTGGAGGCGATCAGGCGTTCCAGCACGCGCCGCGTTTCGATCACGTTCAGATGTCCTGCCGCGTCGATGTCGCTGACGATCAGGCCGCGCCGCGGCAATTGCACGATCAAGCCGTTGGACGACATGCGCATCAAGGCTTCGCGCAGTGGCGTCCGCCCGAGGCCGGTCGCTTCCACGAGTTCGGCCTCGACGATGGGAGAGCCGGGTTCCAGTTGCAGCGTCACGATCATGTTTTCGATCGTGTCGTAGGCGACGTCGGCCGCGCGCAGCTTGGGGGCGGGCGCCTTGGCGGAGGCTTCGCGTAGGGTCATCAGGTTTTCCACTCCGTGGGTTGTTCAGGCGGCGCTGCCGGCGGGATCGGTTCCCGGAACGGCACAGGACGTCTTCCAGCGGCGCCGTCTGGCGCGGCGCTCAAGGATGGAAGTATACATCGTCGAGCGCCGCCCCCTCGGAACCGCCGGTCTACGCCGCGATGTAGTGGGTCTTGACCCGGGTATAGAACTCCATCGCCGCCGGCCCCTGTTCGCGCGGTCCGAAGCTCGATCCCTTGATGCCGCCGAACGGTACGTGGTAGTCGACGCCGGCGGTCGGCGCATTGACCATCACCATGCCGGCCTGGGCTTCGCACCGGAATTGCGTCGAATGCTTGAGCGAGGTCGTGCAGATGCCGGCCGACAGTCCGAACTGAGTGTCGTTCGCCATGGCCAGCGCCTGCTCGAAATTCCTGACCCGGATGATGCTGGCGACCGGTCCGAACACTTCTTCGCGGTTCAGGCGCGCGTCGGCGCTGTCGCTGGCGATCAGCGCCGGAGCCAGGTAATACCCGTCGTGCTCCAGCTTCACGCGCTCGCCGCCGCACAACAGCTTGCCGCCTTCTTCCCGGCCGATGCGGATGTAATCCATATCCTTCTGCAACTGGCGTTCGTCGACGACCGGGCCGATCTGCGTCTGCGGATCGAGCGCATGGCCGACGCGCAGTCCGCGCGTGCGCTCGACCAGCGCAGCGGCGAAACGGTCGTAAATGCCTTCGGTGACGATCAGGCGGCTCGACGCGGTGCAACGCTGGCCGGTCGAGAAGAAGGCGCCGTTGACGGCGCACTCGACCGCGATGGCGAGATCGGCGTCGTCGAGCACGACGAGCGGATTCTTGCCGCCCATCTCGAGCTGCAGCTTCTTCAGCGAGCCGGCGCAGGTGCGGGCAATGTGGGCGCCGGTCTGCACGGAGCCGGTGAAGCTGATCGCGGCGACCTGGGGATGTTCGATCAGCGCGGCGCCGGCCGCGCCGCCGCCCATGATCAGGTTGAACACGCCTTTCGGCAAGGGCGAACGGCTGATGATTTCGGCCAGCACCCAGGCGCAGGCCGGCGTCAGTTCGGACGGCTTGATCACGACAGCGTTGCCGCAGGCGAGCGCCGGAGCGATCTTCCATGCCGGGATCGCGATCGGAAAGTTCCATGGCGTGATCAAGCCGACCACGCCGAGCGCCTCGCGCGACGTCATGACATCGAGGCCGGGGCGTACCGAGGGCAGCGCCTGGCCGCCGATGCGCAGTGCTTCGCCGGCGAAATACTTGAAAATATAGCCGGCGCGCGTGACTTCGCCGGTTGCCTCGGGCAAGACCTTGCCTTCCTCGCGCGCGAGCAGGGCACCGATTTCGGCGGCACGCCCCAGGATTTCCGTGCCGATGAAATCGAGCGCGTCGAAGCGTTGCTGAGGCGTCGAGCGACGCCACGCCGCCGCGGCCGCGGCAGCGGCTTCGACGGCGGCGGCGACATGCGACGCGTCCGCCTCATCGTACTGGCCGACGTTGTCCGAGGTATCGGAAGGGTTGATGTTGTCGCGATGATTCGCGGCGGCGACCCATTCGCCGCCGATGTACAGATGATGACGCGTCACAAAGTCTCCTTATAGATAGGCGCTCACGTCCGGCCGGTTCGCCAGCGCCTTGTTGACGATGGTAACCACGCGTTCGCGTTCGGCACCGACCAGCGGTTGGCGCGGACGGCGCACGTTTTCGTTGCCGACACCGGCCAGGGTTTCGACGAGCTTGAGGTTTTGCACCAGTTTGGTCGAAACGTCAAGATGCAGCAGCGGCATGAACCATTGATAGAGCTTGAGCGCCTCGTCCCAGCGCTTGGCTTTCATCAGGCGATAGAGGGCGACGGTTTCCTTCGGAAAGGCCACGACCAGGCCGGCCAGCAAGCCGTCGGCGCCGACCGCCAGGGCCTCGTAGGACAGGTCGTCCACGCCGATGAACAACTGGTAGCGGGTGCCGACCGTGTTGCGCAGGTCGGTGATGCGGCGGATGTTGTCGGTCGATTCCTTGATCGCCACCAGCCATTCGCAGTCCGCCAGGTCGGCGAAATCGTCCGGCGTCAGGTCGACCTTGTAGGACACCGGGTTGTTATAGACCATGATCGGCAATTGTGCCGCTTTGGCGATGGTGCGCAGATTATCCTTGGCTTCGCGCGCGTCGGCGGCATACAGCACCGAAGGCATCACCATCAAGCCTTGCACGCCCATTTCGGCGGCTTTTTCGACGAAACGGCAAGCGGTCGCGGTACGCGTCTCGGAGACGTTGGCCAGCACTGGAACGCGCTTGTCGGCCACGTCGAGCGCAACGCGCGTGACTTCCAGCTTTTCGTCGAAGGAGAGGGTACTGGCTTCGCCCAGCGAGCCGCAGGTGACGAGACCGTCCACTCCGGCATCGACCTGAAAGCCGAAGTGCTTCTCCATTTCCTTGTAGTCGAGGTCTTCGTTGGCGTGGAACTTGGTGGTGACCGCGGGGAAGACGCCTTCCCATGTCTTGCTGCTCATGTGCTTGCTCCTTTAGGGCGATTGAGACGGAGATTTGAACTACGGAATCGAGTTTAATATATTTAAAATATATCTACAACATACCCAAAGGATATTTATTCATATTTTCTGCTATTATGCCGAAGTTGTCACGATTAACGTTCCAAACCAACAAGACTGCATAGCCTTGAAGGATCAAACTCATGCTGTGCCGCTTGCCGAGAGCAAACAAAGCTCAGTCGCCAACAATACTGTTTCGCAGGCGGAGGCCGCCGCGAAAATCGGGTGCGGCGCGCGGATTACCTAGAGGAGAACGACATGAGACAGCAGGATGGAGGGGGGGCTCCGGCCTTTCGGGAATCGCCAATCGCCGTGAACGCCTTGGTCGCGGCGAACCGGGAATCGAAGCCGATTCCGAACGAAACACCATGCCGATTCCCGCATGCGTCAGCCCTTCCGGGCGGGCAATATAATGGGTTCCAGGCCGGCAAGCCTGCTCTCATCGCGTAGGAGGCGTGCCATGTATCTCTCCACTATCGATAAGCCGATGCCGGATCACCAGAGAAAACTGCAAGCCGTTTCTCCCGCCGTCGAGGAGGGCGCGCGCGGCATGCTGGCCGCCATGATCAAGAATGTCTTCTTTGCGGAACCGTTGTTCGATGCCTTGCCGGACGTCGTGTTTTTCGTGAAGGACCGGGAAGGGCGTTACCAGATCGTCAACCGCACCTTGGCCGAGCGCTGCGGCGTGCGCGAGAAGACCGCCCTGATCGGACGCACCGCCGCCGACGTCTTTCCCGGACTGGGTGCAAGCTATCTTGAACAAGATAAATCCGTGATCGCGACCGGCGCGGAAATACGCGATCAGCTCGAATTGCATCTCTATCCCGACCGCGATCCGGGCTGGTGCCTCACGTGCAAGGTGCCGTTGCGCGACGAGCATGGCGCGGTGGTCGGCTTGGCCGGCATTTCGCGCGACCTCGCCATGCCGGACAAGAAGCATCCGGTCTATCGCCGCATCGCCGCCGCGGCGCGCTTCATTCAGGACCATTACGACCAGCAGGTGCAGTTGGCCGACCTGGCTCGAATCGCCGACTTGTCGGTATCGCAAGTCGAACGCTATTTCCACAAGATTTTCCATCTGACGCCGCGCCAGATGATCATCCAGACCCGCTTGAACGCTGCCTCGAACATGCTGTCGGGCGACTCGAGCGTGACCGATATCGCCGCGGCATGCGGCTATCATGACCACAGCGCGTTCACGCGCCAGTTCAAGGCCACGATCGGCGTTACGCCGACGGAGTATCGGGCCCTGCTGCGGCGGCGTTGAGCTCGGTGCCGGCGGCTTCGCCGCCGGCGAGCAGGCTGCCGATGCGCGTCGGCGACAAGGGCATGCGGATCGAGTCCTGCGTCCAGCCGTACAGGAACCCGGTGGCGCCGCCGCAAATGCGTCCCTGGCACGGACCCATGCCGCAACGGGTGTGGAGCTTGGCGCTGCGCCAGTTCGGGTGCGATGCCAGCGAGCGATGCGCTACATCCTCGCAGCGGCATACGATCGTGTCCGGCTCGCACAGCGAGCGCAGGTCCGGCCGCAATGCAAACGCCCGTTCGAGGCGCCGCGCAAAAGCGCGCCAGCGTTCACGTTCCGCAAAATGCGGTTCGGCGTCCTGGGATCGCTGCGCGGCGGCGAGGCCGGCGATCTTTCCTTCCACCAAGGATAGGTCGACGCCGCCGACACCGGTGCCTTCACCGGCGCAGAACACATCCGGAACGGAGGTCCGTTGCAAGCCGTCGACCCGCACCGCGCCGTCGATCGTCGCGCAGCCGAGCGCGGACGCCAGCTCGACGTTCGGAATCAAACCGTAGCCGCAGGCCAGGTAGTCGCAGTCGATCTCTCGTCTTCGTCCGCCTTGCATGACGCTGATTTTCTCCAGGACATCCTTGCCCTTGGCCGCGACGACATGGCTGCCGGCGCGATAGGGAACGCCGGACAGTGTCGCGCGCAATTGCATCGCCTGTTTCAGTTTGCCCGGCGTCAGCGCCAGCGACAGGCCGAAGCGCGCGACACGGTGCCAGGGCGCCTGTTCGAAGATGGCGACGACCTCCGCGCCCTTGATCTTCAGCGTCGCGGCGACGGCGAGCAGCAGCGGTCCGGAACCGGCCACCACGACCCGTTTACCGGCAACGGGATAGCCGCCTTTGCTCAGCGCCTGCAAGCCGCCGGCGCCGGTGACGCCGGGCAGCGTCCAGCCGGGGAAGGGCAGCAATCTCTCGCGCGCGCCGGTCGCAAGAATCAATGTTCCGTATTGCAGTATCAATGCGCCATCCGGCGTCTCCGCCAGCAATTCCTTGCCGTCGAGCGGAGCGCAAATGCGCGTGCGCGAAAAGAACTCGACATTGCGTGCCTCGCGCAAGGCCGACCAGAGCGCAATGGCGCGCCCGTCCTTGCTCTCATCGGGGCCGCCGCGCCAGATCTGGCCGCCGGACTTCACGTTGTCGTCGACCACGGCGATGGCCGCTCCGCTCGCCGCAGCAGCCTGCGCCGCCGCCATGCCGGCCGGTCCGGCGCCGATGATCACGATGTCGAAAGCGCGTCTCATGCCGCCCCCCGCACCGACGCCGTGACAATCCGCATGCCCGGCGTACACGGCGTCTGGCACGCCAGCCGATGGGCACGGCCATCGATCGTGACGCGGCATTCCTGGCAGATGCCCATGCCGCAGACGGGAGCGCGCGGCGCGCCGCCGACCGAGCGGCGCGTGACCATGGCGCCGGCCAAGGCGATCGCGGCGGCGACGCTGACGCCGGCATCGACGGTTGCCGGTCTGCCGTCGATGAACAGCTCGATGCGCTCAGGCATGGGCGGCTTGATGGCGGTGGGAGTGTACATGTTCGGCAAGCGCGCCGAAGCGCGACGGCAGATAAGGTTCAAAAGGGATCGCGCTCGGCACGCTCAGGATCTGGTCGGCCAGCAGTTCGGCGGTCGCCAGCGAGGTCGTGATTCCCAGTCCCTCGTGGCCGGTGGCGAGCCACACGTTGCGCCGTGTCGGATGCGGTCCGACCAGCGGCAAGCCGTCCGGACTGGCGGCCCGGAAGCCGGTCCAGCAGCGCAGCGCGTTGAGCGTGGCAAGTTCGGGCAGGTAGCCGATCGCGTGCGCCAGCATGCGCCGGATCATGGCCGGCTCCGCGGATTTGTCGATCGTATCGAACTGGCGCGACGAACCGACCAGTATCTGCCCGGTCGGACGCGGCTGCAGGTTGAAGGCCACCGAATCGCCGTCCGAAGCATGGGCGCTTTTGATGTAGCCGAGTTCGACCAGTTGGTGGCGGATGAAACCGGGATAGCGATCGGTGATCAGCAAATGGCCCTTCTTGGGGCGGATCGGCAATTCCGGAAGCAGGGCGCTCGAGCCCATGCCGTTGGCGACCACGACCATGGCGGCGCCGATGCGCTCGCCGTTCCCCAGCGTCACGCCGCCGTCGTCGACCGATTTCACGGTGCCGAAGAGCAGCCGGACACCGCGTTGGATCGCCAGATCGAGCAGGCGGCGGGCGCTGCCGGGCGGATAGGTGATGCCGTCGCCGGAAACCCGCAAGCCGCCGGCCAGACCGGGACGCAGGCGCGGCTCGAGCTGGTACAAGCCTTGGGCGTCGAGCAATTCGCAGGCGATGTCGTGCGCATTCAAGGTGCGCCGCTTGAGACGCGCGGCGTCGAGTTCTTCATCGTCGGCGGCGATCCATAGCGTGCCGCAGCGGCTGAATTCATGATGCGCGCCGTCGCTATCGAGCAATGCATTCCATAGCCGCAGCGAATAGGAGGTCAGCGCCAGTTCTTCCGGGTTGTCGTCCATGACGACCAGGTGCCCCATGCCGGCCGCCGTGGCGCCGGAGCCGATCGCCTCGCGCTCGATGACGGCGATCCGCATTCCCCGGCGCGACAGCGTTTCGGCACAAGCGGCGCCGACCATGCCGGCGCCGACGATCAGCACATCGAATGCCCTGGAGCTCATGTCGCCGATGCCGGATGCGCGTTATCGAATGCCGCAGCGGAACGGATCCGCATCGTCGAGCAGCAGAGTCGCTTCCGCGTTCACGTAGGCGCGGCCGCGAATGCTCGGCAGGATCCGTTCGCCGTCGCGTCGATACGAGGCTTCGAAGATGCTGCCGATGATGCTTTCCTGGCGCCAGACGGCGCCTTCGGCCAGCTTGCCGTCGGCGGCCAGGCAGGCGATCTTGGCGCTGGTGCCGGTGCCGCACGGCGATCGGTCGTAGGCCTTGCCGGGACACAGCACGAAATTCCTGCTGTCGGCGTTCGGCGTCGGCGCGAACAGTTCGATGTGATCGATGACGCCGCCGTCGGCGCCGGCGATGCCGTTGTCCTCGAGTGCTTGGCGGATCTTCCAGCACAGCTCCGTCAGGGCGTCGACGTCGGCGAGTTTCAATTCGCGGCCATGATCGGCCACCAGGAAGAACCAGTTGCCCCCCCAGGCGACGTCGCCGGTGACGCGCCCGTGGCCTGGCACGTCGACTGCGACGCTGGTGCGCGAACGATAGGCCGGCACATTGTGAACGGTCACGCTGCCGTCGGCATGCAATTCGGTTTCGACGACGCCGACCGGCGTTTCGATCTTGTGGCGTCCGGCCTGCATGCGGCCGAGGTGCGCGAGCGAGGCGACCAGGCCGATCGTGCCGTGACCGCACATGCCGAGATAGCCGACGTTGTTGAAGAAGATCACGCCGACCGCGCAGGAGGGATCCTGCGGCTCGCATAGCAGGGCGCCGACCATGACGTCCGAGCCACGCGGCTCGCAGACGACCGCCGAACGGATGTGATCGTGCAGGCGCTGGAAACGTTCGCGCCGTTCCGCCAGCGAAACTTTGCCCAGATCGGGGCCGCCGTCGACGATCAGGCGCGTCGGTTCGCCGCCGGTATGGGAATCGATAATGGAGATTTTCTTCATGCCGAAAGAGTACCTCCATTCGAATCCGGCGTCTTGCTGAGGCAGTACCGGCGGGAAGACGAAATCCGCATATCGGCGACGGCATCCCAAGCGGCGCCCGTGGCAATGATGGCATCATTGAGCCCCGCATCGTCCATATTTCATGCGCCATGACTTCCGTCTTGTTTTCGCCTGTCGCCCTTGGTCCCGTTACCTTGCCGAACCGTATTGTCGTCGCTCCGATGTGCCAGTACAGCGCGCAGGACGGCAATGCCGGCGATTGGCATATCGTTCACCTGGGCGGCCTCGCCAAGTCGGGCGCCGGCCTGGTCATCATCGAGGCGACCGGGGTCGAGCCGGAGGGGCGCATTTCCCCGTGGTGCCTGGGTCTTTACAGCGACGACAACGAGAAATCCCTGGCGCGCGTGCTCGACGTCTGCGCCAGGGTCGGCAACGCCCGATTCGGCATCCAGCTCGGCCATGCCGGCCGCAAGGCTTCGACCGACGCGCCCTGGCGCGGCGGCCGTCCGCTTGCTCCGCAGCAGGGCGGCTGGAATGCCATCGCCCCCTCCGCGCTGCCGTTCGCGCCGGATTGGCCCGTTCCGCGCGCTTGCACCGCCGCCGACCTGCGCCGCGTTCGCGACGCGTTCGCGGCCTCGGCAAGGCGCGCCGCGCGCATCGGCATCGACGTGATCGAACTGCACCTCTCGCACGGCTACCTGATGCATCAGTTCCTGTCGCCGCATGCGAACAAGCGCGAGGATGGCTATGGCGGCAGCCTGGAAAACCGGCTCCGTTATCTGCTCGAGGTATTCGACGCGGTGCGGAAAGCTTGTCCGCCCAATATCGTGGTCGGGGCGCGCATCTCGGGCGGCGACTGGCTGGAAGGCGGCGCCGGCATCGAGGATTGCATCGCGCTGGCGCAGGGACTGGAGCGGCGCGGCTGCGGTTTCCTCGATGTCACGACCGGCGGCATCGATCCGGCGGCGAAGATCGCCGTGGCGCCCAATTATCAGGTGCCGCATGCCGAACAGGTCCGGAAACATGTGAAGATCCCGGTCTGCGCCGTCGGCCTGATCGTGCAGCCGACGCAGGCCGAAGACATCATCGCCTCGGGCAAGGCCGACATGGTGGCCTTGGCGCGCGCCTTCCTCGACAACCCGCATTGGCCGATGCATGCGTCGCAGGTGCTCGGCGGCGGGCTCGCCTATCCGCCGCAATACGCGCGCGCCCATCCGTCGCTGTGGCCGGGCGCGAAGCATCGCTGAACCGGGCTGCCGCCGAATGCCGCATCGCCCGTGCCGACACCGGCATATCGAACAGATCCTATATTCATTTCAAAAAAAGCCGGGGATAATCATTCCCTCCAATACCAATCAAACTCGAGAGATCATGAGCACGAATCAGACCGACGGCGCGGTGGACCTCGCCAAGAAAGACCAGTTGCGCGAAGCTGCGCTCGAATATCACCGCAGTCCGACCCGCGGCAAGATCGAAGTCAACTCGACCAAGGCCTTGTCCAACCAGCGCGACCTGTCGCTCGCCTATTCGCCGGGCGTCGCCTATGCCTGTGAAGAGATCGCGAAGGATCCGGCCACGGCCGCCGAATACACCTCGCGCGGCAACCTGGTCGCGGTGGTCACCAACGGCACGGCGGTGCTCGGACTCGGCGATATCGGCCCGCTGGCGGGCAAGCCGGTGATGGAAGGCAAGGGCTGCCTGTTCAAGAAATTCGCCGGCGTCGACGTGTTCGACATCGAGCTGGCCGAACACGATCC
>Ga0196972_1000347_pt1 | contig 27014 bp, 30 predicted proteins | sample S1v_2013CmetaG_FD_148618 | JGI IMG/M metagenome (GOLD analysis project Ga0196972, IMG submission 148618) | Soil microbial communities from Anza Borrego desert, Southern California, United States - S1+v_20-13C | ecosystem: Environmental > Terrestrial > Soil > Desert | place: USA: California...
GTGGACCTGTTATCCCGCAGGTGGACGCAAATTTCCTTTCTGTTCAAAGACTTACTGAATCCGTTAGGGCGGTTTTATGCCGCACGTGCGGGGTTTCGGGTCTGAGGGTGCGATCTACATTACGTTAGGCAGTGGATGAACACGATACTTCTGCACAAGGTCAGCGCTCCACCAGTGGATCAGGGTCTCTTGAACCAAGCTGTGGGCTTTTTCAACGCAGCCTCGCGTTGTTTTTCCAGCGTTGCGATTACTCCTCGCATCGACAGCTCACCGATGGCAGCGGGCATCGTTTGTGCCGCATTCTCAGTGGAGATGTACCTCAAGCTACTGGCCGTTCTTGGTTCTGGGAAGTACAGCCACAGCCACAAGCTCGCCGAGCTGTACGCCGAACTTCCGGCGGAGACCCGCACGAAGCTGACCGCAAAGTACGGGAGCGCGGACGTCGAGAAGCATATTGGCGAGGTCAGCGCCGCGTTTGTCGAATGGCGATACGAACATGAGCACGGAAGCCTGAACATCAACCCTTCCATTCTCATTCGACTTGCGAAGGCGTGCCATGCTCTTGCGCGCGAGCTGAAGCCTGAACTGCGGGTGTTTGGAGAGAACGCAACGGTATGAGTACTCCCCTGCCTAACATTCCAGGTGAGCGGACCGCCTACGGCGTCCGCTCACTTTTACGTTAGCCAGCAGGGAGAGATCGCGTGCGCCCGAACGTTGTCCTCGTTGACTTTGAGAGCGTGCAACCCGCCTCACTCGGGCTCCTCACGCCCGAGCATTTTCGGGTGATGGTGTTCGTCGGTGCTACGCAGACCAAGCTCTCGTTTGAATTGGTTGCCGCCGTTCAGCAGTTGGGCAACCGTGCGGAGTACATCAAGATCTCGGGCATCGGCCGGAATGCGCTCGACTTTCATATCGCCTACTACATTGGACGCATAGCCACGGAACAACCTGACGTGTTCTTCCACATCATCTCGAAGGACACGGGCTTCGATCCTCTCATCCAGCATCTGAAGGAGAAGAACATCTTCTGTGGTCGCTGGGAGTCTGTCGAGGAAATCCCGGCGGTGAAGGCGAGCCAGGTCAAGTCTCCCGAGGAACGAGCCATCTTGTTCATGTCGAGGCTCCTGCAGCCAAAGGCGACGAAGCCTCGAACCGAGAAGACGCTGCGGAGCGCAATTTCCGCGCACTTTCACAGGCAGCTCTCAGAGGAGGAGATCAGTGCGATCGTGGATGCACTTCGAAGGCCGGGGCACATTTCCATAGCGGACGGGAAGGTGCTTTATGCGTCTGCCGGCTAACTGATCGTTCGGCACAGACACGCATCGGCATCGCGCCGGTCAACTCCGACATTGGATCGCATGAGCACCGCCGAGACGCCGCAAGTCGGAGACGTGGAGATTGTTTCGCTTTCGTCAGACACTCTTGCCTGACAGAGAGTTGGCAAGAGCGGCGAGGAACAGGAACTTCCCCAATGAGCCCATCACCGACCCGACTCGAAACGGCACGCGCGACGATCCACGCGTGGCAGTGCGATCACATGGGCCACGCGAATCTTCGCGCGTATGGCGAGATCTTCGAGCAAGCCCTCTGGCACGTATTTACCGCCATCGGCCTGACACCGACCGCGCTGAGAACGGGGCCAGTCCATATGGCGGGCGTGCAGCAGAACATCTCCTACAAGAAGGAGCTCTATCCGGGTGATTGCGTAGCCGTCCGGTCCACCCTGATCGACATCCAGGCCAAGCGGCTGACGATGCGGCACGAACTTGTCAACGTAGAGACGCAGGAGGTCTGTGCGACCTGCGAGCTCACGGCCGTGTGCATCGCGCGTGACACCCGGCGACCCGTCGAATTCCCGCCGCACGTCGCTGCCGCCGGACGGCAGTTGCTGGCGGGCGGCTCCGTCCCAGCCTGACCCTGTCCGCTGAAACCGCCGCCCGCCCGCCCAGCACCCGATGAGGGCATGACCGTTGGCAAGAATGCCAGACGGCGTTCTTTTCGCTCCAAAGGTTTGGGGATGCAACCACGGCCTTGTTGATGCACGCTGGTTTCCATTTGTCGGGAAGGAAGCCAGCATGTCCCACGAGATCAGGAGCGTTGGCAAGAGTGAACCTGCCTCGGGTCGCACCACGAGAGAATTTGCCTACGGAGCATGCGCAGTCTTGGTGGGCATCGATGCCGTCCATGTACTTCTCGGGTCGTTGCTTGGCGCCGTTGGCCTTTCGCTCCCCCACATTTGGTTTGTAGACTTGCTCCTCGGCTTCGGCTCACTGATCCCCAACCTGGTTGCCTTCGCCGTTCCCTACTTTGTCCACGTGGCCGCCGGTTACCTGATGCTCGCGCTCGTTCTACGCAGGGCTTGGCTGTTCTTCGCGAGGCGTAAGCGCACGCCCGCTTCATTTACCGGATTGCCCAAGGCCCTGGGGTACATCGCACTGGGTTCATTTGGTCTTGGCCTCGGAGGACTCGTCTTGGCCCTGATCCTGGGTGTTCCTTTTGGCGCCCCTGCGGGATTGCTGATGATCCCTGCCACGTTCGGCGCGCCGTGGGCATTCCTGCTGACCGAAGTGCAAACCTTTGGACGGAGCAAGGCGGGCAGTCTCGCCTGATGCCGATCCAAGTCCGGCGGACCCTACTTCAGGACGCAAAATGACGGTCACACCACAATGGCTTCGCTCGAGCACAAGATCCCCCCGCCCGTGATCGGCGCCCTGGCCGCCGGCGCGATGTGGGGCGCGGCTGGGCTCGGGCCAGCGTTCACGTTGCCCTCGGCAGCCCGGATGGTCGCCGTCGCATTGCTGGTGGTCGCCGGCCTCTCGTTCGACCTCCTGGGCCTGGTGGCCTTCCGCTCCTCGCGCACCACCGTCAACCCGCTCGCGCCGCAGCGCGCCTCGGCGCTGGTTACCAGCGGCGTCTACCGCATCACGCGCAATCCGATGTACCTGGGCATGGCCCTGCTCCTGCTCGCGTGGGCGCTCTACCTGTCGTCGTGGCTGGCGTTGCTCGGGCCGATCGCGTTCGTGCTCTACATCACCCGCTTCCAGATCCTGCCGGAAGAGCGTGCGCTGCGCGCGATCTTCGGCGACGAGTTCACGCGCTATGCGGCGCAGGTGAGGCGATGGCTGTGATCCAACTCCGCCTGCTCACCGCCGGCCTGGCCCCGCTCGCCCTGGCCGCCTGCGCTGCGACGGCACCGTCCGGCCCTGCCGAGCAGGTCCTTCGCGTGCCATTCGGTTGCGCGGGCGGCGAGCGCATCGAGGTGGTGTTCGACAACGGCCGGCAGGTGGCCACGCTGGTGCGCGGCGGACGCAGCATCGAACTCCCGCAGCAGCGCTCCGGCTCCGGGTTCATCTACGGCGACGGCTCGGACACGATCCGCGGCAAGGGCAAGGACCTCACGGTCGAACTCGCCGGCCAGCCACCGGTGCACTGCAAGGCGCAGTGACGCCGCGCCGGCAGCGGGTCGTCAGTTGCCCGCGCGGTTGCCGCGCAGGAATGCGAGCACCTTCGCCTCGTCGTAGTCGTTCCCCGCTTCCAGCTCGCCCGAAGGCTGGGATGCGACCAGGTTGCCGGTTGCATCCAGGACGTAGAAGTGCGGATAGCCCCTGGCCTTGGGCCACTGCGAGAGCAGGCGCTCGTTGCGGTTCTGGGGCGAGTAGTTCACCTTGACCAGCACGTAGTGCGACTGCAGTTCGCTGCGCACCGGCGCACGGGCGGCGATGAAGCGATCGAAGACGTGGCACCAGGTGCACCACTCGCCGCCCACGTCCACCAGCACGCGCTTGCCCTCGGCCTTCGCCATCGCCAGGGCCTGCTGCACGTCGGCCACCGCGTCGCGCCGTGCATCGAACTTCGAGGGCAACCCATCGGCACTCCAGGCCGGGGCCAGTGACAGCGCGAACAGTGCCGCCAGCAGCAAGCTCAGCAGTCTCTTGGGCATGCGGTCATTGTAGGAACGCGATGGCGCCATGGGCCCTTCGGCATCGATTCGGCGATGATGTTTGTCAACGAAGGGCTGCGCGAGGGAACGATGCAGCCGACTTCTGCACGGATACTTGCATCCACGTTTCCATCGCCGAGCATGCACGCCCTGCGCCACGCCCGCCCATTCGGCCGCTTCCTGGCCGCCTGGCTGCTGTTGTGGTTCGTGTCCATGCCGGTTGCGATGCAGAGCGCGTCGGCCCAGGTGGCCACCGGTCCGCTGCATGGCAACCCGACAGCGTGCACCGCCCATGCAGGTCACGCATCGCCGGACTGTGCGAGCGACGCCGGGCACCGGCACGCGAGCGAAGCCGACGACGAAGCGGCGTTGTCGCACTGTCCACTGTGCCTGCACGCCGCCGCACCGCCGCCATCGCAGCCCGTGCTCCGCCAGGCGCACGTCGCCCCGATCGAACGCGCCGGCGCGAACCTCGATGCGCCGCCGTGCCTGCGCACGGGCGCGCCGCTGCCGGCGCGGGGGCCGCCGGCGCTCTCCTGACCGCCGTTCGACGCCGCGGTTCCGCGGCCGACGTTCCATCCATTCCAGGAGATTCACCGTGCAACAGATCCACGGGGCAGTGCCACGCATGGCCGGCCCCTTCCCGCCCCTCGTTCCCGCGCTGCGCGTGCTGGCCGCCGCCGGCCTGCTTGCGGCGTGCGCCCTTCCCGCGCAGGCCAGCTGCGGTTCGGCCTTCTGCTCCATCAACACCGACTGGGGTGCCGGCACCACGGGCCTGACAGAGGGCAGCACCCTCGACGTGCGCTACGAGCACATCCGGCAGGACCAGCCGCGGTCCGGCTCGCGCAAGGTCGCGGTCGGCGAGATTCCGCAGCACCATGACGAGGTCCGCACGGTCAACCGAAACCTCGTCGCCACCTACAGCCACACCTTCGCCTCGGGCTGGGGCGTTTCGGCCACCCTGCCTCTTGTCGACCGCGACCACCTGCACGTCCACAACCATCGCGGGGCGCAGATTCCGGAGCGCTGGGAGTTCCGCGAGCTGGGCGACGTCCGCCTGACGGGGCGCTACCAGTGGTACCTGCCAAGTTCCGACGAGGCGCCGCGGATGGCCGGACTGTTCGCAGGCCTGAAGCTGCCGACCGGCAAGACCGACGTGTCCAGTGCCGGCGCGGTGGCCGAGCGCAGCCTGCAACCGGGCAGCGGCACCACCGACCTGCTGCTGGGCGCCATCTACCACCAGCAGCTCACCGGCAGCGGCGCCGCCTGGTTCGCGCAGGCGCAACTGCAGCAGCCGCTGAATTCCCATGATGATTTCCGGCCGGGCGCGCAGCTGGCGCTGGACCTCGGGTACGCGCATCCGCTCACCGACCGGCTGTCCGGCCTCGTGCAGCTCAATGCGGTGGCCAAGCGGCGTGATCGCGGCGCCCAGGCGGAACCCACCCTCAGCGGCAGCCGCTCGCTGTTCCTGAGTCCGGGCCTGAGCTACAAGGTGGGCGAGAGCCTGCGCGTCTATGCCTACTACCAGCACCCGCTCCACCAGCACGTGCGTGGCGTGCAGCTCACGGCCGACAACGCGGTGGTGCTGGGGGTGTCCACGCGCTTCTGAGCCCGCGCGGCGGGCGCGCGTTCAGGGCTCGACCTTCACGCCCTTCCAGAACGCCACCCGCCCGCGCACCATCTCGGCATCGGGCTTGGGGTCGGGGTAGTACCAGACGGCGTCCGGGTTCAATTCGCCGTTGACCAGCAGCGAGTAGTAGCTGGCCTGGCCTTTCCACGCGCAGGTGGTCTTGTGGTTCGAGAACGTCACGTACTGACGGTCCAGTGCACTTTCGGGGAAGTAGTGGTTGCCTTCCACCACCACGGTGTCGTCGCTGCGGGCGATCACCGCCCCGTTCCAGGTTGCCTTCAATCCATGCTCCTTTCGTGATCCGGCGCGCGCAGCCAGTGAACGCTGAACAGCGCCCGCTCGTCGGTCCACACCGCCGCGGGCCGGAAGCCGGCCTGCTCGGCGAGCGACTGCAGCCCCTGCACGGTGTACTTGTGCGAATTCTCGGTGTGCAGCGACAGGCCTTCGGGGATGTCGAACGTCTCGCCACCCAGCCGCACCCGCTGCCGCCGGCGGCTGACCAGGTGCATCTCGATGCGCTGCCGGCCGGCGTTGTAGAAGGCACTGTGCCAGAAGCTCTCGAGGTCGAAGTCCGCGCCGAGCTCGCGGTTGGCGCGCGCCAGCAGGTTCAGGTTGAAGGCGGCGGTGACGCCCTGCGCGTCGTTGTAGGCGGCGTGCAGCACGGCCGGGTCCTTGACCAGGTCGGCCCCCAGCAGCAGCCCGCCGCCGCGCAGCAGGCGCGCCGCATCCTGCAGGAAGCGCAGCGCCTCCTCCGGCGTGAAGTTGCCGATGGTGGAGCCGGGAAAGAAGCCGACGCGGCGTGCGCCCGGCAGCGCCGGCGGCAGCCGTATCGGGCCGAGGTAGTCACCCGCCAGCGGCACCACCACCAGGCCGGGGTGGGCGCGCACCAGGTCGGCGGCAGCCAGCTGCAGGTGCTGCGCCGAGATGTCGATCGGCAGGTAGCGGCGCGGCTGCAGTTGCGGCAGGAGCAGCCGCACCTTGCTGCACGAGCCGGCGCCGAACTCCACCAGGTCGCAGCCGGGGCCGACCTGCGTGGCGATGTCCGCGGCATGCCGCAGCAGGATCGCGCACTCGGTGCGGGTCGGGTAGTACTCGGGCAGCTCGCAGATGCGATCGAACAGGCGCGAGCCCTCGGCGTCGTAGAAGTACTTGGGCGAGATGGCGTGCGGCGGCTCCAGGAGTGCCTGCCGCAGGTCCGCCAGGAACGCCGACTCCGACTCGCCCGGCAGGTCCAGCGGCGGCACCGCGAGCCGTGGCGACCTCATGCGTCCGCGCTCCGGGCCAGCCGCAGGCCGGAGAACTGCCAGCGCGCGGCCGGCGGGAAGAAGTTGCGATAGGTGCGGCGCGCATGGCCTTCGGGCGTGAAGGCGCTGCCGCCGCGCAGCACGAGCTGGCCGACCATGAACTTGCCGTTGTATTCGCCCACCGCCCCCGGCAGCGGGCGGAAGCCCGGGTACGGGTCGTAGGACGAACGGGTCCACTGCCACACGTGGCCCGTCATCTGCGAGATGCCGGGTGCATCAAACATCGCTTCCCACTCGAACTCGGTCGGCAATCGCGCGCCGGCCCACTCGGCATAGGCGGCCGCTTCGTAGAAGCTCAGCTGGCTCACCGGCGCCGTACGGTCCAGCCGCTGCAGGCCGGCCGGACCGAACACCTGCCAGCCGTCGGCGAGTGCGCGCGGATCGCCCGGTGCCAGCCAGTACGGCGGCGCCTGCCAGCCCTGCGCCTGCACCGTCGCCCAGCCATCGGACAGCCACAGCGCGGCGCGCGCATAGCCGCCGTCCTCCATGAAGTCCAGGTACTCGCCGCAGGTCACCAGCCGATCGGCCAGCTCGAAGGGCTGCAGCAGCACGGCGTGCCTCGGCGCCTCGTTGTCGAAGGCAAAGCCGTCACCGGCATGCCCCACCCCGGCGAGGCCGCCCGGATGCCGCAGCCAACGCAGCGGCGCCGGCGTCGACGCCAGGCGCAGCGCGGGTTGCGCGGCGCCCGGCATCCAGGCCGGCAGCAAAGGATTGCAGGACAGCGCATGCAGGATGTCGGTGGCGATCAGCTCCTGGTGCTGCTGCTCGTGCTGCAGGCCCAGTTCGACCAGCGCGGCGGCCTCGCGCCAGGTGTCGGCAGGCGCCGTCGCGATGAACGCCGCCATCGCCTCATCCACGTGCGCGCGGTAGGCGTGTACCTGCGGCAGCCCTGGGCGGGTCAGCAGGCCGCGCTGCGGGCGCGGATGGCGCGGACCCAGCGATTCGTAATACGAGTTGAAGAGCCGCGCGAACGCCGGGTCGAACACCGGGTAGCCGGCCGCATGCGGCTGCAACACCAGCGTCTCGAAGAACCAGCTGGCGTGCGCCAGGTGCCACTTGGTCGGACTGGCATCGGGCATGGACTGGATGCACTGGTCCTCGGGCGACAGCGGCGCCGCCAACGCCAGGCTGTGCGCACGGACCTGCTCGTAGCGGGCCGCGACGGCGGCGCGTTCACGGGTCGCGGAGCCCTCGCTGCGCGAAGGCGCGGTAGAGATGCCGGGCATTCGGGTTTCCCTCCGGGCGGGGCTCGCGCCCCGACGGGGCATTACAGCACGCTGAAACGGATCGGATCGCAACAGGGCCATGGCTGGGCTACGATGGCGACACGCGGCCAGGCGCCGCATGACACGGATGCGCTCGAGGGCGCTCAGATGCGCGAGGAGCGCTTGGCCAGGTTCACCGTGGTCCAGTAGTCGTGCAGGCGCTGCAGCTTCAGGCGCAGCTCATCGTCGTCCGGGGTCTGTCCGACCACGCTGTTGGCACCTGCGCCGTACCACTGGTCCTGCTCGGCGCGCAGGGCCGGCTCCAGCAACGCGATCACCGGCAGGCCACTGATGCGCGGCTCGGCCCGCACCGCGTCGAGCAGGCGCACGCCCTCGGCGACCGGCAGGTCCACCAGCAGGAACTGCGGCACGCGCGCCCCGGCCCGGTCGGCGTGGTCGCCACGCGCCAACAGGTAGTCGATGGCCGCGCCCGCGCCGCCCACGCCGGCGATGCGGGCCGGATCGCAGCATTGCCCAAGCAGGCGCACCGTGCGAGCCCGCTGCTCCGCATCCGCCTGGACCACCAGCACCGATATGTCGACCATGCAGGCATTCTAGGAACGTCCGGCTGCCGGGGGACTCGGCACGCGGATTGCCCGTCGCGGGCATGCCCGTATTCCGGTCCGATTCCCTGCTGCAGGCGGTGCGCGCACAGGCCCGCCCGCTGGGCAACGAGCCGCCGCCTGAGCTGATGGACGCGCTGGCCGGGCGCCGCCTCGTGCTGCTGGGCGAGGCCAGCCACGGCACGCACGAGTTCTATGCGCTGCGGGCGGAGATCACCCGCGCGCTGATCGTGCGCCACGGCTGCAAGGCGGTGGTGATCGAGGGCGACTGGCCCGATGCAGCCCGCATCAACCGCTGGGTGCGCGGGCTGGACGGCGGCAGCGCGGACGATGCGCTGGCCGGCTTCGAGCGCTTCCCGACCTGGATGTGGCGCAACACGGTGGTGCGCGAGTTCATCGTCTGGCTGCGCGAGTACAACCAGGCGCGGCCACCTTGGCAGCGGGTGGGCTTCTACGGCATGGACCTGTACAGCCTGTTCGGCTCGGTACGCGAAGTGCTCGGCTACCTCGACCGCGCCGATCCGGAAGCGGCCCGGCGCGCGCGCCGCCGCTACGCCTGCTTCGACCACTTCCAGCAGAACCTGCAGGCCTACGGCCACGCGGCCGGCTTCGGTACCGGCTTCAGCTGCGAGGAAGCCGTGGTGGCGCAGCTGACCGAGCTGCTGCGCCACGGCCCCGGGTCGCACGACGACGGCGACCCCGACGAGCTGTTCCATGCGCAGCAGAACGCCCGGCTGGTGCGCAATGCCGAGCAGTACTACCGCTGCATGTTCCACGGCCGGGCGTCATCCTGGAACCAGCGCGACCTGCACATGGTCGAGACCCTGCAGGCGCTGAGCGCCCACCTGCAGGAGCGCATCGGCCAGCCCCCACGCATGGCGGTGTGGGCGCACAACTCGCACCTGGGCGACGCCAGCGCGACGGCCATGGGCGAGCAGGGCGAATGGAACGTGGGCGAGCTGGCGCGCAAGCGCTGGCCGGGCGAGACCTTCCTGCTCGGGTTCACCACCTACGACGGCAGCGTTCGTGCGGCTTCCGACTGGGACGAGCCGGCGCAGGTCAAGCGCGTGCGGCCTGGGCTGCCCGGCAGCTGGGAGGCGCTGTTCCACGAGGTGGGCCCGCAGCGCTTCCTGCTGCTGCCCGACGCAGGCTTGCGGGCGCAACTGGACGAGCCGCTGCTCGAACGCGCCATCGGCGTGATCTACCTGCCCGAGACCGAGCGCCGCAGCCACTACTTCAATGCGCGCCTGGGTGCGCAGTTCGACGGCGTGATCCACATCGACACGACCCGCGCGCTGGAGTCGCTGCCGGAGCACCTGCACGAGGTCGCGGAAGTGGAAGTGCCGGAGACGTATCCGGCGGGGGTGTAGGGCCGCCCTGGGACTAGACCCCGCCATGCGGGTGCGTCGGATCCACCCACAGCACCTGCTCCGGCTTTTCCGCCGGCTCGATGTCCAGGTTGATGGCCACCGCTTCGCCGTCGCTGCGGCACAGGACGCATTCCAGCACCTCGGTCGGGCTGGCGTTGATCTCCTGGTGCGGGACGTACGGCGGCACGTAGATGAAGTCGCCCGGGCCGGCCTCGGCGGTGAACTCCAGGTGCTCGCCCCAGCGCATGCGGGCGCGGCCGCGCACGATGTAGATCACGCTTTCCAGGTGGCCATGGTGGTGGGCCCCCGTCTTGGCGTTGGCATGGATGGTGACCGTGCCGGCCCACAGCTTTTGCGCGCCGACGCGGGCGAAGTTGATCGCCGCCCGCCGGTCCATGCCGGGCGTCTGCGCGGTGTTGGCATCGAGCTGGTTGCCGGGGATCACGCGGACGCCGTCGTGCTTCCAGCGCGCGTGCTCGTCGCCGTGCGGATGGGGGTGGTCGTGGTCGTGGGCCATGCCGGCCAGCGTACACCCGGTGGCCGGCGCGTGCACCGGGCGCGACCCTGAACCGTGGACCGCGGCGCGGGCTTTCAGGCGAAGCGCTGGCGCGCCAGTTCCGCGCCCTGCACCAGCGCCTGCAGCTTCTTCATCGCGACCTCGCGGTCCATGGGCGCCATGCCGCAGTTGGTGCAGGGGATCAGCCGCTCGCGCGCCACGAACTGCAGCGCCCGGCCGATGGTGTCGGCCACCTGCTCGGGCGTCTCGACGGCCTCGGTGGCGACGTCGATCACGCCCACCATCACGTCCTTGCCGGCCAGCAGCTGCATCAGCTCGGGCGGCACGTGCGAGTTGATGCACTCCAGGCTGACCTGGTCGATGCGGCTGGCGGCCAGTGCCGGGAACACCTGTTCGTACTGGCGCCACTGCTCGCCCAGCGAGTGCTTCCAGTCGATGTTGGCCTGGATGCCGTAGCCGTAGCAGATGTGGACCGCCGTCGTGCACGTCAGCCCTTCGATGCAGCGCTCCAGCGCCCGCACGCCCCAATCGGCCGCGTCCTGCATGTAGACGTTGAAGGCCGGTTCGTCGAACTGGATGACGTCCACGCCGTCGGCCTGCAGCGCCCGCGCCTCCTGGTTGAGCAACTCGGCGAAGGCCATCGCCATCGCCTGGCGGTCGCCGTAATAGCGGTCGGCCACGGTGTCCACGATGGTCATGGGCCCCGGCAGCGTGAACTTGAGCTTGCGCGTCGTGTGCGCCCGCGCCAGCTGCGCCTCGAAGGCGTGCACGCGGCCCTTGAGCCGCAGCGGCGCCACCACCTGCGGCACCATCGCGTCGTAGCGGTTGTTGCGGATGCCCATCTTCACCTTGTGCTCGAAGTCGATGCCTTCGACGCACTCGAGGAAGCCGTGCACGAAGTGCTGGCGCGACTGCTCGCCGTCGCCCACGATGTCCAGGCCGGCGTCCTCCTGCGCCTTGATCCACAGCAGCGTGGCATCGGCCTTGGCCTGCCGCAGCTCGTCGCCCTGGGCCTTCCATTGCGGCCAGAGCTTGTGCGTCTCGGCCAGCCACGAGGGCTTGGGCAGGCTGCCGGCGGTGGCGGTGGGGAACATGGCGCTGTCTCCTGGTGGGCTTGCGGGGATCGCATGATGGCCGATCCCGGCCGGCGCCGCATCGGGATAATCCGCCGCATGCCCGCACCCGCCCCTGCGCAGCGCCCCCGGATCGTGATCGTCGGCTGCGGCTTCGGCGGGCTGGAGACGGCCCGTGCGCTGCGCCACGCACCGGTGGACATCACCCTGGTGGACCGCACCAACCACCACCTGTTCCAGCCCCTGCTGTACCAGGTCGCGACCGCCGGCCTGTCGGCGCCGGCGATCGCCGCGCCGGTGCGGCACCTGTTCCGCAAGCAGGCCAACGTCACCACGCTGCTGGCCGAAGTGGTGGGCATCGACGCCGCCGCGCGCCGGGTCACGCTGGACGACGGCTCCGCCCTGCCCTACGACCACCTGGTCGTGGCCGCCGGCGCCACCCACAGCTATTTCGGCCGCGACGACTGGGCGCCGTTCGCGCCCGGCCTGAAGACGCTGGAGGACGCGTTCGGCATCCGCCGCCGCATCCTGGTGGCCTTCGAGGCGGCGGAGAAGGAAGCCGACGCGGCGCGCCGGGACGACTGGCTCACCTTCGTGGTGATCGGCGGCGGCCCCACCGGCGTGGAGATGGCCGGCACGATGGCCGAGATCGCGCGCCAGACGCTGCCGGGCGAGTTCCGCCGCATCGACCCGGCATCGGCGCGCGTGCTGCTGCTCGAAGGCAGCCCGCGCGTGCTGCAGGCCATGCCGCCGGCGCTGAGCGAGCGCGCCTGCGAGCAGCTGGCGCGGCTGGGCGTGGAGGTGCGCACCGGCGCCCGCGTCACCGCGATCGACGCCGACGGCCTGCAGGTGCAGCCGGCCGAGGGCGAACCCTATCGCATCGGCAGCCGCTGCATCGTGTGGGCAGCCGGCGTCGCGGCCTCGCCGCTGGGCCGCGCCGTCGCGCAGGCCACGGGCGCGGCGCTGGACCGCGCCGGCCGGGTGCAGGTCGAGCCGGACCTCGCCGTGCCCGGGCACCCGGCCATCAGCGTGATCGGCGACCTCGCCGCCGCCCGCAGCCACGTGCCGGGACGCGAACCCGAGCCGGTGCCCGGCGTCTCACCCGCCGCCAAGCAGATGGGGCGGACCGCGGCGGCCAACATCCTGCGCCGCATCGCCGGCGAACCCACCCGCGCCTTCCGCTACCGCGACTACGGCAACTTGGCCACCATAGGCCGCAACGCCGCCGTGGTCGACCTGACCACGCCCTTCGGCCGCCTGCAGTTCAGCGGCTATCCGGCCTGGCTGTTCTGGCTGTTCGCCCACATCTATTTCCTCATCGGGTTCCGCAATCGGCTGGTGGTGCTGATCGACTGGGCCTGGGCCTACTGGAGCCGGGACCGGCACGCGCGGGTGGTGGCGGAGGTGGATCCATCTTCGGCGCCAGCCGCGCGTGCGCCGCATTAGGGCACGGGCGACGCGCGCCAGTCTCGAGATCCGAGGCCTGGATCCCCGCCTTCGCGGGGATGACAAGCTTGGAACGGTACGCCTCAGTCGCGCTCGCGCAGCAGCAGCGCCCCCAGCGCCAGCCCTGCTGCAATCGCGCCGAAAGCCGCGACCGTGGACGGTGTCGACAGCCGCTGCTCGAAGCCCGGCTGCAGCCGGCGCGGCACCAGCCCGTAGTCGATGGCGGAGGCGATCGCCGTGGTCGCCACGCCGCCGGCGACCGCCTGCGGCAGCGACTTGGCCTGCGGCCGGTGGCCCCACAGACGCGCATACAGCACCGCCCAGAAGATCGCCGACAGGTGGTGCGTGAGGTATCCCACCAGCGTGTGGCGGACGGTCGCGTGATCCTCATGCAGCGCGTCCTCGCCCCACAGCCAGTGACTGACCGCATTCACCGGCGCCGCCGCGCTGCCCGCTTCCCGGCGGCCGGCCAGGGCCATCACCGCCACCGACAACGCGCACGCCACGGTGCCCGTGACCACGCCTTCGCGCAAGGCCTGCTTCCACTGATCCATACAACCTCCTTAATCGGATTCGCCCAGCGCCTGCTCGTCGGTCTTGGCCAGCGGGGCCTCGGCCGCGGCGCCGGCGTGCCCGGCCCGCGCGCTGAGCAGCATCTCGCCGATCCAGTCCACCAGCAGCGAGGTGTAGGTCTGGCGCCAGGTCGCATCCGACAGCGCGTGGTCGGCGCCCGCGATCAGGCGGTAGGTCAGCGACGCCGGCTCGGTGAACGCCGTCACGTAGCTCTGCACCGTTGCGCGCGGGACGACCGGATCGTGCTCCGACTCGACCACCAGCACGTCGCCGCGGAAGCGCGAGCAGGCCGCCAGCGCCCGGTTCCTGCTCGCGGCCACGGGCTTGCGCCGGTAGGCCGCCAGTTCCTCGCGATTGAGCTGGCTTTTGGGCGTTTCCCAGTCCTCGTCCTTGTACAGGGCGGGCACGCGCAGGGCCAGCCAGCGCACCGGGCGCAGCGTGGTCGCCAGGGCCGCGAGGTAGCCGCCATAGCTGCTGCCGACCAGGCAGACCGCGTTCGGGTCCACGGCCGGGTGCCCGACCAGCGCGTCGTAGGCGGCCAGCACGTCCTGCAGGTTGTCCTCGCGCGTCACGGTGTCGCGCTGCGCCTGGTGCCGCACGTGGCCGCGCAGGTCGAACGTCAGGCAGATGCAGCCCAGGGTGGCGATCTCGTGGGCGCGGGCGATGTACTGGTCCTGGCTGCCATCCCAGCCATGCACCATCAGCACCCCCGGCACCAGCGTATCGGGGCCGACCAGCGTGCCGTCCACGTGGTCGCCGCCGACGGCAATCGCGATCGCGTTAGCCCGCGTGGACATCCGACTCCACCACGGTGTACTTGGTGAGGAAACCCAGTTCCCGCTCCTCCCCGCGGAAGTGGACGATGGCGCCGGGCGGCGGTTCGGGCGAAGGGCCGAACACCTCCACGCACACGGCCCGCACGCGTGCCAGTTCCGGGTGCGCCTGCAGCCGGCCCAGCGCCGCCAGCTCGGCCCCGGTGGCGCCGCCCACCCGCCAGGACTGCTCCAGCACGCCGCAGCGCCAGTCGCCCCGGCCGTTGCGCCCGACCGCCACGTCGTAGTTGCGGCGCGAGGCGAAGAAGCCCGGGTAGCAGGCCTGGACCCCGGCGTCGAACCGGCGCGCTTGCTCGATGCAGCGCGCGATGATGTCCGGCGCATCGGCGGCAGCCAGCGCATCGAAACCGCCGCGCTGCACGGTCAGTTCGGATCCGCCATAGACCTCCTGGCCGCGCGGGTCGCGGGTCAGCTGCTGGGTGCCGAAATAGCTGGCACGCTGGTCCCGCACCTGCACCGTGCCTATGCTGTAGGTGCGCACCTCCGTGAGCTGTTCCTCCATCACCACGCCGTGCTCGCCCAGCTCGGCCGGATCCATCGCGGCGAGGGCCTCGCGCACAGCCTGCTCGTCCTTCGCGACCACCTGCCCGCGCCCGCCGGTGCCCAGCGAGGGCTTGATGCGCACCGGCCCGTTCCCTAGCAGTCGCCGCGCGGCCGCCTGGGCATCGTCGCGGCTGAATGCCGAGTAGCCGGCCAGCACGGCGTCGCCGCACGCCCCGTCCAGCCCGGCATTCCAGCCCGGCGGGCGATCCGCCTGGGGCGACACCAGCGGATGGCTGATCGCCTTGCTGGCGACGAAGGCATGCGGCACGACGCCGCCGAACAGGTCGTCCGGTCCGGTGATGCCCAGCTGCGACGCCTGGGCCAGCGACAGGGTCTCGTTCGGAACGAAGTACAGCGGCGGCTGGTACGGCCGGGCAATGTCGTGCCAGCCTCCGGCTTGCCAGCCGAGCAGGGTCGCGATCGCCTGGGTGTGGCGTTCCAGCGCGGCGCGTTCGTGCTCGCTCGAACGCTGGCTGCCGGGCGCCATCAGCGCCACGACCGTGCCGGTCGCGACGGCCGTCCCGCCGTGCAGCGCCGGCGCGGGCTGGACCATGTTCATGCGCTGGGTCTCCCTCGACGGCGCACGGAGCACGCCGGTCGACCCACTCTAGCGGCGGCTCCGCCGCGCCCTGTCGGACGAAGGCGCAAAAGCAGGGCGCGCCGTCGCCGCGGCGGATGCACGGATCGCGATGCGTAACAGCGGTGACCGCCTACGCCCGGCGTGCACGCCGATTGCCAGAGTGAAATCCCATTGTTCCGTCACGCCGGCCATGAAGATTGCCCAGGTCGCACCCCTTTTCGAGAGCGTTCCGCCGCAGGGTTACGGCGGCACCGAACGCGTCGTTTCCTATCTCACCGAAGCCCTGGTCGATGCCGGCCATGACGTGACCCTGTTCGCCAGCGGCGACTCGGTCACCACCGCCGACCTGGTGGCCGTGTGCGAGCGCAGCCTGCGCACCGATCCGCATCGCCCCGACTGGACCGCCTGGCACATGGTGATGCTCGACGAGGTGTTCCGCCGCGCGGCCGAGTTCGATGTCATCCATTTCCACATCGATGCCCTGCACTACCCGCTGGCGCGGCGTTGCACCGGCACCGCCTGCCTGACCACGCTGCACGGCCGGCTGGACCTGCCGGCGCTGGCGCCGCTGCACCGCCACTTCGCCGGCCACCCGCTGGTGTCGATCTCGCACCACCAGCGCAGCGCCCTGCCCGACGCCACCTTCATCGGGACCGTGCACCACGGCCTGCCGCCCGGCCTGTTCGACTTCGAGCCGCAGCCGCAGGACTACTTCGCCTTCGTCGGCCGGGTCTCGCCCGAGAAGCGGCTGGACCGGGCGATCGAGATCGCCATCGCCTGCGGCACGCCGCTGAAGGTGGCGGCCAAGGTGGACGACGCCGACCGCGACTACTTCGAGCGGGTGATCAAGCCACTGTTCGAGCATCCGCTGGTGGAGTTCCTCGGCGAAGTCGGGGACAACCACAAGAACGCGCTGCTCGGCGGCGCCCGTGCGCTGCTGTTCCCGATCGACTGGCCGGAGCCCTTCGGCCTGGTGCTGGTCGAGGCGCTGGCCTGCGGCACGCCGGTGGTCGCCTACGGCCACGGCTCGGTGCCGGAGTTGATCGAGGACGGCATCACCGGCTTCGTCGTGCACGACCAGGCGCAGGCGATCGCCGCGGCCCGGCAGGTGGACCGGATCGATCGCCACCGCTGCCGCCAGGCCTTCGAGCAGCGCTTCACTGCCGCGACCATGGCCCGGCGGTACGTGCAGCTGTACGAGCAGCTGTGCATGCCGACGCCTGCACCGCGTGCGCTGCGGACGGCACCGCCGGCCAGCAGCCAGCGCACGACGGAGGCCCAGGGATGAAGAGCCAGCGCATCCACGTCGGCGGGGAGTGGTACGTGGCGGCCAGCGCGGCGCGGGCCGACGAGACGCCGCACGTCCTCAAGCACGACGAGAGCTTCATGCTGACCGACCGCTATGGCGACATCGACGGCACCGGGCTGGGCGAGCAGGGCCTGTACCACGAGGACATGCGCTACCTCAGCGAGATGCGGCTGGCGATCGAGGGCGTGCGGCCCATGTTCCTGGGTTCGGGCGTGAAGGACGACAACAGCGTGCTGATCACCGAATTCATGAACCCCGACCTGGAACGGCACGCGGTGCCGCAGGGCACGCTGCACATCTTCCGCGCCAAGCTGCTGTGGCAGGGCTGCTGCCACGAGCACATCCGGATCGTCAACCACGGCGACGAGACGGCGCGGCTGCGGCTGTCGCTGGCCTTCGACGCCGACTTCGCCGACCTGTTCGAGGTGCGGGGCACGCCACGCCAGCGCCGCGGGCGTTTGCTGCCGGTGCAGGTGCGCGACGACGAGGTGCTGTACGGCTACGACGGGCTGGACGGCGTGGGCCGCCGCACCCGCCTGCGCTTCCAGCCACGCCCGGACGCGCTGGCCGAGCGCGAGGCCGCGTTCGACCTGCAGGTGGCGCCGCGCGAGGCCTGCCACCTGTACTGCAGCGTGGACTGCGAGCGCGCCGATTCGCCACCCCCGCCGCAGCCGCGCCCGCACTACGACCAGGCCTACCGCGAAAACGAGAGCGCGCGGCGGTTCCAGCGCGCCGAGTGCTGCGTCGCCACCACGTCCAACCCGCAGGTCAACCTGTGGCTGCGGCGCTCGGATTCCGACGTCGCCATGCTCTCCACCGACCTGCCCACCGGACGCTATCCGTACGCCGGCGTGCCCTGGTACAGCACCACCTTCGGCCGCGACGGCATCCTGACCGCCCGCGAGCTGCTGTGGATCGACCCGGCGCCCGCCCGCGGCGTGCTGGCCTTCCTGGCACAGACCCAGGCGCGGCAGGCCGATCCCGGCCGGGACGCCGAGCCGGGCAAGATCCTGCACGAGGCGCGCAAGTGCGAGATGGCGGCCACGCACGAGGTGCCGTTCGAGCGCTACTACGGCAGCGTGGATTCGACGCCGCTGTTCGTCGGCCTCGCGGGCGCCTACTGGCAGCGCACCGGCGAGCTGGAATTCATCCGCGTCATCTGGCCGCACGTGCGCGCCGCGCTCGACTGGATCGACGCCAGCGCCGACGCCGACGGCTTCGTGCGCTACGCCCGGCGCAGCAGCGACGGCCTGGTGCAGCAGGGCTGGAAGGACTCGCACGACTCGGTGTTCCACGCCGACGGCCGCATGGCCGAGCCGCCGATCGCGCTGTGCGAGGTCCAGGGCTATGTCTACGAGGCGCGCCTGCTGGCGGCGGAACTGGCGCAGGCGCTGGGGGAGACCGGGCTGGCGCAGCGGCTGGCCGCCCAGGCCCAGGCGCTGAAGCGGGCCTTCCAGGAGCGCTTCTGGTCCGAGGCGCTGGGGCTGTACGCGATCGCGATCGACGCCAGCGGCCAGCGCTGCGAGGTCGCCACCTCCAACGCCGGCCATGCGCTATGGAGCGGCATCGCGGCGCCCGAACACGCGGCCCGCATGGCCGAGCGCCTGCTGCAGCCGGACTTCTACAGCGGCTGGGGCATCCGCACCGTGGCCCACGGACAGGCGCGCTACAACCCGATGTCCTACCACAACGGCTCGATCTGGCCGCACGACAACGCCCTGATCGCCGCCGGCCTGGCCCGCTACGGCCACACGCTGGCCGCCATGCGCATCTTCAGCGGCCTGTTCGACACCACCGTGCACTTCGCCCAGCACCGCCTGCCCGAGCTGTTCTGCGGCTTTCCGCGTCGCGCCAGCGAGGGACCGACGCTGTACCCGGTGGCCTGCTCGCCGCAGGCCTGGGCGGCCGCGGGTGTCTATGCGCTGCTGCAGGCCTGCCTGGGCCTGGAGGTGGACGCGCAGCAGCGCGCGATCACCATGCAGTCGCCACGCCTCCCGGAATTCATCGAAACCATGGACATCCGCCAGCTGGGCGTGGGCGAGCACTGCGTCGACCTGCGGCTGCACCGCTACGGCCAGCACGTGGGCATCGACGTGCTGCGCAAGCAGGGCGACGTCGCGGTGCGCGTGCGGATGTGAGGCTCAGCGCTTCGCCGCGCCCGGCGGCGGCAGCCCGGCCCCGCAGTGCTGGCAGAACCGCGCCTCCGGCCCGTAGCCACTTGAACCGCATCGGGCGCAGCTGCGCGGCAGCAGCGGCGGGCGCGCATGGCGGCGCACCGTCATCTCCGCGGTGACGATGCCGGTGGGCACGGCCAGCGTGCCCCAGCCCACCAGCATCATGGCCGAGGCGATGAAGCGGCCGAGCTCGGTCTTGGGCGTGATGTCCCCGAAGCCGACGGTGGTCATGGCGGTGATCGCCCAGTAGACGGAGGTCGGGATGTCGATGAAGCCGTTCTCCGGCCCCTCCACCACGTACATCAGCGTGCCCATCACCAGGTCGATCATCAGCACCGCCGCCAGGAACACCAGGATCTTGCGCCGGCTGGCCCACAGGGCCTCGCCCATCACCTGGTACTCGTCCACGTACGCGGTCAGGCGCAGGATCCGGAAGATGCGCAGCAGCCGCAGGATGCGCACGTCGATCAGCGCGTGCAGCTCCGGCACGAACAGCGCCAGGTAGGTCGGCAGCACCGCCAGCAGGTCCACGATGCCGAAGAAGCTCAGCGCGTAGCGCAGCGGCCGGCCCACGCTCGCCAGCCGCGCCAGGTACTCCGCGGTGAACAGCAGGGTGAAGAACCATTCCGACAGCTCGAACGCGCGGCGCCAGTCCTGGTGCCAGCCGTGCACGCTGTCGAGCAGCACGACGCCCACGCTGACCAGGATGGCGATGACGACGATGTGGTCGAACAGCCGCCCGGCCGCGGTGTCCACGTCCCAGATGACCCGGTGCAGCCGCCGGCGCCAGGGCTGGGGCGGCGCCGCATCGGGCGCGGTGCGTTCCATGGTCCTGCCTTCCCGTCAGGGCCGCCGCGCGCGGGGGGCGACCAGCGGCAGCGCGTTGTGGATGGCCGTGGCGGCGATCGCGGCGTGGCCCCAGGCCACGCTGATCTGGTTCAGGCCGGCAGCCACGTCGCCGGCGACGTACAGGCCGGGCACGGTGGTCTGCAGGCGCTGGTCCACGACGAGCTGGCCGTCATGGCCGGCCTGCGCGCCCAGCCGCGTCGCCAGCTCGCAGGCGTGCTTCAGCCCCAGCGCCGGATACAGCACGTCGAAGCCCAGCTGCCTGCCGTCGACCATCTCCACCTCCACGCCCTCGCCCGGCAGGCAGCGGATGTGCAGCGGCTGGCCGTCGGCCACCAGCACGCTGCGCTCGCGCAGTTGCGCCAGCTCCTGCGGCGGCACGTCGTGCTGGGTGCCGAGCGACAGCCAGGTGACCTGGTTGTCGAAGCCGGCCAGGAACAGCGCCTCGCGCAAGCCGTGCTCGCGCCGGCCCAGCACCGCGACGCGCTGCCCCTGCGTCTCGAAGCCGTCGCACACCGGGCAGTAGCGAACGTTGCCGGCGGCCAGGCCGGCCTCGATCCCGGGCACCTCGGGCACCACGTCGCGCGCGCCGGTGGCCAGCAGCACCTTGCGGGCCCGCAGCACGCGATCGCCGCAATGGGCCTCGAAGTCGCCGTCCTCGCCGCCCAGGCGGTCGACGCGTCCGTCCTCCACCGGCACCTGGTAGCGTGCGGCCTGGTCGCGCAGCAGCCGCAGCAGCTCGGCGCCGGCCACGCCGTCCGGATAGCCGGGCACGTTGTGCGAACGCGGAATGGTCGCCAGCCGGCAATCGCCGGCGTCCACCAGCCGCAGCCGGCGCCGGAACCGCGCCAGGTAGACGCCGGCCACCAGCCCCGCCGGGCCGCCGCCGATCACCAGGCAGTCGAGCACCTCGTCGCTCATCGGCTCAACCCGCCCACGGCACCCGCTTGGCGACCATCAGCCAGAAGATCGCGAGGAAGGCGAAGAAGGCGACGAAGCCCAGCGCCACCCAGGCGGCGAAGCAGCGCCAGTAGCGCCCGGACAAGGCCAGGCCCGCCGCCGCGCAGTGGCGCGCCTCGTCGCGCAGCAGGTGCTGGATCCACACCACCGGCAGCCAGCAGGCGATCGCCAGCGCGTACAGGCCGACCGACCAAGCCAGCCAGGGCATGCTCCAGGGCATGCCGGCGCTGCGCACCATCAGCCAACCGGTCAGCGGCTGCAGCACGGCCGTGGTCGCGGTGAACAGCCAATCGGCCACGACCACGTAGCCGCTGACCCGGGCCACCGTGCGCACGTCCCGACCCAGCGTGGCCACCAGCAGGTAGAAGGCCGAGCCGACGCCGGTGCCGAACAGCAGCGTGGACGAGAGGATGTGCAGCCACTTGAGCGCGAGGTAGTCCATGCGTCAGCGCCGCCTCGGCTCGAGGCCCCACAGCAGCGCGATGGCGGCCATGATGGGCAGGTTCTTGCTGATCGGGCCGTAGGGGTGCAGCCAGTATTCGGGCAGGAAAACGGTGACCAGCAGCGTGTAGCCGCCGACCAGCGCGAGCTGCGCCGGCCACAGCCACCAGCGCCAGCGCGGTGGGCAGGCCAGGGTGAGCACGCCCAGCAGCAGGTCCAGCCCGGCAGCGCCGTAGAGCGCGAGCGCGGCCACGCCGCCGTGCAGGCCCACGCGCGCCAGCAGCTCGTAGCTGAGCTCGACCGGGTACAGGCCCAGCGAGACGGCTGCCGTCCACAGCCACAGCAAGGCCAGCGCCAGCCGCAGCAGCGGGTGCGCCCAGCCCAGCACGCCATGCGCACGCAGTGTCGGCCCCTGCGCTGGGTCGAGGAAGGCATCCGGATCCCGCGGCTGACGGCCGAGCAATTCGGTGAAGCCTGCAGCCGGCGCCGCATTGCCACGCAGCAGCATGGCCGCGGTGTCGGCGTCGAGGAAGCTGCCCGGCAGATGTCCGGCGACCCGGGCGCCGGCCATGAACAGCGCGGCCGGCAGCGGCAGCAGCGGCGCAGCGCGGCCCAGGCCCAACTGCCGGCGCAGGCTGGCGACGTAGTCGCGCAGGGCCAGCGGCTGCGGGCCGACGAAGGCCAGCGTGGCGATGCGCTCCGGTGGGCGCCCGAGCACGGCCAGCACGCCGGCCACCACGTCGTCCAGGTGGACCGGCTGCACCGGCATGGTCCCGCCCTGCGGCAGGGCCAGCACCGGCGCGCTGGCCAGGCCCAGGAACAGGCCGCTGCTCGCCCCCTGCGGCGCGAACACCAGCGAAGGCTGCACGATCGCGCCTGGCAGCGGCAAGGCCCGCAGCACGTCGTCGGCCGCGCGCTTGCTCCGGTGGTAGCCGCTGCGCGCCTGCTCGTCCGCGCCCAGCGCGGAGATCTGCACCACGCAGCGCACGCCGGTCGCCGCACACGCGCGGAACAGCTCGGCCGGCGCCCGGTGGTGCAGCGCATCGAACGACTGCCCGTGCGATTCGCGCAGGATGCCGACCGCGTTGACGACGGCATCGACGCCGCGCAGGCGCTCCGCCCACCACGCCGCGGACGGCACGTCGGCGAGGTCCGCCTGCAGCGCCCTCGCGCCCTCGCCCAGGTGCAGGCGCGAAGGGTCGCGCACCGCGCACACCAGTTCGTCGCCTTCGCCCAGCAAGGCGCGTGCGATGGCCCCGCCGATCAGGCCGGTGGCGCCGGTGAGCAGGATGCGCATGGCCGGGGATGATGCGGCAGCCGGGCCGTTGCGGGGTGCGCGGCCAACGCCGTTACGGCTGGCAACCGCGGCCCATCGGCGCGCCGGACCCTGCCTAGACTGGCGCCATGCGGTCCTGGCGCGCCCTGGCAACGGAAGCGATCCTCTCCGGGAGCCTGGCCAGCCTGTTCTCGGGGGCCGCACTGGCGCTGTCGGGCTGGCGCGAAGGGGCGGGCGCGTTCGCGCCGCTGAACGCGCCCAGCCAGTGGCTGTGGGGGCCGGCCGAAGCGCTGGCGGCCGACGGCCCGAGCCCGCGCCACACGCTGGCCGGCTACGCCGTCCACCATGTCGCATCCACCTTCTGGTCCACGCTGCACGCGATCGCGTTCGCGCGCCGGCGCGGGCTGGACCGGCCCCTCCCTGCGCTGGCGGCCGCGACCGCCACCACCGCGGTCGCGGCGCTGGTCGACCTCAAGATGTGCCCCGAGCGCTTCACGCCGGGCTTCCAGCACCGCATCTCGCGACCGGCGCTGTTCGCCACCTACGCCTGCTTTGCGCTGGGGCTGGCGGCCGGTGGCCTGCTGGCGCGGCGGCGCAGGGCTACGTGCCGTCCTTCCTGATCACGCTGATGTCCCCGTCGGCCTCCATGCAGGCCGAGCGCACGGCCGACAGGTCATCGACGCCTTCCTTGCGCAGCACCGCCATCAGCTCCTCCTCGGTGACCATCTCGCGCCGCATGTTGCGGCGCAGGAGCCGGCCGTCCTCGACCAGCACGGTGCTGCGGTCGCGCATCAGACGATGGAGTGCCGGGAAGCGGAACTCCAGCACGTCCTGCAGCCAGGACCAGCCGAGCACCAGCGCGACCATCAGCATGATGTCCCCCACCGAACCCGAGTCCCCCATGGTGGCGTCGGCCCCCATGGCGCCGACCAGGATGAGCACCAGCATGTCGTTGGGCGAGATGTGGCCGGCGTTGCGCTTGGGGATGAAGCGCACCAGCAGCACCAGCGCGAAATAGACGATGGTGGCGCGGATCGCGATCTCCCAGGCCGGCCGGGTGAGGGCAAGGATTTCAACCATCCCGCAGCTTCGCCTGCGGGCGGCGCAGCCCCCATGCGTCGATAGCCTCCGGCGGAGCACGAAGAAGCCTGCGGATTCCGTCCGAATCCGCCGACACGGCGGCGACTGCGCCGGGGCACCGCGTCAGGCGGCCAGGAACCGCTCGGCCAGCCGGACCCAGTAGGCGGCGCCGACCGGCAGGTTGCGGTCGTTGAAGTCGTAGCCCGGGTTGTGCACCGCGCAGCCGCCCTCGCCGTCCCCGTTGCCGATGATCAGGTAGCAGCCGGGCACCCGCTGCAGCATGAACGAGAAGTCCTCGCTCGCGGTGAGCGCCGGGCCGTCGCTGACCACCCGTTCCGGCCCGAGCAGTTCCAGCGCCACCTCGCGGGCGAACCGGGTCTCGGCGGGCGAGTTCACCAGGACCGCGTAGCCGCGCCGGTAATCGATGTCGGCGCGCACGCCGAAGCTCTCGGCCTGGGTGGCGACCAGCGATCGGATTCGCTGCTCGAGCAGCGCGCGCACTTCGGGCTCGAGCGCCCGCACGGTCATCTCCAGCACCGCGCTGTCCGGTATGACGTTGTTGGCCCGGCCGGCGGTGAGCGCGCCCACCGTGACGATCGCCATCTCGAGGGGCGGCACGTTGCGCGACACGATGGTCTGCAGCGCCATCACGATGCCGGCCGCCGCCACGATGGGGTCGGCTGCCCGGTGGGGCTCGGCGCCGTGGCCGCCCTTGCCGTGCAGCGTGACCGTCACGTAGTCGGACGAAGCCATCATCGGTCCGTCGCGGAACACCAGCTGCCCCTGCGGCGTGCCGGGGCCGTTGTGCATGGCGAAAACGGCGTCGCACGGATAGCGCTCGAACAGGCCCTCCTCCATCATCCGCAGCGCGCCGCCGCCGCCCTCCTCGGCCGGCTGGAAGATCAGGTTCAGGGTGCCGCTGAAGTCGCCCTCCTGCGCCAGGTACTGCGCGGCGGCCAGCAGCATGGCCGTGTGGCCGTCGTGGCCGCAGGCGTGCATCACGCCGGGCCGGCCGCTGGCATACGGCAGGCCGGTCTTCTCCTGGATCGGCAGGGCGTCCATGTCGGCGCGCAGGCCCAGCCGGCGGTTGCCCTCGCCCCGCCGCAACTGGCCGACCACGCCGGTGCCGCCCAGGCCGCGCTCCACCCGGTAGCCCCACTGGGCGAGCCGGTCCGCGACCAGCTCGCTGGTCCGGAACTCCTCGAAGGCCAGCTCCGGGTGCTGGTGGATCTGCCGGCGCAGGGCGACGAAGGTGTCGGCGTGGCGCTCGAAGTAGCGCAGGGCGTGGGTGGAGGTCTCTGGGGTCATGCGCAAAGGAAGGCAGTCGGATACGGGCGCGTGCACCGGGCCTTCAGGCCAGGGCCGCGGGCCGGGCAGGTTGCTGGGTTTCGCCTCCGGCTGCGCCGAAGCGGAAGCCGCGCCCCGGCGCCGCCGCCAGCAGCGCCTGCGTGTACGGGTGCTGCGGCGAGAAGAACACGTCGCCGATGGCGCCCTGCTCGACGATGCGGCCGCGCTGCATCACGATCACGCGGTCGCAGATCTGGCTGGCCACGCGCAGGTCGTGGGTGATGAACAGGATGGCGATGCCCAGCCGCTGCTGGATGTCGCCCAGCAGGTCCAGGATCTGCGCCTGCACCGACACGTCCAGCGCCGAGACCGCCTCGTCGGCGATCAGCACCTGCGGCTCGCAGGCCAGGGCGCGGGCGATCGAGATGCGCTGGCGCTGGCCGCCGGAGAACTCGCTCGGGTAGCGGCGCAGCGCCTGCGGCGCCAGGCGCACCAGCGTCATCAGCTCCTCGGCGCGGGCCCAGGCCTGCTCGCGCGACACCCCAAAGTTCATCGGCCCTTCGATGATGGAGGAGCCCACGGTCTGGCGCGGGTTGAGCGAGCGGTACGGGTCCTGGAACACCACCTGCACCTGCCGGCGGAACGGCGACAGCGCCTTGCCGCTGGCCTTGGCCACCGAGCGGCCGTCCGCCAGGATGTCGCCAGCCGTCGGGTCGATCAGCCGGGCGATGCAGCGCGCCACCGTCGACTTGCCGGAGCCGGACTCGCCGACGATGCCCACGGTCTCGCGCGGGCGCAGCGCCAGCGAGACGTCCTGCGCGGCGTGCACCGTGCGGCGCCGTGGCCAATGGCCGCTGACGTAGGTCTTGCTGACGGCCCGGGCATCCAGCAGCGGCTCGGCATCGGGCACCGGCGGGCGCTCGCGCGGACCCAGCCCGGGCACGGCTGCCAGCAGCATGCGCGTGTAGTCCTGGCGCGGCTGCTGCAGCACCTGCAGGCGCTCGCCCTGCTCGACCAGGTCGCCCAGCTGCAGCACCACCACCTCGTCGGCGATGTCGGCGACCACGCCGAAGTCGTGCGTGATGAACAGGACCGCGGTGCCGTTGCGTTGCTGCAGCTCCTTGATCAGCGCGAGGATCTCGGCCTGCGTGGTCACGTCCAGCGCGGTGGTCGGCTCGTCGCAGATCAGCAAGGCCGGTTCAAGGATCAGCGCGATCGCGATCACGATGCGCTGGCGCTGGCCGCCCGAGAGCTGGTGCGGGTACGCCGCGTAGATGCGTTCGGGCTCGGGAAGGTGCACGCGCTCGAACACCTCCAGCACCCGGCGGCGGCGCTCGGCCGCCGACAGCGTGGTGTGCTGGCGCAGCACCTCGTCGACCTGCTCGCCGCAGCGCAGCACCGGGTTCAGCGCCGTCATCGGCTCCTGGAACACCATGCCCATGGCGGCGCCGCGCAGCTGGCGCAGGCGCGCCGGCGACGCCTGCAGCAGGTCCTCGCCCTGCAGCAGCACGCTGCCGGCGGTCGAGCGCAGGCCGGCGGGCAGCAGGCCCATGATGGTGTGCGCGATCACCGACTTGCCGGAGCCGGACTCGCCCAGCAGGCAGACGGTGCGGCCGGCATGGACATCGAAGCCCACGCCCTGCACGGCGTTGGGGCGGTCGCCGCCGGCGGGCAGCGCAATGGTCAGGTCGCGAACGGAGAGAACCGGCGCAGCGGACTTGTCGGGGGCTGCCATCGCTTCAGGTCCCGCGCTTGCTGAACTTGGGATCCAGCGTGTCACGCAGTCCGTCGCCCAGGATGTTGACGGCCAGCACCGTGGCGGCCAGGAACGCGCCCGGGAACAGCACGTTGTGCGGGTACTGGGTGAACTGGATGCGACCCTCGGCCATGATGCTGCCCCACGTCGGGATGTCCACCGGCATGCCCACGCCCAGGAAGGACAGGATGGCCTCCACCAGGATCGCCGAGGCGCAGATGTAGGTGCCCTGCACGATCAGCGGCGCG
>Ga0196972_1000348_pt1 | contig 26972 bp, 28 predicted proteins | sample S1v_2013CmetaG_FD_148618 | JGI IMG/M metagenome (GOLD analysis project Ga0196972, IMG submission 148618) | Soil microbial communities from Anza Borrego desert, Southern California, United States - S1+v_20-13C | ecosystem: Environmental > Terrestrial > Soil > Desert | place: USA: California...
CCCCTTTTTCTTAACATCTTAGATGCCGTCTTTAGGGCATCTCCTTCAAAGGCATTATCCAGTACGCCCGTAGAATGTCCGGTTTGTCCTCCAATGCTTAAAATGCATGCACTGCCTGCTTCTATTGATGGCAGCGCCTTAATATATTTTTTTGCTATGGCAGGCATGCCAAAGCCGTATACGGGAAATGCAAATATGTGAAGGTCATAGGCATCTAAATTACTGCACTGTGTAGACTCCATATTTGAATATTCGATGTTACACGTTGATTTACCCAATGTGTCACCAAGGAGCTTAACGGCATGATAGGTGTTCCCGGTACCTGTAAAGTAATGAATAAGTACAGATTTCATACAATCACCAGCCTATTATTTGATTTTATAATAATTCGTCCTAATTTTAAAATTTCCTGTATTAGGTTATTTAAAATGCTTCATAATAATGCTAATATTAGAAAATAAAGGATGAGGGGGAGAAGGATATGAAATCGGTTGTTATCTATTATTCACTAACAGGTAAATCCAAGGCAGTAGCCGAAGGCTTTGCACAAGAGCTGGGCTGCGAGGTGAGACAGGTTGAAGAGATAAAAAGGCGCAGCTTTGCAGGTGCTTACTTTTTTGGCGCATTTGCAGCCTTAAAGGGAAGGACCAGTGAGATAAAGCCTTTGGATATTGATATGAGCGCTTATGACACAATAGTAATTGCTACCCCTGTTTGGGCTTCCAGTCCTGTACCGGCAATAAACGCTTTTGTAGCAGGGACGGACTTTCAGGATAAGAAGGCGGTACTGTTGGTATCTCCAGCTGGCGGCGATTATGCAAAGGCAGCAGCAAGGCTGTCCGATATGATTCAGGCCAAAGGGGGAACCGTTCTGAAGCACCATGGGTTTAAGACTGGCGGTGCAAAAGAGAATGATTTGAGAGCCAAGGCAGTGGAGACAGCCAAATTGTATAAATAAATACAGCTTCTGAAATACCGCGTATGCGGTATTTTTATTTCTCCTTCTTTGTCGTTATGATAAAATATAATGGTGAACTTGGTAGAACAGGAGACAAATGAATGGTAAGAAAGATGATTGGCATTGTAAGACAGGAGACAGTTTTTTTCATAGCAGCCGTGGCTACGGCAGTAACCTGTCTTTTTAGATTGTCCGGTATTGAAGCCATTGACTGGAAGGTTATTGCAGCACTGTTTAATCTCATGCTGGTCAGTTTAGCTTTGGAGGAATATAAGCTGTTGGACTTAATTGCGGTTAAAGCCTTGGTACGCTTTGGTTGTACAAAAAAAATCACCGCAGCCATGATAGCAACTACTGCTTTGATTGCGATGCTGGTGACCAATGATGTGGCCTTAATCACTGTTGTACCTTTGACAATTGTAATGGCAAAGCGGGCAGCCTTTAATCCGTATGAGATGATCATATTGGAAACAGCTGCAGCCAACATAGGCAGCAGTCTGACGCCTTTCGGGAACCCTCAGAACCTATATCTTTATGAGTTTTATAAAATTCCTACCGGGGAATTTCTTTCCATAACCTTCTTATTTTTTGCAGCCGGTATGGTACTGCTATATATCATTAATCTATTTCATCATAATAAAAAGCTGCATTTTGAAGCAGAAGATATAAAAATTGCAGATAAGAAAAAGGTAGGTATCTATCTAATTCTTCTTATTTTGATATTGCTGTCAATCATAAGACTGATTGATTATAGAATTGTCACGTCTATTGTCTTGTTGTTGTTTGTTCTGTTGGACCGTAAGCTTATTCTCAGAGTGGATTATTTCCTATTAGGAACCTTTGTCTTGTTTTTTCTATTTGTAAATAATGTGACGCATATGGAGTACATTATCCGTACCGCAGCAGGATTATTAACATCCCCTGTGAAGGTGCTTATCACCTCGGCTCTTTTATCGCAAGGAATAAGCAATGTGCCTGCAGCAATTTTGCTTTCTGCCTTTACAAGGCATAAGGAAGCATTGCTGCTGGGGGTTTCCATAGGCGGTATGGGTACCATGGTTGCATCCTTAGCGAACTTGATATCCTACAAGCTGTACTGCAAGGAATATAATTCAGATAGATATAATAAGCTGTTTTATCCATTGAATTTTATACTGCTGATATTGCTTTTGGCAATAGGCATTAGTCTGATTAATATAATTCAATAACGATATGGAGGGGTGTCGATGAAAGACTTAATCAGCATGAGGGACTTAACAAAGGATTTCGTTTACCATATGTTTAAACAAGCTGACAAAATGAAACTTAGATATGAAATGGGAGAGGTCTATAAACCACTTGAAGGAAAGACAATCATTGCATCCTTCCCGCCGACTAGTATAAGGACCCGAGTGAGTTTTGAAACGGGAATCTTTCAGCTGGGGGCACAACCTTTGAATCTTCAAATGAAATTCGAGGACGAAGAGCTTATAGAGGATAAAATAGGGCATCTGAATTGTTGGACGGATGGTCTTGTAATACGTCACAGCAGTCAAGAGTTGCTTCAGAGAATTGCTGAGCTTGCTGAGTTTCCCGTTATAAACGGCATGACGAAGGACAGCCACCCCTGTGAGATACTTAGCGACTTGCATGCTATTTACAAGCTGAGGCCTAATTTGGAGGGGTTGAAGTTTGTATTTGTCGGTGAAGGGGCGAATATCTCCAATACTTGGTTTGAAGCAGCTGCATTATTGAACTTGAACATTACGCAGCTCTGCCCGCAAGGCTACGAAATAAACCAGGGTTTATTTGATTATGCAAGCAGATGCTCAAAGGGCAAGGTGAGCATTACTCACGATTTAATTGAAGCACTGCAAGATGCAGATGTTGTTTTGACCGATAGTTGGCCTGCAGAAGCTGAAGAATTGAAAAAGTTTATGCCGTATCAGCTGACACTGGAAGCGCTAAAGGTGACAAGTAAAGGTTGTCTTGTAAATCCATGTCCTCCTATTAACAGAGCCCATGCAGTACCTAATGAGGTCATGAACTCTGACTATTTTATAGGCTATAAAGCCAAAGAAAGTTTGCTGCATATGCAAAAGGCTATTTTAGAAGAGTTTATGGGAAAATGATAAAAAAGGTCATGTATTAAAGTAATACATGACCTTTTTACTATACTTCTATATAAATGATGCCCAGTGTGCCTTTGCCGCAATGGCTGGATACAACGCAGCCTGTTCCGCAGACGATGATTTCCGGATTATCCAGTTCTTTTTCAAAGATGGCTGTTACATAATCCACACTGCTTTGCGCCATGGAGTGCGGCAGAAATATTCTGTTGGAATCTATTTTGCCTTTTCTTGATAATACATCTTCTACCATGATATCCAAGGCTTTTTCCATCTTGCCGCGAACCTTTTCGCCCACAGCCATCTTGCCTTCTTCTATCTTAATGATAGGTCTGATCTTCAATATGCTGCTGAAGAAATGCTGTACAGCGGAGCATCTGCCGCCTTTGTATAGATAGTCCAAGGTGTCTACTACAAAGCTGGTTCTCAGTCTTGGTGTCATTGCTCTCAAGGTTTCTGCAATCTCTTCCAGCTGCATGCCTTGCTTGATAAGTTCTGCTGCTTTGAGAAGCAGAAGGCCTTCTCCGTTGGAAAGGTTAAATGTATCAACAATCTCAATCTTAGCATCCTCAAAATCGGCTTTAGCTATAGTTGCATTTTGCACTGTAGAAGAAATGAGAGAAGAGATACCTATGTAAAGTATTTCATATCCTTCCTCCACATAAGGCTTAAAAGCATTGTAGAAGTCCCCTGGAGAAGGAGCTGCAGTCATAGGCAGAGCACCATATTCTTCAACTTTTTGGTAAAGCTCATCTGTATTTATTTCTATTCTATCCTTGAAAGCATCCTCATTGAAATGTACATAGAGAGGCACAAAGGATATATCGTATTTTTCCAGAATCTCATTTGTCAAATCACAGGTACTGTCGGTAAAAAGCTTAATTTTCGCCATAATGCTATCCTTTCAACAAATCTTATTACATTATATGTTACTACTTAATGGAAAAAAAGTAAATAATGCATTGCCACCCGGCATATGGGTTATATATGAAGTCATAGCCTATGTTTTATACTGAATAAGCTGAATTAGTAAAGGCATTATGTTATTATAATATAGTAAAAGCAATATTGCTGATGTAAATCAGCAATATTATGGTTGAATTGTGGGGGGAACAAATTGAAACAGAGAGATTTGATATTATTTCTTATTGCCAGTGCCTTTTTAGGGATCAGTCAAAGCATTGACTCTTCTGTGTTTAACAACTTTCTTCATGATACCTTTCATATTACGGTATCACAGCGGACCATCCTAGAATTTCCAAGAGAATTTCCCGGATTTATGGTGGTGTTTGTATCAGGAGCACTGCTTGCCCTAGGCGATGTCAGAATTGCCGCTGTGGCTAACGTCCTAGCCGCAATTGGTATGATGGGTCTGGGGTACTTATCGAAGGATTTTGGCATCATGATGATTTGGATGACAGTCTACAGTATGGGACAGCATTTGTTTCTGCCGGTATCCAACAGCATCGGCATGAATTTGGCAGATAAAAACAATATGGGCAAGATATTAGGACGCATCAATGGAGTGAATACGGCAGCCTTCCTATTAACCAGTTTGGGAACAGCATTTGTATTCAGATTTGTGAAGGTCAGTTATCCGATGGCTTACACAGTGGGTGCACTGTCCTTTTTATGCTCCGCTATTCTGATATTCAATATGACGCCGCATAAGGCAAAAAAACTAGGAAAAAGATTGTTTATCAGGAGGGAATACAAGCTTTTTTATTGGCTCAGCATACTATATGGAGCCCGAAAACAGATTTTCATCACCTTTGGGCCTTGGGTGCTGATCAAGGTATTTAATCAAGGTGTTACAACCTTTGCCATATTGGGATTCGTAGTAGCAGGCATTGGAATATTCTTTAAGCCTATTGTGGGGACGTTGATAGACAAAAAAGGCGAGCGTTTCGTTTTGGCAGCAGAAGCCATACTGTTGATTGCAGTATGTATGGGTTATGCCTTAGCAGGAAACTTAGGATTTCAGATTGAAACAGCACTGTATATCACTGCAGCCTGCTATATACTTGATCAGCTCTTGACTGCAGCAGGAATGGCAAGATCTACTTATCTCAAGAAGATTGCAGTTAATCCGGAGGAGGTATCTCCTACGCTTTCCATGGGAATCAGCATGGATCATGTGGTTGCTATGACGGTGCCTTGGCTTGGGGGATTGGTCTGGAATGCATTCGGCTACGAAACGGTGTTTGTGCTGGGAGCGCTTATTGCGATTGCCAATTTGTTCATTACAAGATATATCAGGATTGCAGAAGATGATACAGCATCAAGCAATTGAAATAATGTTATAATGTGGATAATAAAGCAAATGAGGTGTGAATATGTACAAAGGATATTACCAATCACCTATTGGATTGATCGAAATCATATCGGATGAAGACAGTATTACAGCGCTTTCTTTTGTAGAGGAGGCATCAGATGCCCACGCAGCAGTTGCTCCTGATGTGCTTCAAACAGCGCTTCAGCAAATTGAGGAGTACTTTCAAGGCAAAAGAAGGGAATTTCAACTGAGCCTTGGGGCAAGGGGTACTGGGTTTCAAGAGCAGGTGTGGAAACAGCTCAGGGAAGTGCCTTATGGTGAAACGGCCTGCTATGGCGATATCGCTGCTAAGATAGGCAATGCTAAGGCCAGCAGGGCAGTAGGCGGGGCTAATAACAAGAACAAGATTGCAATCATCACTCCCTGTCATAGAATTGTAGGGGCAGATGGAAGCCTGACGGGCTATGCAGGAGGACTGTGGCGCAAGGAATGGCTGCTGCAGCATGAAAAAGCCAATAAGTATAACAGCAAATAAGTTATACGAAAAGTTTTCAATAAGGAGTTACTTATGCGTGTATATGTAATGATTGCTATAGGCGGATTTGCAGGGGCTGTTTTGAGGTTTGTAATCAGAGCTGTTGATATACCTATATGGAATACTCATATACCTGTGAATACCTTGCTTGTCAATGTGCTGGGAAGTTTGCTGCTTGGCGTTGTAATTACAATTGCTGAAGACGTGCTGAAGCTTCAAGAGGCAGAAAAGGTGGGGGTAATCTCAGGCTTCCTAGGTGCACTTACTACTTTTTCAACCATCAGCAAGGAAATCAGCCTGCAATTGACTCTAGGCTACTTCTATTCAGCTGCTATATATATGGTGCTGTCCATCATATTGGGATTAGGAGCAATATGGTTGGGCACTTTCCTTGGCAACAGATTGAAGGAGGCCCTATGAATCTTATCGTTGTAGGCTTGGGGGGCATACTGGGCAGTGCGGCAAGATATGCACTGGGCAAGCACATATCAAGGCACAATAGAACAGCTTTTCCATGGGCTACATTTGTGATCAATATCTTGGGTGCACTGCTGCTGGGTGCAGTGAGTGCAATCCATAGCGATATGGTTTATTTGGCTGCGGGAGATGGTTTCTTGGGTGCTTTCACAACTTTTTCCACCTTGATGTATGAAGGCTTCAGCTTGTTTACGAACAACAGGTATTTGAATGCTTTCATCTATATACTTACAACGATGGTCCTAGGGGTAGCAGGTTATGGAGCAGGCTACATCTGTATGACTAGTCTATTCCTGAAATAAAAAGCTGTAGTGCGAGCACTACAGCTTTATTTATCTTATAAGCATGGTCAAGATGGTAATCATCCCAAAGGTCAAGTGCAGCTTGTTGGTGATAGGTACCCCCTCTTTTTTAGCAACGGCTACCGTTTTATAGGATTTTACAGCCAACGGGATGGTTGCGAAAACCAGTAGGGTACTCCAAGGCAGCATGCCTAATAGGACGTAGAGGACTGTTAAGGAATAAGAGATCAGTATCAGGGATAGGAAAATTACTTTCCCTGCCTTATAGCCAATGCGTACGGTTAGGGTTCTAATACCTAGGTCCTTATCTCTTTGATAATCCCTGAGCTCATTGCTGAACATGAGCAGCGGAATCATAAGGCTTAAGGGAAGTCCTACAATAACCGGCATCCATGAAAATTGCTCTGCAAAAACCAGATAGCTGCCATATACCATTAAAGGCCCCATCAGCACAAAGGATAGGATTGCACCTAAGCCGCGGCGTTTATATACAATAGGCTCTCCTGTATAGGAATAGCCGCCGATAACACCTATCAAGCCAACCCAAAGCAGCTTGGGAGTGGTCAGGTATATCAGATAAATTCCAATAAGGCAGGTAGCACCAAAGGAAGCCATGCCAAGAAGAAATATCAATATGTCGAACTTGGTTCTCTGCTTCCCCAGAAAGCTGTATTTCTTTTCGCTTTGCCTTCTGTATTTGTATTCGCATTCGAAATAGTCATTGATAAAATTCGTACCGATTTGTACAAATAGGCCTGCCAAGGTTACCAAGAAGATCTTCCAAATATCCAGGGATAGATTCTCACTGAAAAGCTTGTCCTGCATAAGGGCAGCTACAATGCCCAAGGTGGTGGAGTACAATGCAAGAGTGAGGGACAGCGGCCTGGAGGCCACCCAAATATCCTTTGTCAATGCTTTATAGTAATGTAGTTTTGGGTTCATAATAATCTCCTTTAGGTGACTTAGTAGTAAAATGTGGAATAGTAGGATATTATACCAAATTCATACTAATTATTGCACAAAATCTACGGTTAGGCAACGGTAGAGTGGTTGATACTTTGTCACTATAGTTATAGAATAGTAAATGTGAGTATTTTAACATACTCAATGATATTTAGAGAATCAACAAGGGGGAAAAACGATGAAGAGAACGATTGCATTATTGGTTGCGCTACTGATGACAACAATGGTACTGTTTACAGGTTGCTTAGTAAAAAACTCAGAAAAGGAATCAACGTCTACACAGGTACCGGGGGAAAATGTAAAAAGCATGAAGCTTAAAATAGGTCTTATGCCGGCGGTGGATTCGGCACCTATATTTTTAGCAGAAAAGAAGGGCTACTTCAAGGCATTGGGGCTTGAAATGGATATCCAGGTTTACAACAATGCAGCAGAGAGGCAGAGTGCTTTACAAAGTGGTGAACTGGATGGGGCGATGACGGATTTGATTGCTTATGTAAACAATGTTCAAAATGGCTTGGACATCAAGATAACAACAAGTACAGACGGCAGCTTCCCGTTTTTGGTGAAAAAGGATTTTGTGGAAAAAGAGAAGATTAAGGTTGGAATGATGGAAGTCAGTGTTTCCAATTTTCTTACAGATCAGTATTTAAAGAATGATTACGAACTGGAAAAAGTTTTTATAAATGAGATTCCTGCTCGACTTGAAATGGTTAAGGCTGGACAGCTGGATATGGCAAACTTGCCTGAACCGATTGCTTCCATGGGGGAGCTGAGCGGATTGGAAAAGCGTGTATTTAATAATTTTGACAATTTTATGCCTGAAGCTATGGTTTTTACTGGCAAGGCTTTAAAGGAAAAGGAAAAGGAGCTGCTGCTATTCCATATTGCATATAATATGGCGGTGACTGATATTAATAAGAATGATTCTGAAGCAAGAAAAGTTTTGATAGAAAAACTGGCTCTTAAGCCTGAAATAGAGGATATGATGTCACTTCCTGTTTACCACAATACCAGGATACCGGATGAGGAATACATGAATAAGGTCATTGCTTGGGTAGAGGAAGTACAGAAAATTGATATTACAGTGCCCTACGATCAAATGATTGAAAGGAAGTTTATAAAATAATGATTGATGTCAAAAACCTTGCTGTCCATTATGACAGTGAAAGGGCTTTGGACGATGTGAGCTTTGCTATAGAAAAAAATACAACCTGTGCAATCATAGGGCCCTCCGGCTGCGGCAAGACCACTCTGCTGTACTGTCTGGCAGGGCTTCTTGCTCCAAAGGCGGGCAATGTGTCTGTCAATGGACAGCCTATTGAGGGCATAAGGAAGGAAACAGCAGTAATATTGCAGGATTATGGACTTTTCCCATGGAAGACGGTATGGAAGAATGTTTCCCTAGGATTGCAAGTAAGAGGCATAGACAAAAAGCAGATGAAACAGCTTGTGGAGGATATTTTGAGAGAGCTTGGAATCGAGCAGTACAAACATAAATATCCTATGGAGCTGAGCGGGGGACAGAAGCAAAGGGTAGCAATTGCGAGAGCTCTGGCACTGAAGCCGGATCTGCTGTTGATGGATGAGCCCTCTTCAGCATTGGATGCTATTACGAAGGAACATCTGCAAAATCTGATACTAAAACTTTATAAAGCCCATCCTATGACTATTATGCTGGTTACGCACAGCATAGAAGAAGCTGTTTTTCTGGGTCAGAGGATTATTATAATGGATAAAGGCAAGATCAGGGCCATATTGGATAACCCATACTTTGGCGATGAGGACCTCAGAAACAAGCAGGATTTTTATGACGTATGTCTCAAGGTTCGTCAAAGTATGAATAGCGGTGAACAAAATGAATAAGTATATTAGTAAATTAAAGTTGGATACATTGTATGGCTTGCTGATATTGCTGCTGCTTTGGCAGCTTTTGCATATGGGTATGAAATCCTCCGTGATTCCAAATCCGTACTTGTCAGTTATGCGTTTTTTCGAGCTGCTGCCCGTGACATTACTGCCCCATATGCTGGCTAGCCTTGTAAGGATTGTAGGAGCCATAGTCATTTCTATCATATCGGGGGTAGCTTTGGGACTTTTTATCGGTGTGAATGATAAAGCAGACAAATTGATATCGCCTATTGTATATGTGCTTTATCCGGTACCGAAGATAGCGTTTCTGCCTGTGTTCATGATACTTTTTGGATTGGGCGACACATCAAAGATATTGATTGTGACAGCCATTATTGTATTTCAAATTGTTGTGACCACCCGTGATGGTGTGAGAGAGATACCAAAAGGACTTTTCTATTCTGCCCGTTCCTTAGGCATGAATGGACTTGAGTTATACAGGCACTTGATAATTCCTGCTGTAATGCCCAAGATCATCACATCCTTGCGCATCAGTATAGGCACCAGTATAGCGGTTTTATTCTTCAGTGAGAATTACGCCACCAGATATGGGATAGGTTATTTCATCATGAATTGCTGGACCTTTGTGAATTATGTGGATATGTTTGCGGGCATATTGGCGCTTAGTTTGTTGGGATATTTATTGTTCAAACTGGTAGACTATATGGAAGCCAAATTCTGCAGATGGGTTATGATTGCTAAGGATGGTGCGAGGAGTGTATAAGGAGAATTAAATAAAGGGGTGGAAGCATGGATAAGATTATGGAAAACAGAATTTTTATGAAATCAGAGTTTGATAGAGAAGATATTCTATCGGACCAAGAGAAAGGCCTGCCGCAGCCGCCGCTGCAGAAGGGCGTTCCGGAGGGTGCGGAGCTTATAGACCTTCCAAAGGCCAAGGAAGCGGAACTGGCAGAGGCTAATATATATGCATGTTTAAAGGGCAGAAGGAGCAGAAGGAAATACATAAGGCAGGAGATAAGCTTGAAGGAGCTTGCTTTTCTGCTTTGGGCTACTCAAGGTATAGATCGGGTAATGAACAATAATTATGCCACCTTTAGGCCGGTAGCTTCTGCAGGAGCAAGACACCCATTTGAGACCTATCTTTGGGTGTTCAATGTGGAAGGACTGAAGAAGGGTGTTTATAGGTATTTGGCGCTGACTCACCAGCTTATGCTTGTCAAAGAGGTGGAAGAGCTGGAGCAAAAGGCCAATGATGCTACACTGGGCCAAGTTTTTGTAGGAAATTCTGCTGTGACCTTTGTATGGAGCTGTGTGCCCTATAGAGGAGAATGGAGATACAATATAATGGCGCATAAAGCAATGCTGCTGGATGCAGGGCATGTATGCCAGAACCTGTACCTGGCTTGTGAAGCTGTTGGAAGCGGCACTTGCGCTATTGCAGCCTATGACCAGAAGCTTTGCGACGAGTTGATCGGTGTAGATGGGGTGGATGAATTCACAGTATATCTCGCACCTGTGGCAAAATATTAGCAAATAAAAAAACTCCCTTTTGGGAGTTTTTTTATTTGGCAATTATTCATTTGCAGATTCACATTCGGCGGTTGCAACAATATTGACACCGGTGTCTGCAATATTTTTAAGGATTACATCTCCTATATGGATAGGTGCTGTGACTTGAATGTTCTTCAGTTCCTTGACGCAGTCAAACAGCTTTTCCTTTGGTATATCCAGCTCTGTTTTGACAGGTATCCGTTTGGAGCAGCCATTTACTGTTTCTATAGTAGTGGTTAGAGTTCTAACCGGAGCGGTGCATTCCTTTTCACCATAAATTTTACCCTTGCTGCAGTTGTGTCCGGTTATGCCTAGGATTTCTATACCATTCAACGCTATATCCAGCGTACAGCCCATGGGGCAGCATATACATACCAGTTTTCTGTGCTCCATGAAGATCACTCCTCTTCAACTAAAATGGAAGCTTCATTGTATTTTGAGCAGTTTTGCAGCGTGTCCATGGGAATTTTTACTTTCTGCATTTCACCGGGAGTTAGTATTTTACGCTTTTGATGGAAAACCCTGATGGTATCAAAATATACGGATACATATTGATCTATATACATATCTGTAACTCTGAAGCTGAGATCTAAGCTCCTGTTCATATCCTGTGTATTAATAAACTGAGGCACTACATATCGGACGCTCTTTGATGCTTTTACAGGAACCTGAGCCGCACTTCTGACAGGGTTTCGCAGGAACTTGGCTGCAGCTTCCCCAGCTATGTAGCCTTCTTCAGTCACATGATCTACAAGGTCGTGGACATGCAAAACATTACCACAGGAGAAGATACCTTCTATATTTGTTTCCCTATCCTGATTCACTTCGGCACCTCCCGTGAGCGGGGATAGCTTAATACCTGCCCTTTTGGATAGCTCGTTTTCCGGAAGGAGTCCCACGGAAAGCAGCAGGGTATCACAAGCTATATATATTTCGTGGTCTTGAAGCGGCTTTCTGTTATTATCAACAGGTGCGATATAGACGCCCTCAACGCGATCCTTGCCTATTATTTTAGTGACGGTATGACTCAGCAAGAGTGGAATATTAAAGTCATCAAGGCATTGTACAAGGTTGCGGGTCAGCCCGGCGGAATAAGGCAGCAGTTCTACCACCGCAAGTACACGGGCACCCTCCAAGGTCATTCTTCTCGCCATGATGAGTCCGATATCGCCTGAACCAAGTATGACGATATTCTTACCAGGAAGCATGCCTTCCATATTGACAAATCTCTGGGCGGTTCCTGCTGTTAATATACCGGCGCACCTTGCACCTGGTATGTTTAGGGCACCCCTGGGACGCTCTCTACAGCCCATTGCCAATACGATGGCCTTTGCTTTTATAGTGAAAACTCCGTCCCTCTTGTTCACTGCTGTTACTTGTCTGTCCTTGTTCATATCTATTACCATGGTACTTGTTTTATAGGCAATGTTGAGGCTTTCAATTCTTTGAACGAATCTATGGGCGTATTCAGGTCCGGTAAGCTCCTCCTTGAAAATATGAAGACCAAATCCATTGTGTATGCACTGGTTCAATATGCCGCCAAGCCGGGATTCTCTTTCCAGAATCAATATGTTATTGATTCCTTGTTCCTTTGCAGCTACGGCAGCAGCCAATCCAGCAGGTCCTCCCCCTATGATCAGCAAATCTATTTCTTGCATCTGCAATCCTCCTTAAAGATCTTCCTTGTTTTTTCCTAGAAGCAGCTTAGAACATCTGCCATATTTTGTTACCTCAGTTGGCTCAATTCTGAGCTCCCGTGATAGAATCTCCAAAACTCTGGTCATGCAGAAGCCTCCCTGACAGCGTCCGGAGCCGGCTCTTGTGCGCCTCTTGATTCCATCCAGGGTGGTTGCGCCCAAGGGGCGATGAATAGCAGACATGATTTCACCCTCGGATACAGTTTCACACCTGCATACAATGTTGCCATATAAGGAATTCCGGGCTATCAGGCTTTGACGGTCTTCTATGCACATTTCATGAAAATGCGGAACGCCCTTTCTGATAGGATTGAAATGCCGGTTTTTAGCAGGGGTCAAGGTCTCAACCACCATGGATGCAACCATAACACCTATGGAGGGGGCACAGCTTAAACCGGGGGACTCGATACCCGCGACATTAATAAAGCCTTTTGCACCGGAGACCTCTCCTATGATGAAATCATCTTCGGCCGGATGGGCACGCAGACCGGCATAGGATGAAATGATGGCATGGGTCGGGATTTGCTTGACAGATAAGCCCGCCTTGCATAATATTTCTTCCAGGCCAAATCTTGTTGTTGAGGTATCTTCCTTGTCTACAATGTCTGACGCATTGGGACCAATCAACAAGTTGCCGTCTACTGTAGGTGTCACAAGAACACCTTTGCCAAGCTTTGTCGGCAGCTGAAATATTGTATGTTGGACAAAAGATCCAACATCCTTATCAAAGACACAGTATTCACCGCGGCGAGGAATAAGATGGAGCTTGTGGCTGCTGACCAGATTGTTTATTTCATCAGCGTGGACACCGGCTGCATTGATTACCATTTTACTTATATATGTATTCTTATCTGTAATAACTTCATAGGCAAAGCTTGATTTCTTAATGTCCAGCACCTTGTTTTCAAAGAAAAACGCTGCACCGTTCTGGAAGGCGTTTTCTGCCAGGCCTATAGCCATTTCGAAGGGACAGACGATGCCTCCTGTGGGTGCATACAATGCCGCTTCAACATGGTCGGATAGATTTGGTTCCATATTCAAGACCGCTGCTCTATCTAGCAATGCAAGGCCTGGAACACCGTTTTGCGCCCCTTGCTTCAAGAGAAGTCTCAGCTGGTTAAGACCTTTTTCGTCGAAGCATAATACAAGGGAGCCGTTGCGTTTAAAGTGAAAGTCTATTTCCCGGGCAAGCTGGTCAAACATGCTGTTTCCAGTTGCATTCAGCTTGGCCTTGAGTGTTCCGGGTTTGGCATCAAAACCTGCATGAACAATGGCACTATTTGCTTTTGTGGTACCCATGGCGATATCGATTTCTTTCTCAAGCACACAAAGCTTCAAATCATATCTTGAAAGCTCCCTGGCGATGGATGTACCAATGACACCAGCACCTATTATTATTACGTCATACATAGCAAAACCTCCCAATAAAAGCAAAAAGAGCACAATCTAAGGCTATACCTTAAATTGTACTCTTGTAAAATCAACTGCTATATCATTTAAATATCTATGCAGCTTGCATAAAGAATATCACAGGATTTACTATGGCATCTGCGCAAAACCTAAGCCTACTCCATTTAAATCCTCAGCGTGGAGAAGCTTGACTCCACTTGGCAGTGCGATAGGACCATAAGTTATGGTGACATTATGTTTTTTCAGATGTTCCGCTGTAGCATGGATATCCTCCACATAGAAGCCGACTGAAATCATGCCATCATGTTCAACTATTTTATTGTTTTCTTGGATGAATTCCAATTGGCTGCCCTTTTTATCTGCCATAAACGCAATTTGCATTTGAGGTCCTGCCGCAAATCTGTTCACTATGTCAAAACCTAAAACCTCTTGATAAAATTTGATGGTTTCCTCCAATGAGGTTACCGGTATTGTTACAAAGCCGATGTTCATTATTATTCCTCCTTGCTGTATGTTTGCAGGCTTTAGTATACGTATTTTATGAGATAATAAACCACGTATATCCAGCCCAGTAATCCGTGCAGTATTGCCCAGAATACGGATTTCCAAGTGACGAAGGATATTACCATTGCCAGACATGCGCCAAAGCTTATGCCCTTTTTTACCACTTCATTTGATGCATGGTTATGTGCCATATAAAGACCTCCTCCATTCAGACTCTTTGGTATATTATACCACCAAGGAGGCTTGCCTTGCCATGCATTTGGCCGGAAAATAAATAACAGGCTGCATCCTGAGAAATACAGCCTGTTCCTATGAAACTATTTCTTTAACACCCTTTTGATTGCAACTGCGATAGGGGTTACGATAAGTACTGCAACGATTGCCTCAGGCACGCCGTTTGTTAGAGCGATGCCATATATTACTTTGGCAGTGGTAGCCGGGTCTATTCCTTTTGCATTTGCATATTGTGCCGCATAGAGCACATATATCATTGTCAAAACACCGAAGGTATTGGTTAGGGAGCCGATTGCAGCACCTAATCCAACGCTTAGTGTAGTATTTCTCTTGCTGAACAAGCTGTAGCCATAGTAAGCTGTTATACCTACCAAAATTCTTGGCAATACCGATACCAAGGGATTGATAAAGGCAAAGGACAGCAGGCTTGGATTGGTCATGTTCTGGAAGATGCTGAAAAGCCCGAATATCAAGCCGATTGTTGCGCCAACAATTGGACCTTCAACAATTGCGCCGATAATAACAGGAATGTGCATGATTGTGGCTTTTGCCATTGGAAGGGGTATAAAGCCCATGCCTGTTGAACCAAGCACCATGGTAATGGCAGAAAGCATGCCTATAACGGCTATTTGCCTAGTGCCCCAGCGTTTGTTTGTTATGTTGTTTTGCATCATTCAACCTCCGCTCTCATTCTCTCTCGAGATACAAGACGTAATCATTATAAATTTTTATTTTTCAGTTCAGTTTCTCAGGAATACCGACTGCAACTTTATAATAACACAGAGAGGTTGGACAGTACAACAAAGAAAAGCACTAAATACTTTCTTATCAAGAAAGTATTTAGTGCTACTTTATTAAGCTGATCCTAAATCTTTTCTCTTACCTTGAAGTGGGTATGCAGCAATTCATGGGCTTTATGGCCGCCAATTTCTCCGAGGTATTCGTCATATAGCTTGAGCACATCAGGGTTTTCATGGGATTTACGCAGCTTCTTGTGCTTGTCGATCTTGTAAAGGCCTGCTGCTCTTGCTTTCACCAACTCGATGTCACCCATATGGTATGGTTGCCCGCCGCCATCTATGCAGCCGCCGGGGCAGGCCATGATTTCAATGGCATGATAGTGGGCCTCACCTTTTTCTATGGCCCTCAACAGCTCGCGGGCATTGCCTAGTCCATGAGCTACGCCGATTTTCACATCGGTACCCTTGATGTTTATGGTAGCTTCCTTTAAACCGTCAAGACCTCTTACATCATGGAAATCCACATGCTTAAGCTCTTCTCCCGTAATCCATTCATAGCTGGTTCTCAACGCAGCCTCGATAACGCCGCCGGTAGTACCAAATATATCAGCGGCACCGGTAGAGATGCCGAGAGGATTATCAAAATCGTCTTCAGGAAGATTCTTAAAGTCAATACCTGCTTCTGTCAGCATAGCGATTAACTCTCTGGTTGTGATTACGTGATCTACGTTGCGGAGACCGTTATTGACCATTTCCTCTCTGATCACCTCATATTTCTTAGCGATGCAAGGCATTACAGAGACCATAATGATCTTCTTGGGGTCAATATTGTATTTCTCAGCATAATAGGTTTTGGTCAATACACCCAATATCATATGTGGTGATTTGCAGCTGGAAGGTATATCGATCAGATTAGGGAACTGATGCTCAATAAATTTTACCCAGCTTGGGCAGCAGCTTGTCAGGATAGGCAGTCTGCCCCCATTGTTCAGTCTATCTATGAATTCATTGGCTTCTTCAACGATGGTCACGTCTGCGCCGAAGTTTGTGTCAAATACCTTGGCAAAGCCTAATCTTCTTAAGGCAGAAACCATTTTGCCTGTTACATCGGCACCAGGTTCAAAATCAAACTTCTCACCCAGAGTAACTCTGATGGAGGGTGCTGTCTGAACGATTACATGCAAATCCTCATCGGCAAGAACCTCCCAAACCTTTGCAACATGGCTTACTTCTGTCAGAGCAGCTGTAGGGCATACCTGTGTGCATTGCCCGCAGAAAACACATTGGGTATCTACCATAGGCATGCCAAAAGCAGGCGCTACTACAGTTTCAAAGCCCTTCTGAACAGCTGAGTAGATTCCTACGGTCTGTACCTCGTTGCACATGGTTTCACAGCGTCTGCACATGATGCACTTGTCAGGGTTGCGGTATAAGGCGTCGCTGGTGGAGTCCTTTGTGTAATTGGACATTTGCCCTTCGTATTTCAGCTTTCTGATGCCGAGCTCTGCTGCTAGCTTTTGAAGCTGGCAGTTTTGATTTCTTTCGCACACCAGACAATCGGTAGGGTGATCGGAAAGAAGGAGCTCTACCATGGTTCGTCTTGCTTTGATGGCTCTTAAGGTATCAGTTCTGACCTTCATTCCTTCAACGACCTCTGTGGCACAGGCCGGGGATAGGTTTCTTCTGCCTTCCACCTCAACCATGCATACTCTGCAGGATGCTGTCCTGTTAACCATTTTTATATCATGAATGTTCAAGTGGCATAGAGTAGGGATTTCTATATTAACAAGCCTTGCGGCATCTACGATAGTCATGCCTTTCTCGGCCTTGACAGGCATTCCGTTTATTGTTAAATGTATTTTTGACACATCAATCACTCCCTTCTTTACATTCTTGTTACTGCGCCAAACTTGCAGACTTGCTCGCAAGCTCCGCAGGCAATACATTCTTCTTTATTGATGATATGAGCTTCCTTGACCTTGCCCGATATGATCTTTTTAGGGCAGGCCTTGGCACATAGCGTACAGCCCTTGCATTTGTCTGCGGTGATGTGGTATTTAAGCAAAGCTTTGCAAACGCCGGCTGGGCAGGTCTTATCTACAACATGGGCCTGATATTCATGCCAGAAATACTTCATGGTGCTGAGTATTGGATTAGGCGCTGTCTGACCTAAACCGCATAATGAGCTGTCTTTGATAATCTGAGATAAGTCCTTTAACCTTTCCAGATCTTCATCTGTACCTTTGCCTTCTGTAATCTTTGTAAGAATTTCATGGAGGCGCTTGTTGCCTACACGGCATGCAGTGCAGCGTCCGCAGGATTCATCAACGGTAAACTCAAGATAGAACTTAGCGATATTTACCATGCAGTCATCTTCGTCCATGACGATCATACCGCCGGAGCCCATCATTGAGCCTATTTCTGTCAAGGAATCGTAGTCTATCTGTATATCAAGATTTTCTTCGGTTATGCAGCCGCCGGAAGGACCGCCGGTTTGTACAGCCTTGAATTTCCTGCCATCCTTTATTCCGCCGCCTAAATCAAATACTATATCTCTCAACGTAGTTCCCATAGGAACCTCCACAAGACCAACATTGTTGATCTTGCCTGCCAAAGCAAATACCTTGGTACCCTTGCTTCTTTCTGAACCAATAGTGGAGAACCAATCGCCGCCTCTTAAAATGATAGGGCAGATGTTTGCAAAGGTCTCTACATTGTTGATGTTAGTTGGCATTTTCCAAAGTCCAACCTCTGCTGGGAATGGAGGCTTCACGGTAGGTTCACCTCTGCCGCCCTCAATAGAGTTGATGAGTGCGGTTTCTTCGCCGCACACAAAGGCGCCGGCACCATATTTCAGGTATATGTCAAAGCTGAAATCAGTGCCCAGGATGTTTTTGCCAAGCAAACCTAGCTCATAGGCTTGCTTTACAGCAATTTTCAGCCTGTTGATGGCCAAGGGATACTCTGCTCTGATATATATGTATCCACTGTCAGCGCCTATGGCATAGCCTGCCAGTGCCATGGCCTCCAGCACACTATGAGGGTCTCCCTCCAGGATGCTTCTGTCCATAAAAGCACCGGGGTCTCCTTCGTCGGCGTTGCAGATGATAAACTTCCTGTCGCTTTTGTTCTTTCTGGTATATTCCCATTTCAGTCCTGTTGGGAAGCCGCCGCCTCCACGACCCCTCAAGCCGCTTTTCTTAATTTCATCAATAACCAGTTCAGGAGTCATTTCATTAAGAGCTTTTCCTAATGCCATATAGCCGTCAACGGCAATATACTCATAAATATTCTCAGGGTCAATAAGACCACAGTTTCTTAAAGCAATACGCTCCTGCTTCCGATAGAAGGGCATATCACTTTGCTCCTCCAGCTTTTGCTTGGTTTCGGGTTCTTCATATAAAAGCTCCTTGACCACTCTGCCTTTTATAACATGCTCTCTTATTAGGGTAACAGCACTTTCCGGTGTCACTCTGACATAGAAAACATTGTCTGGCTGAATTTTGACAATAGGACCTTGCTCGCAAAAACCGAAGCAGCCGGTAGTAATAACTCTTACCTCTTGGTCTAATCCAGCCTCTGTTATTTCCCTATTCAAGCTTTCGATGACCGGTATGCTGTCGGAGGCTTGGCAGCCGGTGCCGCCGCATACCAAAATATCCATTCTGTAATTATTCATGCTATCACCTCGACCTTTCTATGATCCAGTCTTTTACGGTCTCACCTTTTTTTACATGTCGATCCACCAGTTCTTTTGCTTTAGATGCGGTGATATTCCCGTACAATATGGACTCCTTGCTAGGCATGCTTATTTCTACTACCGGCTCTGCATAGCAGTAACCCAAACAGCCTGTTTGCACTACGGATACATTGGTCAGGCCTTGAGCCTTGATTTCTTCCACAATTGCATTGATGGTCTCTCTTGAGCCTGAGGCAATACCGCAGGTAGCCATGCCAACTGCAATCCTGATTCGATCTTCTTCATCGATGCTGCTTCTCATATCAACACTGCTTTTATACTTGTCTCTGATGGCTTTCAGCTCATCAAGAGACTTGATAGTTGCCATAAAGAATCCTCCGTTTCTACGTTATAGATTTACTATTGTGCATTTTGTTTTATAAGGTTTTGTTCATCCGGTGCTTCTTGGCCGATTTCCTTGATGATAGCCGATACATCTTCCGGCTTCACCCTTCCGTGAACTTTTCCGTCAACAATTACGACAGGGGCGAGGCCGCAGGCACCCACACATCTTATGCTGTCGATGGTATACATGCCATCTTCAGAGGTGGTGCCTTCTTTGATATTCAACTGCTTCCTGAATTCATCCACAATTTTGTCTGCGCCCTTTACGAAGCAGGCAGTACCGAGGCAAACGCTTATGATATGCTTGCCGCGGGGTTCCATGGTGAAATATGAATAAAAGGTTGCTACCCCATATACCTTAGCAGCGGGTATGCCAAGCTTTCTAGCAATAAAAAGCTGGACCTCGGCAGGAAGATAGCCAAACATCTCCTGAGCTTCCCTAAGTATATTGATCAATTCTCCTTCTGCATGGTCCAAACTTTCAATATAGCTTGAAAGCTTGCTAAGTTTTTCAGAATCAACTTTGTATTCTCCCATTGTTACGCCTAAAAAGCAGGCTTCACCGTCCTTTTCAATTAATCATAATAAGTATTTACTGAAGGTTTTTTTTTAATACCAAAATGGAGAAAAGATGGAAGCTATATTTTAGTTGGCATCTGTGAATGCTTGGCCTACATAGAATTAGGAAATAATGAAAATATTTAGAAATTAATGCAATTCCGATATATTTACTTTGGAAGATTTATTGTATAATAGTATAGAAAATATAATATTATGCCGAAAAATAGTAATATAGGCAAAATGATGTAGATATATAGGGATGAAGTTCCCTCTGAAACTTACTACTGAAAAATTCATCATAGCGTTATAGACCATACTCCTACTAGAAAAAGCAAAGGTGGTTGCACTATTGTTTATAAGTAATATAAAGCAAAAAGCATCGCAATTTAGCAAGCTTATAAATTTTCTGGCGCAGATCCTCATATGGGTTGTGGTAGTGGGCTTGGCAGTATTGTTAGGCTATAATGATGTACGAACCTTTCATTTTATGGTTGAGATTTTTATTGCCATTGTTGCTTTTTCTGCATTTATCATCGCACTTAATACATACAGCATATCTCAGAACAACTTCCTAACGTTTTTAAGCATAGCCTTTGGGTTTGTATCACTCTTTGAAATTCTGCATGCCCTTACTTACGGAAGCATGGGGATATTTCAACTGCAGGATCCCAATATGGATCTGGTCATTTCTATCATACCCAGGCTGCTGCAAAGCTCGGCCCTATTGATTTCCTTTGTTTACATCAAGAAAAGTTTAAACATAACTTTTTCTGTTGTAGCATACTGTTTAATAGCAATTGCCCTGATTTTTGGCATGTTTTATACAGGAAGCAACTTTGCCGGTTATACTGCCAGTATAGATTTCGCTATCCTATTTAAATCTATAGAGCTTACAGTAACTTTGTTTTTTACAATAGCCTTAATTTTATTGTTCATTAATAGAAAGAACCTGAAATTTAGAGTTTTTAAATACATGGTATTTTCCATGCTGGCTTCTATAACTGCTGATGCACTGCTGGTATACGATGCGAATATGCACAGCATGATCAATATCTGGTCGCATATATCAAAATTCATAGCTTTTTACTGTATTTATAAGGCAGTTATACAGAACACCCTGCGAAATCCGGTTGATTCGATGTTTTATGAGCTGAATATGATGAAGAATGAACTGGCTGAAAAGAATTATGAGATTTCCAGAAGCAATGAGAAGCTGAAGCATGATATAGAGGATTTGCATCTGGTGGAAAAGCTGCTCCGAAAGAGCAAGGCTTGGTCCCGTTCAATATTTGAGGGGTCTCCGATAGGCATCGCACTGCTCAACACCAATTCTGTAGTGATAGAAGTCAATCCGGCATTGGAAAGGATATTGGGCTATGATGCAAATGAACTGAGAAACATAGGCATAAGCAATATTACTCATATTGATGATATCGAAAAGGACAGCATCCTTTTTGACAACCTCATAGAGAGCAATATTGACAGCTACAAAATAGAAAAGAGATATATCCGAAAGGACAACAAGGTTATATGGGCTAACGTCAAGATGTCTTACATACAGAACGTGGGAGAGGACTTCCAATTTATCATAGCTATGATAGAGGATATCACGCAGCAGAAGGAAAACGACGAAAGACAGGAGCAGCTGGTGGCGCGCTTGGAGGAAACCAACAAGGAATTGGATAACTTTGCTTACATTGTTTCCCATGACCTAAAGGCGCCTCTGAGGGGCATCGGTTCATTGGCCAATTGGCTGGTAACCGACTATAAGGATAAGCTGGATGAAGAAGGCGCAGAGATTATAGATCTGCTGATCAATAGAGTGGAACGCATGAAGAATTTTATTGACGGCATTTTGCAATACTCTAGAGTCAGCAGAGTAAGAGATAATGATGTGGATGTAGACTTGAACAAGCTGGTTCGGGATGTGATAGAGATGATCGCACCACCCCCGAATATCAATATTAAGGTTCAATCAGAATTGCCCGTCATAAAGGGTGAGAAGCTATATATGGAACAGGTCTTTCAGAATTTGCTCAGCAATGCAATTAAGTTCATGGATAAGCCGGAGGGCAAAATCAGAATTGGCTGCAGGGCAGTGGGTGATTTCTGGGAGTTCAGTATAAAGGATAATGGTTCGGGCATAGATGAAAAGTATTTCAACAAGATATTCATGATATTCCAAACCTTGCAGCCTAGGGATAAATTTGAAAGCACCGGCGTAGGGCTTTCGATCGTGAAAAAGATTATAGAAACCAGCGGGGGCAAGATTTGGTTGGAGTCAGAGCTGAAAAAAGGAACTACATTCTATTTCACACTGCCAAGGAACAAATGATAACTGCAAAAGCAAATACCTTTTGAAGGGATGATGAGTATGAGAAGCAGAAAACCAATACTACTTGTAGAAGATGATTATGTAGATGTTATGACGGTGAAGAGAGCATTGGGAGAGATTAATCTGCAGAATGATTTAGTGGTGGCAGAAAATGGTGAGCAGGCTTTGGACTACTTGGAGGATCCATCCAATGAAAGACCGGGAATCATATTGCTGGATCTAAATATGCCTAGGATGAATGGCATAGAGTTTCTGCAGATCGTGAAGCAGCATGAGCAGCACAAGATTATTCCGGTGATAGTACTTACAACTTCGTCTCAGGAAAGGGACAGGGTGGAAAGCTTTAAAATGAGTGTAGCGGGCTATATGACCAAGCCGGTAATCTATACTGAGTTTGTGGATGTAGTAAGGATAATAGACAAGTATTGGACGTGTAGTGATATGCCTATTTGTTAGTAATTTAATGGGGGGAAGTTATGGATAATCGAGGTTATAGAATACTACTGGTCGAAGATGATATCATAGATCAAATGGCCTTTAAGAAAACCATAAGGCAGAAGGACCTGGATTACGATTATCAGATAGCTGGGTCTGCTGCTGAGGCTGCAGAAGCAATTGCCCATAACACCTTTGACCTAGTCATCACGGACTATATCCTGGGTGACGGTACAGCCTTTGATGTATTGAAGCTATTGCCTGAGACGCCGATAATCATAACTACCGGCGCTGGCAATGAGGAGATCGCAGTTAAGGCTATGCATCAAGGTGCTTGTGATTACCTGGTAAAGGACTCTGAGGGTAATTATCTCAAGGTGCTTCCTATAACAATTGAGAAGGCTATAGAACGAATCAATAATCTGAAGCAAGTGAAGATACTGTCTCACGCTTTGATGAGCATAGGTGACAGCGTATATATAACAGATATAGAAGATAACATCATTTATGTGAATAAAGCTTTTGTTGATACTTTTGAGTATCAGGAAGATGAGATCATAGGTGAAAGCAGTTGCATACTAAGCAAAAAATGCTGTGAGTCAAAGGATAGCTGCAATTGGGAAGACTCCTTAGACAACATGGGTATGAACGAGGTATACCATATAAAGAAGGATGGTACGGAATTCCCATCATTGATATCCTTCTCATCCATAAAAGACGACAGCGGTAATGTGCTGGCTAAGGTAGGTGTAGTAAGGGATATCACTGAAATCAAGGAAGCGCAGAAAAAACTTCAGGTGTATGCGACGATGGACATCCTGACAGGAGCATTGAACCGCAGGGCGGGTCTGGTGATATTGGAAAAGCAGATACAGCTTTGCAAACGCAACAATTGGGATCTTACAATTTGCTATATAGATGTGGATTCCCTCAAGGAGGTAAATGACACCTACGGGCACCAAGAAGGAGACGATTATATACTCTTTATCACCAATGTGTTAAAAGAGATCATTCGTGAATCTGACGGCTTATGCCGCCTGGGTGGGGATGAGTTCCTGCTGATGCTGCCGGAATGCGACGTTGCAAAAGCCGAGGCTGTACTTAATCGGATTGTGAAATCTTTGGATGAGCATAATGAAAGAAAAGTAAAGCCCTATAAGATGGGCTTCAGCTATGGATTAGTGAAGTATGATTTCGCAGAACAGCCCAAAATTGGCAGGCTTATTGCACGTGCCGATATGGAAATGTATAAACATAAAAACAAAAAGAAAAAATAGATGCATGCCTGCAGTGTTAAGCTGCAGGCTTTTCTTTGTTGAAGATTTCACAAACAGTTTAATTGTGATATAATGGAACCTGACATGATAGGAAATGATGGAATGGAAGTGTATTCAATGTCCCTGGATATAGAGATAAAAAATGACTTGTATTCAATACAAGTAAAAAGATCGGTAACCATTGAACTTATAGCTGCAATTCATTATCTTGCAGATAGAAGTCATCACAGCTTTTCGGATAAGCTTGCCAATTTAATGCTGAATCGTTTGTCAATCAGCGCTTTAAAGATGCTGAAGATATTATCCGGAATGCCGCTTCAAGGCTTGGAATTGTTTGAATTCGTTGTAAAAGAAAAAGCTTTTGATGAAGTAGATTATCTGATGCAAAAGATTAGTGGTTATGGCGAGGCGGATTTCATCTATACCATACTGGGGGAAGTCTTGGATCATGCTGCCATACAGAAGGTTATGCTTGATAGGAATGAGCTTTATGGCCTTCAACAGGAAATGCCCAATCTCATAAAAGAAAATCTAGAAGGCTTCGAACAGCTTTTTTATAATACCAAGAGCTTCAGGTCAGATATCGTAAGCCTGATCAAGGAAATGCATACCAGTGCATTGCTGAACAAGCTGGATTCTTTGACAGAAGACTACGGCTGTGCCATAGAGAAGACGGAAGCACGCTTTGGCGACAAGAAGCCTTTGGATATAGCGCAGGAGATTATGGAAAGGCAATTCAGGAGGATCTACGATTTTAAACACTATTACTTCATACCATCCTATTTTATCTCTCCTCACAAAATTAGAGTTTTTTGCACCGACACCCAAATGATCGTGTTTGCTTTGGAGCCGAAGAAGAGCTCTATTAATGAAGTGGGAGACAGAATATCCCTGGTATTCAAAATCATATCTGACAGGACCAGATTGGAGATACTAAGGGCTATCATTGCAGAACCTACTTATGGAAAATTGCTGGCTGAGAAATTGAATCTCACAACAGCGACCATTTCTCATCATGTGGAGGTTCTTAAATCTATCCAGCTTATTACTGAAAAAAGAGAAAAGAATATCAAATACTTTGAGGCCAATGAGGAAGAGATCAAAAAGCTTTTTGATGAAGGTCTGGAATATTTGTTTCAGAAATAAATATATGAGAGGCTGGTTTGTACTGGCTCTCTGCAGGGACGTACCGCGGATACGTCCCTTATTAATACCCTTTCACATTTGACGGATAAATTGAAGGAGGTGGGACTATGGATATAAACAGTATTTTCAAGAGACTGGATGATCAAGGGGTCAAGGAATACATAAGGCTAGGGGGATTGGCTTATCCTTTTATGAACCTGAATACACCGGAGGATTTGCAGAAGCAGGTAGATCGTTTTACAAAAATGCAAAACGAGGATCCAAACGTGAATATCTATGGCGCTTACCGTTCCGATAAGCTGGTAGGAGGTATGCAGCTGCAGGATTTCACCCTGAATTATGATGGAGTGCAAATCAACGCAGGGGGAGTAGGCTTTGTAGCTGTAGATTTGCTGCATAAGAAGGAGCGCATTGCAAAGGATATCATAAGCTACTTTATAGATCATTATAGAAAGCAGAAGGTTACATTGTTGATGCTTTACCCTTTCAGGGCCGATTTTTACAAGCAAATGGGCTTTGGCTATGGGACGAAAATGAATCAGTACAAAATCAAACCGGCTGCCTTGCCAAAAGTAGGCTTCAAAGGGCATCTGGACTATTTGACTGAACAGGATAAAGCGGCTTGGGTGGAGTGCTACAACAGATTTGCAGCCAAAACTCACGGTATGATCCAAAGAACAAATATAGAAATCAGTAATATGTTTGCCCCGGGTAAAACTACTGTGGTCTATAGACAGGATGATAAAATAGAGGGGTATATATCCTTCCTATTTAGAAAAGCAAGTGAGGTAAATGGGCTCAAGAACGATATCATCATAAGAGAGTTTGTATATCATAATCTGGAGGTTTTTCATCAGCTGTTAAATTTTCTGCATACACAGTTTGACCAAATAGAGCGGATCGTAATGAATACGCAGGATGAATACTTCCATTACCTTTTGAAGGATCCAAGGGACGGCAGCGATAATAATTTTGCCCCTATTTATGAACAGACCAATCTGCAGGGGATCGGATTGATGTACAGAATTGTGGATAATGAAGAGTTCTTCAGGCAGGTAGAAGGACATAATTTCAACAATGAGACGCTTAAACTGAAGCTGAACATCATAGATACTTTTGTGGCGGAAAACAATAAGCCGATTGTTATAGAATTTAAGGATGGAAGGCCGTTGACAGCAAATGATGCTGGGTATGAGGCTGAAATATCCATGGACATATCCGACTTCTCCGCCATGGTGATGGGATGTGTTGAGTTTAGAGCATTATTGAGGTTGGGAATAGCATCTATAAGCAACGCAGCTTATATAGATGCTGTGAACAATCTGTTTAGAACAAAGGAAAAGCCAATTTGTACAACGACATTTTAATGCAAAAAAGAGAAGCCTAAGTGCACTAGTCAAGCAAAAGTAGACAATGTAAAAAAGAGTATTTAACCAAAGCCTCGTTCAGTTCGATACTGGACGGGGCTTTTATAGTTCAAAGCATATGCCGGACGTTCATTATTGTAA
>Ga0196972_1000350_pt1 | contig 26921 bp, 23 predicted proteins | sample S1v_2013CmetaG_FD_148618 | JGI IMG/M metagenome (GOLD analysis project Ga0196972, IMG submission 148618) | Soil microbial communities from Anza Borrego desert, Southern California, United States - S1+v_20-13C | ecosystem: Environmental > Terrestrial > Soil > Desert | place: USA: California...
AGTCGGCTCCCGAGCCTGCATGAGAACGGTTGGAAGAATCCCCCGATGGGGCGCTTTGGGGGACCGCTGAAGAACGCACGCGTCCATCACTGGCACCAGGCCCGATTGGGTTATTGGTCACCGGCGGGGACGGCTTAACCTTTGGCGTCCACTCTTGCCAACCGACCTTACAGCTATGGAGGGACGAGTTACTGGGCAGGTTCTGCATGGACGCGCCCGCACGACAGCGTTGCCTGTGAGCGATGGCCCAACCTCGATCGCCAGACACTCCCGCGTAGGTTGTCAACGAGCGCCAGGGCTCGGAGCTTCTTGCCGCTGATAGGGCATCGGCCACGAAGTCCATACTCCAAACTTTGGTTCGGCGCCTTCAGTAGCGGGTGCTCGAGCTGATTGGCCGCGGCGCGTCTGGGACGCTTGCGGCGCAGATTGAGCCTTTCCTCTTTGTAGAGGCTATAGATTCGTTTGTGATTGACCTGCCAACCCTCGCGTCGCATCAGAACATAGATGCGCCAAAAGCCGAAACGAATCCGGATGCTGGCGATTTTACGGGTGCGGGCTTTAAGCGGCGCATCCAGCCATTTGACCTTGGGCTGGGCATACTAGCCTGCGCGACTTTGCTTGCAGACTGAGCAGGTCCGCTGGACGCTCACGCCGTAGCATTCCATGAGATGGCCGACGAGCCGTTTGCGCTGCGCTAGCCTCAAAGTTTTTTTGAGCACATCCTGCAGCATAACCTTGTCGAGACACAGGTCGGCGATCAGTTGCTTGAGCTTGCGGTTCTCCTCCTCGAGCTGGCGCAGCCTGTGCAACTCCGACACGCGCATGCCGCCAAACCTCTTCTTCCAGGCATAGAACGTCGCTTGCGAGATCCCGATCTTACGGCAGACCTCTTCCACGGAGACTCCCATGTTGGCTTGAGGCAGCGCAAAGGCGATCTGCTCCTCGGTGAACTTCGATTTCTTCATGGCGAAAACTCCTCTGGGTAGTTTCTCGCCGGAAATCTCTAATTCTGCAGTGTCCAGTTTATTGGGGAGACGTCACGTTCCAACATACATGTGCGGATGCGCCAAGAGAAACAGCAAAATCCCATGCCATTACCCATCGGCCAGCGCAACCTTTATCAAAGGGCCACTCACATGCCAGCTTCCCGGCTCAAATGGTAACAGACTGTAGAGCGTATTATGAACTTTTTAAGTATTGGCTGTTAACGCAGTGGTTAGCCTGCGCACTGGCTGGCGTGACATTGCTCCTCTGACTTTATTAATCAGTAGGTTAGGTTGGATTCATGACGCAATTTAAGGTTATATCGGGGGCGTTACATTATGGCTTGACTACGCCAAAAATGTAGTGATACAGTCGTAATCGAACGACAGTTATATCGATTCCACTGTGCAGCACCTGAACACAGACGCCTCAGTACAGGCAGCGGGATAATTATTATTCTGTCGGGTAAGAAAGAAGAAGGAAGGGGGGGACCCCAAACGGAAAGATGCATAGGATGCGGAATCGTTAATACTTCGCAGGGCGGTAGCGTGCCTGCTATTACAGCAATAAATCTGCTTCATGCGGTTTAAATAATTTCTCATTAATCCTTATATCTCGTTGAACTCCAAAATGTTGGATGGAGGCAAATGGACATGGACGACTACACGCATGTCAAAAATCTTATAGTCCTAATATATTTAGATGCTTCGGTGACACTGAAGTTCCTTAGCGTCCCCATCTCTGCCTCAAGGTTTGATCGCTCTTTCCTTTGCCACAGAACCAGGTCTCTCGATACGCCGCTTGGACAAGTCACCCGTCTCTTTCAAGACTTCCAGGCCGGGTTTTCTCCGCACCCATGCCGAATATCTCCCGCGATAGAGGGCGAACTGCGACAAGACCTATTTGTCGCCATAACCGGACCACCTGATAAGTCTACGTGGTCCTTAAGATCCACCGCACCGCCTGTTACCTCGAAATCCTCTTGATAGCTGTAACCCTGCTTGTTATCCCCGTATTCAAAAGTGTCTGATTGATAATAAATTAGACAAAACTGATGCGGAAGGCCGCACAGTCGGCGCAATAGCCGGATAGCAAGTTCTGCTTGAACTGATAGACCGGACGAGCTATTTCGTAGGCCATTTGTTCGGCATGAATCCAAATTAACGATGCGAGGTTATGGGCGGATTTAAGTAAGTGCTTAAGATATCTGGAATAATAATTATTATGGACAATATTGTTAGACAGTGGTATCTGGTATATACCAAGCCCAAAAAAGAAGCTATTGCAAAATATAATTTGCAGCGTCAAGGGTTCGAAATTTTCCTACCCCTTATTCAGCAAGAGCGGCGACGTAGAGGCCGCTGGGTTAAAGTCATAGAGCCATTATTCCCGAGCTACCTGTTCATACGTCTCAAGCTTGGTCATGACAACTTAAGTTCCATACGATCTACGATCGGCGTGCGCGGCCTAGTCCGCTTCAGCGAAGAGCCAGCAGTCGTACCCGAATCTATCGTCACTTCGCTTAAACTTACCGTTGATGAGAACTCTGGCTTATATCGAGGTACAACACCTGCGTTCAGTAAAGGTGATATGGTTGTAATCGAGAGAGGGGCGTTGGCTGGAATACATGCGATCGTTTCGGCAGAGACAGGAGAAGGACGAGTAACTATTCTGTTTAAAATGCTGGGAAGGGAAAACCGGGCTATCGTTGATCGCGACGCGTTGTGCTTGGCGTAGGTACTAAATTCTCGGCTGAAGTGCATCTATTTTTGAATACGTGGCTATTCTTCCTTCTTCAAGGCCAGCTGATTTTTACAGCCGATCCAGACAAAAGGTAATTCAGCTTTTCAAATTGGCCGCCCAGCGCTGCTAGCCTGAGGTTCGCCATTTTGCGGCTACGGCGAGAACAGACAGGCGCTTCTCCCGGTCAGCGTTGAGACGTGGATGACGGTTACTGTCATCATCAACAGTTCTCTACATTCGTTGCCGTTCTTTTCTAGAAGAGCTAAGGGTCTTCGTTCTCCAATCGATGCCACGTCACCTCCAGAGCGGAGCTAACCCGTGCCTTCTGCTGCCGATTCCACCGTCGACGTTTTAAACGAGCCAACAGCACTTGCGGTTCTCGCACAACCTTGAGGGAGAACGATTCAAGGTTTGGTTGAACCTACAGCGGTTTTCTGACTGCTGTAAGGCACCGGCCACAACGGATCACCTCTTCTTAAATAGGAGGCTGGTCCACACGACTACGACCGACTTAATTACGGAGTTATTTTGCCGGATAGATGATGCGATCACTGACATTTTCAAACATTCCTAAGCGGCTTGTGGCCGAGCGAGATCATGATGATGAGTTTGCTGCTGGCTCCGAAGGAGGGCTATCGGGCGTTCTATCGCTGGTTAATGCCGGGCTATAGTCGGATGTCCTCACGCCTGCCGGAACGCACCCATTGATTTCGCTCATTTAAGACCCATCAGCCCTGGACGGTTAAGCTTCTGGCGAAGCCCGCGCTGCTCGGGATCATCGACAGTTTTTGCGTTAAACTGATTCATCCTGTCCGGAATGGCAAAGTTTCCTAGAGCGTGTTATGCACTTTGGAGCAGTGAGGCGGCCTTGACGAGTACGAGGATGGCAAAGACGACGAAGCGGAGGCCCGCCAAGGTTTCAGCCAACCGCTCGTAATCGCGAGCCAAGCGCCGAAACCGGGCGATCCAGCCGAAACGGCGCTCCACCACCCACGGCCGGAGCAACAGCACACAGACTCTTTTGGTCTCCGGCAGCTTGACCCCGTCCAGCCGAATGCCGTGCTGGCGGGCGGCCGCGGCCGCCTCGTCGCCCGTGTAGCCCTGATCGACAAACGCCACGTCCACATGCGGCCCTGTGACCTGTTGAACCGACCGAGCCAGTTCCGCCACTTGGGCACGCTCGGGCTCGTTGGCCGGAGTGACCAGGAGCGCCAGCAGGTGACCCAAGGTATCTACCGCCCTATGAACCTTGCTGCCCTTCTTGCACTTGTAGCCGGCGCGTGGCCCGCTCTTGCACGTGGCTTGCAGGGTTCGCCCATCGAAGACAACGGCGCTGGGTTGGGCTTTCCGGCCTTGGACCTGGCGCAGCATTTCGCGGCGATCGTGGACGATCGCTTCCAAACAGCCCGCCGAAAGCCAACGCTGGGTCTGCTGATAGACGGCTTCCCAGGGCGGCAGGTCATGCGGCAGCATCCGCCAGGGCGCACCGGCCCGGACTAACCCGCGCAGGTCATTGAAGAGCTCACGCAAATCGTGCTGGCGTTGCGGCGCGTCCGCCTTCATCAAGGCTAAATAAGGCACGAGGAAGGTCCATTCGTCGTCCGGCCCATCGCTAGGATAAGGTTTATGAGTCAGCATGCTCGTAATAGCCACTTCCCTAGCCAAAAGTTCATAACACGCTCTAAAGATCAGTAGCAAAGTCGTCTCGAACCACCACTGGATCGTCAGTGGCAAGCTATGCCTGACCACTGGCCACGTGGGGGTATCGCTAGCTGAGTGTGGGCATCCGCGAACGTTTATGACACTTGGTATCACCCGATCATCCAGGTATCTCAGTGGTAGATGAAGGAATTCGGAGATGCTGGTTTCTATGCTGAAAACGACGATCCGCTCAACTTAAAGCTATGCCATTGCAGTGAATGGAGTGGCCGGGTACTGATTAAGACTGTCCTATCGATGCTGACCCAGGCCTGCCACTTCAAAAAACTGATGCACCCCATGGCAGGCTACTTTCAAGCCTTATTGGCTTTTACGGCAGCGCTGTATATTTCCTCGGAAATTAAAAGGGGATTTTTAGTAAATGCTGATTAGCGCAAGTGTCTGATTGTCGGTCAATAAAATAGAAATCTATTCAAGGCATGAATCTACTTTAAATACCGGAATAAAAAGAGCAAAAAGCCACTTCACTGAATTAGAAAAATTCAAGGAATGTTACTCGCCTGCCCAAGTATCTAAGGAGAAGATCTGATGGCAACTGTTCACCAGCAAAGTTCATCGGCACAAGCGGCTGAGTATGTATATAACAAATCAAAACCCGGTGAAAAATTCCGTTCAAATGGCCTTATTAGGCCCTATTACCCAAAAGTTCCAGCTCTAGAGCGTCTGAGCGACGGCTTTATTATATGTGCCGTGCTTTGGCTCATTGTAGAGCTTAGAGGTATGCCCTGGCATAACCACTATAGCTGGTTGATGCTAGGGGCAGTGCTCTTCTATAACTTTTTCGCGGAAATCTATGAGGCTTATCATTGGCGTGGTGAGCCAATGTATAAGGAGGTAGCGAGGATTTTAATCACTTGGTTTAGCGCTGTGGGGGCTTTGATCATATTGGCATTTATAACCAAAAGATCTGGTGATTTTTCCCGGTTAGTCGTCGGTGTTTGGATATTGTCGTGTACTTCGTTATTAATCATATCACATCAAAGTTTCCGCTTAATAACTAGATATGTAGCGAATACGGGGCAGCGCACCCGCAATGTGGCGATTTTAGGTGGCAATGAACTTGGGCATCAACTTGTCAATACTCTAATTAACATGCCTTGGCTCGGTTACCAAGGTTTTTGGTTTTATGATGATCGCTCAAATCATGAAGATAGGCGCTTGAGCGATAATGATATAAGGTTCGCCGGAAATCTCGAAAAATTATATGAACATGCTAGCAGTGGAAAAATAAGTATTCTTTACATTACCTTGCCGTTATGTGCCCAGAAACGCGTTGAAACAATCATAGATCAGTTGGCTGATACTACGGTTTCCGTATATTTCGTTCCTGATTTTTTTGTCTTTAATTTGCTTCACTCACGTTGGGCGTCTATGCAAGGAATACCTGCGGTCAGTATTTATGATACCCCTTTCCAGCAATTGAACGGCCTTTGTAAAAGACTGGAAGATATCGTCCTTAGTATTGTTATACTGCTGATTTGTGTTATCCCCATGGTGCTAATAGCACTCGCCATTAAGTTGACTTCACCCGGTCCAGTGCTCTTTAAGCAAAAGCGCTATGGCATACATGGGCAAACAATTGGAGTATGGAAATTTCGCACCATGTACATCTGTGAAGATGGAGAAAATATAGTTCAGGCTACTCGAAGCGATCCACGTGTAACAAAAGTTGGCAAATTTCTTAGAAGAACGTCATTAGATGAGTTGCCACAATTCTTCAATGTCCTGCGAGGAACAATGTCTATCGTAGGGCCACGGCCCCATGCCGTAGTTCATAATGAACTTTATCGGAAACTTGTGAGAGGCTATATGCTTAGGCATAAAGTGAAGCCTGGCATAACAGGTCTCGCACAAATCAACGGATGCAGGGGAGAAATAAAAAGTGAAGATATGATGGAAATGCGAATTCATTACGATCTCGAATATATACGGAATTGGTCTTTGATGCTGGATTTTAAGATTATTATTTTAACAATAATGAAGGGCATGCTTTCTGAGCAGGCCTATTAATTCGAATAAGCGTGGCTGATTATCCATGTCAACCAGAGATTATGGCGGTATCCACTTTGTGTGAATTACTTAAATGGTGGCGTGGAGATGTATTTATGAAGAGGGTTTCAGTAATGGAAGAATCACTATAAAGGAGGAAGCCATGAAAGTGGCAATTTTAGCTGGCGGTTTCGGTACTCGCCTAGCCGAGGAAACGGAAATCAAACCTAAGCCCATGGTGGAAATCGGTGGGCGCCCAATCCTGTGGCATATCATGAAGCATTATGCCCATTTCGGCTTTAATAACTTCATCATTGCCCTTGGCTACAAGGGCGAATACATCAAGCGCTGGATGAAGGATTATTGTGCCTTGGAAGATGACATAACCATAAATACTAGGACAGGTGAGCTTAAGCTGCATGAAAAGGAGCGCCCTGAGTGGATCGTGGACCTAGTGGATACCGGACTACATACTCTGACCGGCGGACGCATTAAGCGGCTTCAGCCCTGGATCGGCCAGGAAACATTCATGCTCACCTGGGGTGATGGGGTGTCGGACGTGGATCTCGACAAGTTATTAGCTTTCCACCGCAGTCACCGTAAGTTGGCCACGATCACCGCAGTGCGCCCGGCTGCTCGCTATGGACACTTGGAGTTCGAAGGCAATCAGGTTATTAGTTTCACGGAAAAGCCGCAGACCTCCGAAGGTTGGATCAACGGCGCATTCTTTGTACTGGAGCCGGAGGTCTTCGATTACATTGCCGGTGACGACGTTATGTTCGAGCACGACCCGCTTATCAATCTGGCGCGAGACGGCGAACTTATGGCGTATAAACATGAGTCTTTTTGGCAGTGCATGGATACGCTGCGGGAGAAGCATCTCCTGCAAAGTCTTTGGGATTCGGGCAATCCACCCTGGAAATTATGGAGCTGACCAATGCGAGTACTAGTCACAGGTTCAAAAGGCTATATTGGCTCCGTGCTGGTGCCGATGTTGCTAAAGGAAGGACATGAGGTCCATGGTTTAGATACGGATTATTTCTCGCGCTGTACGTTTTCGGGTACGTTGGCAGAGGTGCCAACCTTAAACGTGGACATTCGTGAGGCTCCTGGTACGAGCTTGGAAGGTTTCGATGCAATTATTCATCTGGCGGGCCTCTCTAACGATCCTCTAGGCGATTACAATCCGAAACTCACCGAGGAAATCAATGCCAAGGCTTCCGTTCGTCTTGCGCAGTTGGCGAAAAAGGCTGGCGTGTCGCGTTTCCTGTTTGCCTCGTCATGTAGCAATTACGGCGCCTCAGGAGATAGCTTTCTGACCGAGCAAGCCGCATTTAATCCCGTGACGCCCTACGGCGAGTCAAAGGTATGGGTGGAACAGGAGTTGGCGAAGCTGATGGACGACAATTTCAGCCCTGTTTATCTGCGGGCCTCGACCGCCTATGGCCTATCTCCGCGCATCCGCTTCGACCTGGTAGTGAACAATCTCACCGCCTGGGCCTTCACCACCGGGCGCGTCTACCTCAAGAGCGACGGTACGCCCTGGCGTCCCTTGGTGCACGTGGAGGACATCTGCCGCGCCTATATCGCCGCGTTGCACGCGCCGCGGAACGCGGTGCACAACCAAGCATTCAATGTCGGCATCACCACGGAGAACTACCAGATTCGCGAGCTGGCCAAGATCGTCGAGGACATCGTGCCTGGCTGCAAAGTGGATTTCGCCTCCGACGCGGGACCTGACAAACGCTGTTACCGGGTGGACTGCAACAAGATTGCCCGTGAACTGCACGGTTTCAAACCGCAGTGGACCGTCCGCCGCGGGGTGGAGCAGCTTTACGAGGCATACAAGACCATCGGCCTAAAGCTGGAGGATTTCGAGGGACCGAAATTTATGCGCATCGCCCACATCAAGAAGTTGATCGGCGAAGGTCTGCTGGACAATAACCTGCGCTGGCTCTGAGCCTTAACGGACAAGGAGAAACCGTCGTTATGACCCAATCCATTGACTACATCCCCTGCCGCTCTTGCGGCCAGACCGGCCTTAAGCCGTTTCTTGATCTGGGCGTGACGCCGCTGGCGGACCGTCTGCTCTCGCTGCAGCAGCTCAACGAACCGGAGCCCAAGTTTCCTCTGCAAGTAGCGTTTTGTCCCCACTGTACCCTGATGCAGATTCTCGAGACAGTTAACGCCGAAGTTCTGTTCTGTGACGAGTATCCGTATTACTCCTCATTCTCCGATGCGCTGCTCCGCCATTCGCGGGAGAATGTCCTGGACCTGATCGCCCGGCGCCATCTGAAACCCGAGAGCTTCGTGGTCGAACTGGCCAGCAATGACGGTTATCTCCTCCGCAATTACGTGGAGGCAGGCATCCCGGTTTTAGGCATCGATCCGGCTGACGGCCCGGCACAGGCTGCGGCAAAAATCGGCGTGCCGACGCTCAACACCTTCTTCACCAAGGATCTGGCTGAAAAATTCAAGGCCGAAGGCAAGGAGGCCGACGTGATCCACGGTAACAACGTGCTCGCCCACGTGCCGGACACGAACGGCTTCGTGGCTGGCATCGCTACGCTGCTCAAGGACGATGGCGTCGCAGTGATCGAGGCGCCCTACGCCAAAGATCTCATCGATCACGGCGAATTCGACACTATCTATCACGAGCATCTGTGCTATTTCTCGGTCACTGCACTGGATCGTCTGTTCCGCCGGCACGGCCTGTACCTGAACGAGATCAAGCGGCTCTCCATCCACGGCGGTTCGTTGCGGCTCTACGTGGAGAAGCACGAGAACGTGGGCACATCGGTGCGCAATCTTCTGGAACTGGAGCATCGCGAAGGGGTGGATACCTTTCGTTATTACGAGGACTTCTCGCACAAGGTGCAGGGCCTCAAGGTGAAGCTGATGAATCTCCTGCGCCACCTGAAGAGCGATGGCAAGCGCATCGCTGGCTACGGCGCTCCGGCCAAGGGCGCAACCCTGATCAACTACATGGGCATCGGCACCAACTTGGTCGAGTTCGTGGTGGACCGCAACGTACATAAGCAGGGGCGCTTCATGCCGGGACAGCGCATCCCCGTCTACGCGCCGGAAAAGCTGCTAGAAGAGATGCCTGACTACACGCTGCTACTGCCCTGGAACTTCGCCGAGGAAATTCTCGGCCAACAGGAAGAGTATCGACGTCGCGGCGGCAAGTTCATTATTCCGATCCCCGAACCGCGGGTAGTTTGAACCCCAACCGGAACAACAGGAAGTGTTATGACGCAGTCACGTATCTGCCCCGGTTGTGGGGCGCAAGGCATGCAGGTTTTCCATCGACAGGACGGCGTGCCCACCAATAGTTGCATCCTGCTCAAATCGCGCGAGGAGGCTTTGGCTTATCCGCGCGGGCGCATTGAACTCGCCTTCTGCCCGGTGTGTGGTTTTATCTCCAATATGGCTTTCGACCCTAAGCTTACGGAATACTCCGGACGCTACGAGGAAACCCAAGGATTTTCGGAAACCTTCAACACTTTCCACCGGAGCCTTGCGCAACGCCTCATCGAGCGCCATGGCCTCAGGGAAAAGGACATTCTTGAAATCGGCTGTGGCAAGGGCGAGTTCCTCCTGCTGCTCGCCGAGATGGGCAATAACCGCGGGGTGGGCTTTGATCCGGGCGTCCGTCATGAGCGCGTTGCGGGCGAAGCGGCGGAGCGCGTGCGCTTCATCGCCGATTTCTACTCGGAGAAATACACCGATTACGCCGCAGATTTCGTGTGCTGCAAGATGACCCTGGAGCACATCCATCCCACGGCCGAGTTCGTCGGCACTGTCCGGCGTGCGATCGGTGACCGTTTCGATACCACCGTTTTCTTCCAGATTCCGGAATCCATCCGCATTCTCAAGGATTGTGCGTTCGAGGACATCTACTACGAGCACTGCTCTTATTTCACCAAAGGCTCCCTGGCCCGGCTATTCCGGAGCCAAGGCTTTGATGTGCTAAATCTAGAAACGGAATACGCCGACCAGTACTTAACCATCGAAGCGAAACCCGCCCGCGGCACGCCGGCACTTCCTCTGCCGGAAGAGGATGACTTTTTGGAGATCGCCCGCTATGTGGACCAATTCCCCGGTAAATTCCATCAGAAACAGGAGACCTGGCGACAGCACGTCGAAGAGGCCGCTGCCAGAGGTCAAAAGGTCGTGCTCTGGGGCTCGGGCTCCAAGGGGGTATCCTTCTTGACTACCTTGGCTCTCGGCAATGCCATCGAGTACGCCGTGGATATCAATCCCTACCGCCACGGGCACTACATGCCTACCACGGGGCAGAAGATCGTTAGCCCCGAGTTTCTCAGAGAATACCGCCCGGACGTAGTGATTTTGATGAATAGCATCTACCGCGAGGAAGTGAGTCGAGATCTGCAACGCCTCGGACTCGCCCCGATTTTGTACTCCCTGTGAGGTTCCCATGGTCACCACGGCTTCGCTGAAAACTGCTGCAAGGCCCAAGCGAGACTGCATCGTATGTAAGAACGGTCGAATCGTCCCCATGATTGCCATAGACCGGATACCAATCCTGTGCAGCGTCCAGTGGCCAACTCGCGAGGATGCGCTCAACGCCCCTCGTGGCAATATCGACCTTGGCTTCTGCCCTGAGTGTGGACATATCTACAATCGGGTATTCGATCCGGATGTTCTGGAATACTCTGACGCCTATGATAGCTCCCTGCATTACTCGGCCAGTTTCAACCGTTATGCGGAGGCACTGGCCGATCGCCTGATCGACAAGTATCAGCTGCACGGCAAGAACATCATTGAGATCGGCTGCGGGAAGGGGGAGTTTCTCGCCATGCTCTGCGAGCGGGGCGATAATCGGGGCTTAGGGTTCGATGTGAGCTATGAGCCGGAACGGACTCAGGCCTCAGAGCGTGTCATCTTCATTAAGGATTATTTCCACGAGAAATACCTGGAAGCGGATGCTGATCTTGTCGTCTGCCGTCATGTGTTGGAACACATCTCCCATCCTGTTTCGTTTCTTGCCACCGTGCGCCAGGCTTTGGGCGAAAGGACTCAGACCGTCGTGTATTTCGAAGTGCCTAATGTTCTATTTACCCTCAAAGATCTCGGCATCTGGGACCTCATCTACGAACATTGCTCGTACTTCAGCCCTGCTTCTCTGCATTCGGCATTTATCCGCAGCGGCTTTCGGGTAAGCGAGATGAATGTCGCCTTCGATGGCCAATTCTTGTCCATAGAGGCCACACCGGGTCCGGAGGCAATACAGCAGGAGGACCCGCCGGAGATATCCCAGAAAGACGAAGAATTACTGTGCTTGGAACGGTATGTCGCGGCCTTCCAAGAAAACTATTTGCGCAAGCTTGAAGAGTGGCGGACTAGGCTGCAAGGCAGCAAGGAACAGCGAAAACGGACTGTGCTCTGGGGTGCGGGAGCGAAGGGCGTGATATTTCTCAATGCCTTCGCCTCAGGCAACGCCGTCGAGTACGTGGTGGACATCAATCCCCACAAGCAGGGCTTATATGTCCCGGGCTCGGGGCAGCAAATCGTGCCACCGGAATTTCTTACCGCTTACCGGCCCGACCAAGTCATCGTGATGAATTCCATCTACCGGGACGAAATCAAGCGACAGCTCGAAGGCTTGGGCGTCACCGCAGAGGTGTGCTGTGCGTGATCTTTCATTCTTCTAAATCACGTGCTAACCGGGACTGGAAACAAAAGTCTGTGGCCGATCTTTTTGCAATTACAAAAAGAACCGGGTCACTTGCAGATTATGTATTACATAGAGGATTACGCTGCGAGTAGCTAGTAATGCAAAGGTGATCCCAAACGAAATGCATGACAAGTTTATAAAATATTAGTCCCGCAGAATTTTGGGTACTTTTCATGAATAAGCCAGTGCCGTGATGCTGCTCTAGTGCAGTCGGCATATGGTGGCGTAAAAGTTGGAAATAAAAGAATGATACTGGGACGTTTAGCCGTGATGCTGGTTATCGCGTGCATATATACTGAGGTATATGCTATAGAAAAAAAAGGCTACAGGCCTATCGAGATACCGATTGGGCCATTCGATTTTAGACCCATAATAGAAGTTTCCGAATCATATAACGATAATATCTTTTTTAATAATATTGTTCGAAAATCCTCGATGGTGACACAGATCCGTTCCGGTTTTCAATTGGCTTTGGAGCGTAAGCTAAACAGCTATTCCTTCAATTACGCCTTCCAGAGTCAGCAATATCACTCAAGTCCGCAGGACAACTATGTCGACCAATACATCGGCGGCCAAACACATTTAGAATTCACTCGCCGCAATCGTCTTGACGTCGATGCCAGCTTCGTGGACGGCCATTACAGACGAGGTACAACCTATAGTCAGGGGGTTATAGGAATTCAGTCCATTAAGCATCCCAACACGTTCCATAATATTTCCGCCCATGCCAGTTATCGGTATGGTGGAGCGACAGCGAGGGGAAATCTCGAGTTGGCTGTAGATTTCAATGATTTGACATTCACTAATAATCGGCAGCAAACCAGAGCATGGGACCGTACCGATATCGCCCTAACACCAGGGTTTTACTACAGAGTATCTCCAAAAATTAACGCGCTAGCACAGCTAGAGTATGCGTTTGTCGATTATAAAGATAATAATGTGCCAGAATTTACCAATTTAGATTACAGTAAGCAGCGTTATCTCGTGGGCGTGTCCTGGGAACAATCTGCGAAGACGCAGGGAAAGGCTCGTTTCGGGTATTTGCGCCAGGTCCTTGACGCACCCGGCTTTAAACCTGGAAGTGGATTCGCCTGGGATGTGAACCTGCGCTGGAGTCCAAAGACATACTCTCATCTCGGCTTCAGCTTTAAGAGAGATATCAGACCTACTTTTGGATTTGGTGTTGGGCGTTTAATAGAAAGCTATGGGATTGCTTGGTCCCATAACTGGAATAGCCGTATTTCGACTAGTTTGGCAGGAGCTTATCTGGATGTTGATAATCGTGGCTCTGGGCGACACGACGACATCATCGGTATTCAATTTCATGCTAACTATAATCTGGGGAAGTGGCTTGGGGTCGGCATTAATTATAGCTATATAGATCAGGAATCCACGTCCAATGATCGAGACTTTGATCAAAACATGATCATGTTTTATATCGCAGCTAATTCCGCAATTGCCAAGGATTTGCCAACTCCTTGGCAGGACTGGTATTAAGAGAGAATAGAAATGTTAAACAAGGCATTACGACCCTGGTTGATTGGCGCACTGATACTTTTCTTGATTTGCTCCAGAGTGGTGGCCGAGGAGCAGTCCAGTTATCAACTAGGTCCTGGCGATAAGATTCATATTCAAGTATTTGGCGAGCAGGAGATGAACTTAGATGCCAAGCTTAGCGATGCTGGCACAGTGATTTACCCTTTTATGGGTGAAATCAAAGTTTCAGGGCTAACTATTGGTCAGGTGGCAAGGCTGATTACCGAGGGCTTGAAAGACCGTTATCTAGTCGACCCTAAGATTAGTGTCAGTGTGCTGGAGTATCGGCCGTTCTTCATCAATGGCGAGGTGGCAAAGTCGGGTGCTTACCCGTATCAGCCGGGCTTGATAGTACAAAAAGCGGTATCAATAGCCGGTGGATTTTCAGAGCGAGCCTCCCGTTCTAGTGTCACTCTGATTCGTGAGTCCGATCTCACTCATGCACCCGTTGAGGTAGATTTGGATACAACGGTGATGCCGGGAGATGTCATTACCGTCGAGGAAAGTTTCTTTTAGGCGAGGCAAGCGTTCATGGATTATCCAGTTCAGCCCAAAGAAAAGTCGGCAAGCGTTCTCTATTTCGAACGGACCAGTAAAGACTCGGCACTACCTAGGGAGAGTGAGGATGAAGACATCGACCTTGGCCGATATTGGCACATTGTGCAAAACAAGAAATGGAGCATCCTTGGACTGGCTTTGCTAACTACGGTATTAGTAGGGTTTTCTGTTTCCGCCATGAATCCCGTATACCGTTCTACGGCGACTCTGAAGATTGAGCATCAGCAACCCAAGGTCCTTTCCTTTCAAGAAGTCTATGGGGTGGACAATTCCAGTGAATATATCCAGACCCAAATCGAGATGCTTAAATCGCGTGACCTGGCGAGCCGGGTGATCGACCAACTCAAGCTGGGCGAGCGTCCTGAGTTTGCCGAGTGGTTGGAAGAACCACCCATGTGGCGCAAGTGCCTCTCTTGGTTACCCGACTTAGTCGATTCTTGGCTCAGCACCTTGTCTGAACAGAAGGATGATGAAACTGCGAACGAAGGAGAGCGGGACAAAGCACTCGAAGAGGCTCTAACCAACACTTTTCTAGGTTACCTAGAAATTGAGCCGCGGAAGAACACGCAACTGGTTGATGTCAGCTTTGAATCGCGCGATCCCCAATTGGCACGTCAAGTCGTCGATTCTCTGGGGACAGCCTTTATTGCAAAGAGCGTGGAAGAACGCACGGAAGTAACGCGGATGGCCGCGCAATGGCTTGAGAAACGCCTTCAAACCCTAAGAGATAACTATATTGAATCCCAAAAACGTTTGCAGGATTATCTCGAGAAGGAGAACCTCGTTGATCTCAGTGGTGTATTGACGCTGACAGGCAGACAGGCCGAGGATAACACTGCTCGCTTGGGTAACGCCCAGAAGGCCCGTGTCGAAGCAGAAAGCCTGTATAACAAGGTACGATCCTTGAACGATAAACTCTACGACACCATCGAGGGAGTACCGGAAATTTCCGGAGATGCGGGGGTGCATGCCCTCAAGCAGAAGGAGGCCGAGATCTTCCAAAAGATATCTGAGCTAGCGGACCGTTATGGTTTGGAACATCCAAGCATGATAGCGGCTCGTGCCGAACTGGAATCCATTCGTGCATCGTTACGAAAACAGATTGCGAGCGCAGTTAGTGGGATCAAAAACCGTTATGAAGTCGCCCGAGCCAACGAGTTGGCGGCGCTCAGGGATCTCGAAGCCAACAAGGACCAGGTTCAGAACATCGGAGCTAAACAAGTCCGCGTGCGGGAGTTGGAACGGGAGGTGGAATCCAATATTCGCTTATACGAAATGTTCTTCAACCGTTTCAAGGAAGCATCGGAATCGGCTGATCTGCACGTGGCCAATATCTATTTTGTCGACTATGCAAGTAATCCGACTTCGCCGATAAAGCCTCAGAAGAGTCGGATCATGGGCATCGCTTTTATGGGTACGCTGTTTATAGGTGTGCTGCTGGTTGTCCTGCGAGATATCTTGGATCATACGGTCAAAACTGCCAAGGATATTGAAAACAATTTAGCGACTCCGCTTTTGGGAGCACTGCCCTTCTTTAAACAGAACAAATTAAAAAAGCTCCCGGATGATGCTGTAGCCAAAATGGTGGTTGATCAGCCACAATCCGGCTTTGCCGAGGCGATACGCACGATACGTACAACCTTGATGTTGTCTGGATTGGACAGATCGTACAATTCTTGGTTGGTGAGTTCCTCGGTGCCCGGAGAAGGCAAATCAGTGATCGCCATCAACTTGGCTTATTCCTTCGCTCAAATGAATGTAGGAAGGGTCTTGTTGATTGACGCGGATATGCGTGATCCAACTCTAGACAAATATATGGGTTTGCCTCCCGATTTACCAGGCTTGTCAAATATACTAGCCGGGTCCGTCGAATTGGACGCATGTATTCATCCGATCGCGGGATCTCAAGTTGATGTGATGCCCGCTGGCCGCCTGTCCTCTAACCCGCTTGAGTTATTATCCTCCCCGGATTTCGGCTGCTTGATGAGTGATCTGGAAAAACGGTACAACAAGGTACTGATCGATTCGCCACCCATGCTCAGCGTTAGTGACGCCTATCTTTTGGCGCAGCACGTGTCCTCAGTAATTTATGTGGTGAAAGCCGGTGAGACGGCGGTACAGCTAGTAAAAGATGCGTTAAAACGCTTGGAGGCTTTCAAGGTCCCGCTCGCCGGTATTGTGCTCAATCAGGCCAAGGATGATCAAAATCAGCATTATTATAATTATAGGTATGGACGCTATAAGAATAGGCTTATTTCCAACATAACTAGTTAATTTTATATTGCTGCTGCAAATAACCTAAAGCAAGTCAAATCAGGAGCCAATCGCTACATAAAAACGAAAGAATAAAGACCATCACTAATCGAAAGGAGATCGAATATGAAAAAAGTTCTGGTGACCGGCGGAGCCGGTTTTTTAGGCTCGCATTTATGCGAAGCATTACTGGAGCGCGGTTATGACGTACTCTGCGTTGACAATCTCTTTACGGGAAATAAGGCCAATATCGCCCACCTGATGGGCAGCCCATATTTCGAATTTATCCGCCACGACATTACCTTTCCCTTGTATGTGGAGGTGGATCAAATCTACAACTTGGCCTGTCCTGCCTCGCCGATACATTATCAAGTCGACCCGGTACAGACCACCAAGACCAGCGTGCATGGCGCCATCAATATGTTGGGCCTGGCCAAGCGGACCCGGGCTCGAATTCTCCAGGCTTCCACCAGCGAAATCTATGGAGACCCCGAAATTCACCCTCAAACCGAGGATTACTGGGGGCGGGTCAACCCGCTTGGTTACAGAGCCTGTTACGATGAGAGCAAGCGTTGCGCCGAGACCCTGTTTTTCGACTATCATCGGCAGCATCAGCTGGATATCAAGGTCGTTAGGATTTTCAATACCTATGGTCCTAAGATGCATCCCAATGATGGACGGGTAGTTAGCAATTTCATCGTCAGCGCACTGACAGCGCAGCCCATTACCATTTATGGCAACGGTCGACAGACAAGGAGTTTCTGTTATGTCGATGACCTCATTTCCGGGCTGATTCGCATGATGGAAAGCCCGGAGGGATTTACCGGGCCCATGAACCTCGGGAATCCCCAGGAAATATCCGTGCTCGAATTGGCAGAAAAGATTTTGATGCTTACCGGATGCAAGTTGCCGTTGGAGTTTCGACCGCTCCCGATGGATGATCCTCGTATGCGGCAACCTGATATTACCCTTGCCAGGGAAAAGCTGGGTTGGCATCCCAGGGTAAGTCTCGAAGATGGCTTAAAGGAAACCATTGCTTATTTCCGCAAGCTAATTGCATAAAGTCCCAATTCCCTTTCTCGTCTCATTCGCACCACACTTCTTTTCTAACTGGACCACCGTCAAGGTTTCCACGCTTGATTGGAGTTCGGTCGAAAGTCTTTCAATGCTACCAATTATTCTTTCAACACAAGGCTTGGTTACAAAACGAGGAACAAAACATGACAGCGATCTATTTTGATTCCACCATGGATGATGACTTACGGCGCCAGCATCTCTATAGGGGAGATATTTTCGTATTTTCCCCGAACCCGAGCATAAAAGCCCTGTGCGACTTGGCTCGTGAGATGCTCGAAGAGGCCTTTGGCGGACTTGATCCCATGTACGCACAGTACCATATGCCTGTTGAGAAATTCGTTGAGATTTTTGCTCCGGTTAAACCCCAGTTCATTCATCATCCGAAAACCAAACAACTTTTCCAAAGAGTGGTGGAGGGTCTAGGTTGCGATTTGAACAAGACCTACATCGACGTCCCCCGTCTAAGGGGTGTTACCCATGGGGGATATCTGACTTCTGGTGTGGGATATGCTCATCATCCCCATCGTGATACTTGGTACTCTGCGCCCATGTGCCAATTAAACTGGTGGATTCCTCTTTACGGGTTCGATAGCGAGAGCTCTATGGCATTTCACCCTAGGTATTGGAATAGCAAAGTAGCAAATAGCTCCGCTGATTTTAATTATTACGAGTGGAATGCGAACGGTCGCAAGAATGCGGCAAAGCAAATCAAAGAGGATACTCGGAAACAACCGAAGCCCAAAGAGGACATTGAGTTAGAACCTGAGATCAGGATCGTTTGCCCGCCGAATGGGGCAATCCTGTTTTCAGCAGCGCATCTCCATTCTGCGGTACCAAATACGTCCGGCCGCACCCGCTTTAGCATGGATATTAGAACCGTGCACGTAGACGATGTTCTATCGATGGAGGGAGCCCCTAATATCGATTCAGATTCCCCAACCACATCATTGCGGGATTTCATGCGCGGTATCGATCTGACACGGATACCGGAAGATATAGTAGCCAGTTATGACAAAGTGCCGATCGCAGAAGGGGAACTGATATTCAAGGCTTCTTGAAACCTTGAATAAATGAATGATTTACCCCGTCGGCACAATTAGGCCGACCGGGCCAATAATACAGCGCTTTCAAATTTAAACGGTTACTAAACTCCTCGGCACGCTGGAAATACGCTTGAGCGTCACTGGGCGTAATCGTTTTGGCGGTTTGGTGAAGAGCGTCGAGCAAGCGGTCCAAGGTCCGTGCTTTCTTGCGTTTGAGGTACTGTTTGAATTTGGGTCAGGCTTCCTCAATCGGATCTAGTGCTGACAAGTAGGGAGGCAGGTAAATATAACGCAGCTGTTGGATGTGCAGAAAACGCCCGGACCATGTGCGCCGGGTGATCGGATGCCAGTCGAGAATCAAAGTCCTGTTCCCGGTCAGCACAAGCAGCAGCGGATGGACTTCCAAATAAGCGCGAAGCGTTGGGCTGTCGGGAAACCTTGGTAGCACCACTGGCCTGCTAAACCCTGCTCAGTCAGCACCGCCACGCTGTTCACAGTCTCGCCCGGTGAGACGGGCTGTTGATCAAACATTCGTTCGCCTTGCGGGGAGCGGTCACAGGGCAAGGTCAGATTCAAGCAGACGCCGGTTTCGTCGAGGTAGAGCCGCTGGTCAAGGAAAATAGGATCGACGAACACGCTGATGATAACGTTCCGTTCTGGTTTGAGTGCCCTCAGTGTTCTTTTTCGGATGATTCCGAGACGCTTGAGGGTGTCATTCATCGTCCCAAGGCTCACAGTGACCCCTTTAGCGGCATAGTGCTCGCGGAGTTACCCTAGGGTGAGATCGACCTCCTCGCAAAGGGGAACTTGCAAAAAAGTTCGCCTTCGCTGGAGAAGGCGCATGAGGCCAAACTACTGATCTCAATAGAATCGGCGAAGTTGCTGAACCGTATTGGAGTTAACGTGAAACACCGCGGCTGTTTCCCGCACGATATATGTAAGTGAATAACCGAAGATCCGAGTTCGTAAGTCCTGAGAGTACGCTTTTATGGCACGTGTCCATCAGGGCGAAAACTTTTCGACCTCGAGTAATGGAATCCTCGAGTAATGGAATCAATTCGAAGAAGAAGCTGAAATATGGAATCAAGGAGTAAGATTATGATTCATCGATCGAGCGTGAAGCGGATCCGGATGAGTGTAATACTCATGCTCATCGCCTTGGCATTAACCTTTTCCGCTCTTGCAACAGCGGCGCCTCCCATCTCGGACGACTTTAATCCCGGAACGCCTCCTCTCGGCCCCACTCCCACCTGGGAGTTCTACGATCCTTATAACACGACAAGCGGCGCCGATTCCGGTGAGTCGACTGTGACCTTTGATGGCACTAATGCCTTAATCAGAATTCCCCCCGGACTCACCCATGATCTCTGGGTCACGCCGAACAACAAGGCTCCTCGTCTCCTTCAACCTATAGACGATGCGAGCTTTCCCAGTCAGGGAATCGAGGTAAAGTTCGAGTCGATTCCATCTGCGAAAACCCAGATACAGGGCATCATCGTTCAGCAGACCAACAACACCTTTCTGCGCTTCGATGTTCATCACGACGGGGTTTCGCCCCGCCTGTTCGCGGCCTATGTCAACGGTGCCAGCAACACCGTTTACAAAAACGTGGCGCTTTCCGGCACGCCGCTCTATCGCCGGGTCATCCGCTCGGGGGATCAATGGACTTATAGCTACTCCAGTGACGGAACCACCTGGACCGATGCCGTCACCTTTACCCGAGCCTTGACGGTGACCAAGGTTGGTTTCTTTGTTGGCACCAATACCCCGAATCCGGCGTTTACCGGCAGTGTCGACTACTTCAAGAATCTGGATACACCCATCGTCGATAACGATGTATGGGTTCCGCCGCCACCCGCTATCGACGTGTGGTATGGAAATAATCAAAACTTTGGGCACGTGGGCAACCCGCAGAAATGGATCAATATCCTCGGCAACGTGCAGTCCGATGTGACCATATCCAGCCTGACCTATTCGCTCAACGGCGGCCCGGATCAGGCCTTGGCTATCGGTCCGGATGCTGGCAAGGGAACGGGCAATGGAGGACGGCTGGTCTGGCCTGGCGATTTTAATATTGAAATCGACCATGACACTCTCAATATCGGTCCTAATTCGTTCGCAATTAAGGTGGTGGATAGCCGAGGTAAGCTTGCTACTAAAACAGTTACCGCCAATTATAGCTTTGGATATGTATGGCCGCTTCCTTATACCGCGGATTGGGGCACACTAACCAATATCCAGGAGACTGAAAGCATCGCGCAGGTCGTGGACGGGCTTTGGAGGCTGACACCTGAAGGCATCCGTACGATCCAAACAGGGTATGACCGCACAATCGCGATCGGCGACGAGACGTGGACTACCGATTACGAAGTGACCGTACCGATTACTATCCACACGCAGTTTCGCGGAGCTGGTGTCGCTATCGGCTGGCAAGGCCATGAAGACAGCGGAAGCGGATCGCCAAGAACAGAGTGGCCGTTGCAAGCAATCGCGTGGATCCGGGGGCCGCATGGACATACTACAAACAATAGATTGGATATCATGACCTATGGGGGACTGACTGGTTGGGAGGTCATCGAGGCTTCGACGCCCATAGTCACTAAGGCAAATGTGACCTATATGCTCAAAACCCGTTCGGAATCGCTGGCAGGGGGAATGAGCCGAGTGTATGTCAAGTTTTGGCCACAAAGCAGCGCAGAGCCTGCTCAGTGGACCCTTAATGCAGATGTCCCGACTCGTAACGGCTCGGTGTTACTGGTCGCCTATAACGGAGATGTTACATTCGGGAATACGGTTATTACACCGAATACAACGGTTACCACCCCGCCCAGCATCACCACCCAGCCGGCGAACCAGAGCGTGGCCGAAGGCCAAACCGCCACCTTCAGCGTGGCGGCGACCGGCAGCGCGCCGCTGTCCTACCAGTGGCAGCGCAATGGGGTGAGTATCGCAGGGGCCACAAGTGCCTCGTATACCACCCCAGCCACGACGCTGGCCGATGATGGTGCGGCGTTCCACTGTGTGGTCACTAATTCCGCCGGCAGCATCACTAGCAATGCGGCTACCCTGACCGTTACTGCGGGCGGGACCACGATTCTGTCGGATGACTTCAATCCGGCGACCACTGAGCTTAATCCTGCCTGGCGGTTCTATGATCCTTATGCGGGGGGAGGCGGCCAGTCGACCCTGACCTTCACGGGTACCAATGCCTTGATCGGCATTCCGGCGGGTCTCACTCATGATCTCTGGGTCACGCCGAACAACAAGGCGCCCCGCCTGCTGCAGTCCGCCCCGAACACGGACTTCGGAGTCGAGGTAAAGTTCGAATCGATTCCGTCCTCGAAATATCAGATGCAGGGCATCATCGTTCAGCAGACCAATGACACCTTCCTACGCTTTGATATCTACTATGATGGAGTCTCACTCCGCCTGTTCGCGGCCTATGTCAACGGCACCAGCAGTACCGTTTACAAGAACGTGGCGCTTTCCGGCACACCACTCTATCGCTGGGTCACCCGCTCTGGGGATCAATGGACCTATAGCTATTCCAGTGACGGAATCAACTGGACGAATGCCGTCACCTTTACCCGGGTCTTGACAGTCGACGAGGTTGGTTTCTTTGTTGGCACCCATACTCCGAATCCGGCATTTACCGGCAGTGTCGACTACTTCATGAATCGGGATGTGCCCATCGTCGATAACGATTAGCCAAATCAACTCAACTGACCCCACCGCGATCACTACTCAATCGTTGAATCAGACCACTGTAGTTGGCCAAATGGCCACGCTCAGTGTCGTGACGATTGCTCGAGCTCGGAGTTGCATACGTTGATTCGTGAATTCAGAGCGCTGGGATTACCTTCGGAATGGTATGAAAACAACCGGACGAGGGCTTCGAGAGTTTTGCATTAGGTAGACGGTGATTGGTGCGCAGAATGGATATTTTTTAGGAGAAGATCGTATGAGCTCCAAGAATCTTTCGGGAAGTATTGGAATGCCGGGGTATCCGGGGGAGCGTTATTTGAGAGAGTCATTAAAAACGAAATCGCTTCTGTTTAGCCCCATTCATTTCCCACCCCAGATTGGCGGGATCTCGAAGTTCATGGAGGCCGTTGCCATGGAACTGGGCCCGGAGGAAGTTTGCTGCCTGACAGGGAGGACTTTGCCCACTGGTGACCGACGGCATGAACTGAGCGTGCGCATCTATCGCCGACCGCGAGCCTGTCGCGGGCCGCGTTTTGTTCGGAGCGCCATGCTCGGGATGGCTCTGCTTGAAATCATCTTGCGCGAACGCCCGCAGATAGTTCAGCTCGCCGCTGCTCACGATGGCCATATCGGACTGTTTCTGCGCTGGTGCCTCGGGATTCCATTCGTCGTATACGCGCACGGCAACGAAATCTTGGCTGCGCAAAAGGCTGCTCGGCCGAAGATGCGGCTGGTCTTGCGCAGCGCCGCTCGGGTGATCGCGGTCAGCCAGTACACGGCTCGCCTGGTCGAGCAAGTCGGAGTCAAGGCGACCCGCATCGAAGTCATCCATCCCGGGTGCGAGGTAGAGTTCTTCCGTCCGCTGCAGCCAAGCCTAGCCCTGCGCAAGCAGCTCTTGGGAACCACAACCAATGAGAAAGTCATCGTCACAGTCGGCAACCTGGTGGCACGCAAAGGGCAGGATATGGTCATTCGGGCTCTTCCGCACGTGCTTCGCGCATTTCCGAACACTCGATACTTGGTCGTAGGGGATGGGCCCTACCGACCGGAACTGGAGCGATTGGCCGCTGAGGTTGGAGTGCGTGAGCAAGTCGTCTTCACAGGACGGATTCCAAATGAGCTTTTGCCCGAAGTCTACGCCCTGAGTGATGTCTTCGTGATGCCTAGTCGTGAACAACGCGAAGCGAGTGATGTAGAAGGATTCGGCATCGTGTTCCTTGAGGCGAGTGCCTGTGGCAAGCCGGTGGTGGCTAGCCGTTCCGGGGGTATCGAGGACGCCATCGTGGAGGGCGTCACTGGCTTCCTGATAGATCCACTCTCGCCGGACGAGATCGCGCAAGCCTTGATTCGTATCTTGAGTGACGCGGATCTAGCCGCAAGCTTGGGCAAGCAGGGCCGCGAGCGTGTAGTACGCGAATTCTCCTGGCGCCGGGTTGCTGACCAGATAAGAAGGGTTCTCGCTGAGGTCGTGCACGAGCAGAATCGGCCATCCTGACAAGTCAGATTGGCGAAATATGTGCTATCGAGGCCACACTCGTGCCGGTATATGGAGCATAGACGAATAATGCGAAAGAATGCCCAAATTCGGACTCCTGGATCTAGGATTCCTAGGCCCATACAAAACGTAATGGCCAATTGGAGCGGGTATATTTTTTCCGCAACGATCACATTTTTCCTCACACCATTTGTGGTGCAGCATCTGGGAAGCACCGGCTACGGCGTCTGGACACTGCTGACGTCGCTTACCGGGTATTTAGGTCTTCTCGATTTGGGAGTCCGGGGAACGGTCACACGCTATATAGCCCGCTTTCATGCTCAAGCAGACCACGCCGAAGCCAGCCGGGTCACGGCATCCGCCTTAGCTGTCTTCGCCGTAAGCGGAAGCTTGGCCGTACTGATTTCCGTCATCCTGGCCGCCTTCGCGGTAGATGCCTTCAATATGCCGGATGAGTTCAAATCCGCGGCCAAGACTGTGTTTGTGGTCGCCGGTTTTACGGCGGGTGTCTCGCTGGTGAGCGGCGTCTTCGGCGGGGTGATTGCTGGTCTGCAACGCTTTGGCCTTTTGAATATGATCGAGAACTTCGGCGGAGGACTGCGCGCGCTGGCAATTGTGATGATGCTTAGCCACGGGTACGGCCTTCAGGCGCTTGCGTTGATTCATCTGGCCTTCTCGGTTCTGAACGGCTTGGCATATGGCATCGCCAGCCGCCGTCTCTACCCGGAGCTTTCCTTACGGCTGAAAGATTCCAGCCGGTCGCATCTGCGCATGATTCTTTCATTCAGCACTTATTTATTCATCCTGAATATTTCGAATCTTCTGATCTTCTATACCGACACCATGATCATCGGTGCTTTCCTGTCCGTGAGCATGATCACTTTCTTTGCCATCGCTGGAACGCTGATGAGTCAAGTGCGCGTTATTCTCCGCGGGATCACCACCGCGATGACCCCGCTGGCCAGCTCCCTAGATGCGCATATCAGCAATGTGGGCCTCCAATCGACGCACTTACGCGCCTCACGTTACGCGACGATGGTCATCGCACCGATACTGGTGACATTCATGCTTCGTGGGGAATCCTTCATCAATCTATGGATGGGAGACGAGTACGGTGAGCTTTCGGGGAGGGTGCTTCTTATCTTGGCCCTGGCACTTCTTCTGACTACCGGAAACCACGTTTCCGCCGCAATCATGGTCGGCATGGGCAGGCACAAAGGGATGGTGCCCATCGCTGTAGGTGAAGCCCTGTGTAACCTACTGCTGACTATTCTGTTGGTTCAGTCTTGGGGGATCGAGGGGGCCGCTTGGGGTACTGCTATTCCTAACATCGTATTCGGCATCCTTTTCTGGCCTTGGTACATTCGCCGTACGCTGGGAGTTTCAATACGAATCTACCTAAACTCGATTTGGCTACGTCCCGGCACGGCATTGAGTCTCTTTGCCTTGGCTTCTGCGTCCATTGAAAAGTTCTGGTCCGCAAACAACCTAGTGCTTTTCTTCTCGCAGGTAGCAATGGTTTTGCCTCTGGCTCTGCTTGGCTACTGGTGGATCTGCTTTGACTCCGCTGAGCGGCAGAGCATTCGCTCTCGGTTCTGGCATACGTCGACTGAGCCGCAGGGGATAAGTGCCAAGTGAAATCGCTCCTTTTTAGGCCCGTTCATTTACCACCGCAGATCGACGGGGTCTCAAAGTTCATGGAAATTGTAGTACGCGAGTTCTCGTAGTGCCGGGTTGCTGACCAGATAAGAAGGGTTTCGCCGCGGTCGTGCGCGAGCAGAATCGGCCATCCTGACGAATCAGATTGGTGAATACACATACATGGCGTCTTTAGATTCGACTTCAAGACTCTGAGGTGTTTTGATGAATGGAACGCGGCCACGTGTCAGTATAGGAATACCGGTCTATAACGGCGAGCGTTATCTCGCCGAGGCGCTGGAATCACTCCTCGCCCAAACCTTTGTGGATTTCGAAATCATCATTTCGGATAACTGCTCAACCGATCAAACCGAAGAGATTTGTCAGCAATATGCGATTCAGGATTCGCGTGTGCGCTACGTACGTGCGGAAAAGAACTGGGGCGCAGCTTGGAATCACAACCGAACGGTTGAATTAGCTATAGGTGAATACTTCAAATGGCAGACATATGACGATCTATGCGCTCCGACCTTCCTCGAAAAATGCGTTACCGTTTTAGATCAGCATCCCGAAGTCGTACTCTGCTATCCGCAATTCGTCCGCGTCGATGCGGAGCGCAATCCCCTTGAAGGGCGACGCTCACAAACAGATGGCGCAGCGGCACCATCCGAACGTTTTGGTACCTTGATTCTAAGACGATCCACTTGTGAAGAAATCTACGGGGTCATGCGCACGCATGTGCTCCGGCAGACACGCTTAATCGGTAGTTATTCAAATTCAGATGACAACTTGTTGGCAGAATTGGCTTTGCGGGGGCAGTTTTACGAGGTACCGGAGCCGCTATTCTTCCACCGCGTTCATCCGAGGCAGTCGACAAAGGTCGATCGCCTAGCACGCTTCAGTTGGTTCGATACATCTGCCGCCGGACGGCTGCACTTTCCGTTTTGCAGACAGTTTCGAGAGTACATTGCGCTCATTCAACGGGCGCCGCTATCGCTGCATGACAAGCTCCGCTGTTTTCGGTACTTGGTGAACTGGTTTTGGATGAAACGCCGGCGACTCATAGACGACTTATACCTAGTTTTCTTCCGTTATACCCTGATGCCACCTCTAAAGCGCTATGCTCCGTGGACTCGACCGATCTGGCACTCGGTCAAAAAGGCATTGCGGTAGCATTTCTTGGCAGAGCCGGGATTTTAGAACCGGATGTCCGTCGCTTGCTGGTCCGCATGCCCTGGCCCCGATCCCCGACCGCGGTACACGTGCTAGCCTGGTCCCGCTCGCAGCGACGCCAGCAGTGGCGCGCCAGGCGATGTCATTACCGACGCCGTAGCAGCGGCTGTTCACTATTACGGTAGTGAATAACTTGAGAATGATGAGGTCTAATCTGGATTCGTTCATCAAGGGCTTCAGTTATGGTGGTTCAAACGCTCCTATGCCCGCACTGCGGGAGTGATCGATTGGTCCGGAACGGTCATGC
>Ga0196972_1000351_pt1 | contig 26920 bp, 29 predicted proteins | sample S1v_2013CmetaG_FD_148618 | JGI IMG/M metagenome (GOLD analysis project Ga0196972, IMG submission 148618) | Soil microbial communities from Anza Borrego desert, Southern California, United States - S1+v_20-13C | ecosystem: Environmental > Terrestrial > Soil > Desert | place: USA: California...
GGCTACGTCGAAGCCGGCCGGGTGCGGCAACTGCGCGAGTGGCCGCGCAGCGTGGCCGATCCGGCACAGTCGGACGCGGTGGCGCGGGCCCGCGAGTGGCCCTGGGTGGAGATCGTGACCAACCACGCCGGGGCCGGCGCGCGCACCGTCGACGCGCTGGTGGCGGCCGGCGTACACGGGCTCGTCGTGGCCGGCACCGGCAACGGCAGCCTCAATGCCGCCATGGAGCAGGCGCTGCTGCGCGCCATGGGGCAGGGCCTGCGAGTCGTGCGCTCGACGCGCTGCCTGGATGGCGAAGTGATCGTGCAGGCCGGTGACGCCCTCCCGGCGCACCCGCTGGCCCCGGTGAAAGCGCGGGTCGACCTGTTGCTGGAATTGCTCGCCTGAGGGTCAGCTTTCCAGCGCGGCGAGCGCGCGGGCGGTGATCTCTTCCACCGTGCCGATCCCGCTGATCGCCCGGTAGCGCGGCGCGTTGGCCGGGTCGTCCTTGGCCCAGTTGGCGTAGTAGTCGACCAGCGGCCGCGTCTGCGAGGCATACACCTGCAGGCGCTTCATGACCGTCTCTTCCTTGTCGTCGTCGCGCTGGATCAGCGGCTCGCCGGTGACGTCGTCCACGCCGGCCACCTTGGGCGGGTTGAACTTGACGTGGTAGGTGCGGCCCGAGGCCACGTGCGAGCGGCGGCCGCTCATGCGCTCGACGATGGCCTCGAAGGGCACGTCGATCTCCAGCACGTAATCGAGCTTGACGCCGGCCTGCTTCATCGCCTCGGCCTGCGGGATGGTGCGCGGGAAGCCGTCGAACAGGAAGCCGTTGGCGCAATCGGGCTGCGTCAGGCGCTCCTTCACGAGGCCGATGATGATGTCGTCGCCGACCAGGCCGCCCGCATCCATCACCTGCTTGGCCGCCATGCCCAGCGGCGTGCCCGCCTTCACCGCGGCGCGCAACATGTCGCCGGTGGAAATCTGGGGGATGCCGTACTTCTGGCAGATGAACGTGGCCTGCGTGCCTTTGCCTGCGCCCGGCGCGCCCAGCAAGATCAGTCTCATGGATGTCCTCGGATGGTTGGAAGCGGGCGCTGCGGGCCCTGGGTCATCCACGCGCCGGGCCGCTGCGCATCGTTCGGTTGAGGATAGCATGCAGGCTCTGCGTGACTTTCCTCAGCCTCCTGTGGGGCGCAGCTGCGCGAACACGGCGCGGACCCGCTCCAGGTCCTCGGGCGTGTCCACGCCGGGGCCGGGCGCCTGGTCGGTGACGTGCACCGCGATCCGATGGCCGTGCCACAGGGCCCGCAACTGCTCCAGGGACTCGGTCCGCTCGATCGGCGCCTGGGGCAGGGTCGGGAACAGGCGCAGGAAGCCGACCCGGTAGGCGTAGATGCCGACGTGCCGCAGCGGGGCCGGCTCCGGCAGGCGGCCGATGCCGCTGGAGAAGCCGTCGCGCCACCATGCGATCGGCGCGCGGCTGAAGTAGAGGGCGAGGCCGGCCGCGTCGGTGACCACCTTGACCACGTTCGGATTGGCGAACTCGGCCGGGTCGTGCAAGGGGTGTGCCGCCGTGCCCATGGACGCGTCCGACCGCAGCAGCAGTCCGGCGACGGCGTCGATCAGGCCGGGGTCCATCAGCGGCTCGTCGCCCTGCACGTTGACCACGATCTCGTCGTCGCCCAGGGCCAGCGCGCGGCTCGCCTCGGCCAGCCGGTCGGTGCCGGACGGATGCTCGGGGGAGGTCAGGATCGCCTCGATGCCATGGCGGCCGCAGGCGGCCACGATCTGCTCGTCATCCGCGGCGATGACGACACGACTGGCGGCGCAGCGCTGTGCGCGCTCGGCCACGCGGACCACCATGGGCTTTCCGGCGATGTCGGCCAGCGGCTTGCGGGGCAGCCGGGTCGAGGCCAGCCGCGCGGGAATGACGACGGTGAAGCCCACGGAACTAGGCGAGCGGCGTGCGGGTCGGCAGGCGCTCGAGTTCCTCGTCGCTCAGGGTGCGCGCCTCGTCCTCCAGCAGCACCGGGATGCCGTCGCGGATCGGGTAGGCGAGGCGGGCGCTGCGCGAGACCAGTTCCTGCCGCGAGCGGTCGTAGTCGAGGTGGCCCTTGGTGACCGGGCAGACCAGCAGCTCAAGCAGTTTGGGGTCCATGCGTCGATGATAGCCGTGGCTGCAGCAGCGATTGCAGCGCCGGCCAGAACCCGTCGTCGATGTCCAGCTCCAGCGGCACGGCCCAGGCGTCGGGCCGGTGGCGCCAGAGCTTGGCCGCATCCTTTTCGGTACACAGCAGCGGCAGCGAAGTCGCCGTCCAGGGGCCGCCGGCGCCGAAGTCGTGGTGGTCGGGTAGCGGCCAGGTGTCCCGCAGGCGGACACCGGCGGTGCGCAACTGCTCGAAGAAGACCTGCGGCTGGGCGATGCCGGCGAGCGCGGCGCACTCGCCCTGCGCGGCCAGCGCCTTCAGGTCCACGCGCTCGCCGTCGGAGCGCCAGGCATGGCTGGCCAGCCGCCGGCGGATGACGAAGCCCTCGATGTCCGGCGCCTGCCCGTCCCGCAGCACCAGGTCGACGGCGCGCGGCCAGGGCTCGCGCAGCGGGCCGGCGGGCAGCAGCCAGCCGTTGCCGACGCCGCGCCGGTCGAACACGCAGATCTCCACGTCGCGCGCCATGGCGCGGTGCTGCAGGCCATCGTCGCTGAGGACCACCTGCGTGCCGGGATGCGCCTGCAGCAGTGCCCGCAAGGCCTGCGGGCGCTGCGCGGCGACGAACACCGGCAGCCGGCAGCGCGTGGCCACGAGCAGGGGCTCGTCGCCGACCTCGGCCGGATCACTGCCCGGCGTGACCTCGCGGCACTCGCCGGTGCGCCGGCCATGGCCGCGCGAGACCACGCCGACCTTGAGCCCGTGGGCCGTGAGCCGCTCGGCGATCGCCATCACCACGGGTGTCTTGCCCGCACCGCCGGCGACCACGTTGCCCACGACCACGACCGGCACCGGCGCGCGCTCGACGGCGATCACGCCGGTGCGGTACAGGGCATTCCGCAGCCGCAGCGCGAGCCCGTACAGGACGGAGATCGGGCGCAGCGCCCAGGCGAGCGGCCCCCGGCGCAGCCAGGCGCTCTGCAGGGCCTGGCGCATCGGCCTCAGCGGCCGCCGGCCTGCGCCGACGACTGGGCCGCGAAGGTGATCTGCTGCAGCCCGGCCCGGCGCGCCGCTTCCAGCACGGTGATCACCGACTGGTGCGGCGCCGTCGCATCGGCGCTGATGATGATGACGCTCTCGCGCCCGGCCTTGGCCGCTTCGGTGAGCGCCAGCGCCAGCACCTCCGGTCCTCGGCCGCTGACCGGGTCGCGGTTGACGGTGTAGCGGCCGTCGCTGGCCACGCCCACGATCACCTCGCGCGGGTAGTCGCGCTGGGCGTCGGCATCGGCCACCGGCAGGCGCAGCTGCAGCTCCGTGAACTTGCTGTAGGTGGTGGACAGCATCAGGAAGATCAGCACCACCAGCAGCACGTCGATGAACGGGATCAGGTTGATCTCCGGCTCTTCCCGGGATTGGCCGCGGAAGTTCATGCGCGTCGCAGGGCCAACAGGTGGCGCACGAAGCGCTCGGACGCCAGTTCCAGCGTGAGCAGGTAGGCGTCGACCCGGGCGCGGAAATAGCGCCAGAAGATCAGGGCCGGGATGGCGATGATCAGGCCGAACGCCGTGTTGTAGAGCGCCACCGAGATGCCGTGCGCGAGCTGGGCCGGGTTGCCGCCGGTCGCGCCACCCGTCGGGGCCTGCGAGCCGAAGATCTCGATCATGCCGACCACGGTGCCGAATAGCCCGAGCAGGGGCGCTGCCGAGGCGATGGTGGCCAACGCGCTCAGGTAGCGCTCCAGGCGGTGGGCGACGGCGCGGCCGGTTCCCTCCACCGTGGCGCGCAGGTCGGACTCGGTGCAGCGCGGGTCGCTGTTGAGCGCGCGGAACCCGCTGGCCAGGACCTCGCCCAGTGCCGAGTTCTGTTCGAGCTGGGTCACCACGTCCGGGCCGGGCACGGCGGACCGGGACACGGAGATGGCCTCGTCCAGCAGCTTCGGGGGCGCCACGCGGGCGGTTTTCAGGCTGAGGAAGCGTTCGATGACCAGGGCCAGGGCAAGGATGGAGCAGGCAACCAGCGGCCAGATCGGCCAGCCTGCGGCTTGTATGATCGAAAACAAAACGGGGCTCCGCCGGGCGTGTGAATGCAGAAGTGGCTGCGATTATGGGGGAGCTCATGGGCTGTCGGACAAACGCCATCGCGGGTAGGAGCCGACCCACAGAAGTTGTGGACAACTTTGTGCAGAAAGCCCACCCCCTGCCCGCGCAAGCCGCGCGGATGCTTCCAGATGTCAGATCGATCACCAATTGAGCAAGGGAATTTCCTTTGAAATCAAGCACTTGCTCGATGGAATCAGCGTTTTCCCGCTACCCAACCGTTTCCATGTGCAGCACGCGCCTGCTGTGGACTAGTCGCAGCCCCCAATTCGGCGTACGGCCGCGCCAGCCCTGGTGAACGGCGCCGCAGACCCAGTATCGGCGCCGCGGATCTGGCAGGTCGGCGCGCTATGCCGCGCCGTTGCTGACTTCCTCGATGCCCGGCTCAACCCGGTCGCGGTGCGCGGCGAGATCTCGGGCTGCTCGCGGCCGTCCAGTGGCCACCTGTACTTCTCGCTGAAGGACCCGCAGGGGCAGCTGCGCTGCGCCATGTTCCGCCGCGCAGCCGGCCTGCTGGATTTCGTTCCGCGCGATGGCGACCTGGTCGAGGTGCAGGGCCGGTTGACGGTCTACGAACCGCGGGGCGACCTGCAACTGGTGGTCGAGAGCCTGCGGCGGGCTGGGCAGGGCGCCTGGTACGAGCGCTTCGCGCAGATGAAGGCCCGTCTGGAAGCCGAAGGTTTGTTCGATGCCGCCCGCAAGCGGCCGTTGCCCGCCATGCCGCGGGCGATCGGGCTGGTGACGTCGACCGGTGCCGCCGCCTTGCACGACGTGGCGACGGCGCTGGGCCGGCGGGTGCCGCACATCCCGGTGGTGCTGGCGCCGGCGCCAGTGCAGGGCCCGCAGGCGGCCGGCGAACTGGTCCGCGCGCTGGAGTCGCTCTATCGCGAGGCGGAGTCCGGGCGCATCGACGTGATCCTGCTGGTGCGCGGAGGCGGGTCGATCGAGGACTTGTGGTCCTTCAACGAGGAGGCGGTGGCTCGCGCGGTGGTGCGCAGCCCGGTCCCGCTGGTGTGCGGAGTCGGCCATGAAACGGACTTCACGATCGCCGACTTCTGCGCGGACCTGCGCGCGCCGACGCCGACCGCGGCGGCCGAACTGGTGTCGCGGCCGCGCGCCGAGTTGCTGAACACGCTGCAGGCCGTGGACGAGCGCCTGCGCTCGGTGATCCAGCGCCGGCTGGATACGGCTGCGCAGCGGCTGGACGGCGCGGCCGCGCGGCTGGGGCGTCCCTCGACGCGACTCGGGCAGCAGCAGAGGACGGTCGCGCAGCTGGGTGATCGGCTGCAGCATGCGGTCCGGATGCGGCTGGAGCGCGCGCGGTCCGAGCTGGCTGGCAAGGAGACGGGTCGCGCCGCGGCACTCGCGCGCTGCCTGCAGCGGCAGCACGATCTGCTGAACCGCGCCGGCCTCCGGCTGCAACTGCTCGACCCGAAGCTGGTGCTGCAGCGGGGCTACGCGCTGCTGACGGATGAGCAGGGCCACGTGGTCAGCCGCGCCGGGCAGACCCGCCCCGGGCAAGCGCTGCGGGCGACCCTTGCGGAGGGAGAGGTTGATCTGACCGTGTCCCGGCCGAGGTTGCTTTAGTGCCTAGAATCGTTCGCTTCCGACAAACATCAACTCGAGGATCACCATGGAACACACCCTGCCCCCGCTCCCGTACCCCATCGACGCGCTGGCGCCGCACTATTCCAAGGAGACCCTGGAGTTCCACCACGGCAAGCACCACAACGCCTATGTGGTGAACCTGAACAACCTGCAGAAGGGCACCGAGTTCGAGAACATGGCCCTCGAGGACATCATCAAGAAGTCCTCCGGCGGCATCTACAACAACTCCGCCCAGGTCTGGAACCACACCTTCTTCTGGAACTGCATGAAGCCCAACGGCGGCGGCGAGCCCACCGGCGCCCTGGCCCAGGCGATCCAGGCCAAGTGGGGCAGCTACGCGGCGTTCCGCGAGGCCTTCGTGAAGTCCGCCGTCGGCAACTTCGGCTCGGGCTGGACCTGGCTGGTGAAGAAGCCGGACGGCGGCGTCGACATCGTCAACACCGGCGCGGCCGGCACGCCGCTGACCACCGCCGACAAGGCGCTGCTGACGGTGGACGTCTGGGAGCACGCCTACTACATCGACTACCGCAACCTGCGCCAGAAGTTCGTCGAGACCTTCCTGGACAAGCTGGCGAACTGGGAGTTCGCGCAGAAGAACTTCGGTTGACTGCGCAACCGCTACGCTCCAACGGGAAACAAGGGCCGCTTTGCGGCCTTTGTCCTTTTCTGGATTCCGTTACCGCTGGAAAGGCTGGCCAGTCAGCTTGGACCCGGGCTTGAGCGCGCGCTTGGCGAACCAGCCCTGGTTCATCTCGAGCACGTAGCGGACCGGGCGCTCGGAGCAGTGGGAGTCGAGCGACTGCGGCTGCATGTCGGCGATGTTGACGATGGTGCCGTCGTCGTCGAGGAAGGCGGCCGACAGGGGCAGCAAGGTGTTCCTCATCCAGAAGCACTGCACCGAAGGCTGCGCGAACACGAACAGCATGCCTTCGTGCTGGGGCATCTGCTTGCGCCACATGAGGCCGGTTGCGCGTTCGTCCGTGGACCGGGCGACTTGGGCGTCGATCTGGTGCATGCCGGCCGCGAGGCGCACGCGCGGCAGGTTCGTCTGGGGCTCCTGCGCCGAAGCCGCGCCCATGGCGGCGAGCAAGGCTGCGCTGGCAATCAAGGCTTTCATGGCGTGATTGTGGGCCGGAAACGCAAGCGCCCGCCGAAGCGGGCGCCTGCCGGGCGTGGGCCAGTTGTTCAGGCCTTCTTGTCCTCGGTCTTCTTGGCCTTCTTCGCGGTCTTCTTGGTCGACTTCTTGGCCGGCTTGGCGGCGGCCTTGTCTTCCTTCGCGGCGGCCTTTTCTTCCTTGGCGGCAGCCTTCTCTTCCTTCTTCGCTTCGGCCTTGGCCGGGGCAGCAGGAGTCGCCGGCGTCGCGGGGGTGGCCTGCGCGAAGACGGCGGCGGAGAACAGGGCGGCCGTCAGTGCGGCGAGCAGTTTGGACATGGTCGGGGATCCTTTCGGGTCAGATGGGAGCCGGGTTGCGGCACTCCTCCCGGTTTCGGAAGGCCTCACCGTAACGGCAGGACGGATGCGGGCGTTGACAGCGCTTCGCCGCAGTGCGGCTGGCGTCGAAAGAAAAAATGCCCGCACGCGGCGGGCATCGATCGCGAGCCAGGAAGGCTTACTTCTTGGCTTCTTCCTTCGCTTCGGCCTTGGCGGCCTTCTTGGCAGCCTTCTTGTCGGCCTTGGCTTCCTTCTTTTCCGCCTTGGCTTCGGCCTTGTCTTCCTTCTTGGCTTCGGCCTTGGCAGGCGCCGCCGGCGTGGCCGGGGCCGCCGGCGCGGCGGCTTGCGCGAAGGCCGAGGCGGCGAAGAGGGTGGCGATCAGGGCGCCGAGAAGCTTGTTCATGGTTGTTTCCTTTGGGATGATGATTTTCGAGACGCACCTCCCGTTGCCGGGAAGCTCATGCCGCAACGCGGGCTGTCGCGGTTCGGTTGACAAGGCAGGGGTTGTTCCCGATGGCGCGGCCGGGCGGTCGCGCTGCGGCGGCTAGAATCCCGAGGTTTGCCGAAGCCGGCATCAACGCAAGCTCACCCAGCCTCCCCGAAGGACGTTTCCCTCCATGTACCAGCACATCAAGGTGCCCAGCCAGGGCCAGAAGATCACCGTCAACGCCGACACTTCGCTGAACGTGCCGGACCAGCCGATCATTCCCTTCATCGAGGGCGACGGCACGGGGATGGACATCACGCCGGTCATGCTGAAGGTGGTCGATGCCGCCGTCGCCAAGGCCTACGGCGGCAAGCGCAAGATCCACTGGATGGAGGTCTATGCCGGCGAGAAGTCGACCAAGGTGTATGGGCCCGACGTCTGGCTGCCGGAGGAAACGCTGCACGCGGTGCGCGACTATGTCGTCTCCATCAAGGGTCCGCTGACCACCCCCGTGGGCGGCGGTATCCGCTCGCTGAACGTGGCCCTGCGCCAGGAGCTGGACCTGTACGTCTGCCTGCGCCCGATCCAGTACTTCAAGGGCGTGCCCTCGCCGCTGAAGGAGCCGGAGAAGACCCACATGGTCATCTTCCGCGAGAACTCCGAGGACATCTACGCCGGCATCGAGTACGAGGCGAAGACCGAGAAGGCCCAGAAGCTCATCAATTTCCTGATCAAGGAGATGGGCGTCACCAAGATCCGCTTCCCCGAGACCTCCGGCATCGGCATCAAGCCGGTCTCGATCGAGGGCACCGAGCGCCTGGTGCGCAAGGCCATCCAGTACGCCATCGACAACGACAAGCCCAGCGTCACCCTGGTGCACAAGGGCAACATCATGAAGTTCACGGAAGGCGGCTTCCGTGACTGGGGCTATGCCCTGGCCCAGCGCGAGTTCGGCGCCCAGCCGATCGACGGCGGCCCGTGGTGCAAGTTCAAGAACCCGAAGACGGGCAAGGACATCGTCATCAAGGACAGCATCGCCGACGCCTTCCTGCAGCAGATCCTGCTGCGCCCGGCCGAGTACAGCGTGATCGCCACGCTCAACCTGAACGGCGACTACGTCTCCGACGCCCTGGCCGCGCAGGTCGGCGGCATCGGCATCGCCCCGGGTGCCAACCTCAGCGACACGGTCGCCATGTTCGAGGCCACCCACGGGACGGCGCCCAAGTACGCCGGCAAGGACTACGTCAACCCGGGCTCCGAGATCCTCTCGGCCGAGATGATGCTGCGCCACATGGGCTGGACCGAGGCGGCCGACCTCATCATCAGCTCCATGGAAAAGTCGATCCAGTCCAAGAAGGTCACCTACGACTTCGCCCGCCTCATGGACGGCGCCACCCAGGTGTCCTGCTCCGGCTTCGGCCAGGTCATGATCGACCACATGTGACCTGGCAACGGGGCGCTCCGCCCCGCCGGGTCATCCCCGCGAGCCAAGCGCAGGCGGGGATCCATGGCCCAGAACGCAACAGCCGCCCCAAGGCGGCTGTTTCTTTTCCGGGATGGGTGACTTATTCGGCCGGCAGGTCCGGCCTCAGCGCCGCCGCGTGGAACTGCGGCGCCCGCACCTTGGACTGCCGGGGCGGGCGCTCGCCGGCGGGTGACTCGGTACGGATGGGCTGCATCTCGGTCTGGATGTTCTGGGCGAGCTGGCCCTTGGGGCCCTGGGTGATCTCGAAGCTCACGCGCGAGCCCTGCTTGAGGGTCTTGAAGCCGTCCATCGCAATGGCCGAGAAATGGGCGAAGACGTCCGACCCGCCGCCATCCGGCTCGATGAATCCAAAGCCCTTCGCATCGTTGAACCACTTGACAGTACCGGTCGCCATGACTGGGCCTCTTTCCGTTCCCTCGTAACTGCGTGCGAGTGTCCCGGATTCCGGCCGATGCTGTCAATATTTTCACATACTAAAGTTTTGCTGACCCAAAGGAGCCAGCAAACGGCGCCGGGCGGCGGCTGGCTGGGACAATGAAGCAGGCGCGTTTTTTGGGCTCTGGCTGCCCCGGGCGTCGCGCGGCGGAGGCCGCTTGAATGTGGCGCCCCCGTCACCATTTCACTTTTGCGGTGCAGTGCGAGAGGCTGCTCGATAGAATGAATTTCATGGCCAGCAAACCCCCCGTGCCCGCACCGGTCGCGCCTCGCGCGCAGCCGACGGACGACGATGGCGGCTCCGTGGTGCTCGAGCGGCGGACCCAGAAGACCAAGCCCCCGCAGATGTACCAGGTCGTCATGCTGAACGACGACTACACCCCGATGGAATTCGTCGTGGTGGTCATCCAGGAGTTCTTCAACAAGGACCGGGAGACGGCCACCCAGATCATGCTCAAGATCCACCTCGACGGTAAAGGCATCTGCGGCGTGTATTCACGGGATGTGGCCGCCACCAAGGTCGAGCAGGTCCAGGAGGCCGCCCGGCAGGCAGGACACCCGCTGCAATGCGTGAGTGAACCTGTCGAGTAAGGCGGACTCAAAGCCTTCACCGCGATCGAAGCAAGCCACGGTAAAAGGAAAGTTCATGATTGCCCAGGAATTGGAAGTCAGCCTCCACATGGCGTTCGTGGAGGCCCGGCAGCAGCGCCACGAGTTCATCACCGTGGAACACCTGCTGCTGGCCCTGCTGGACAACCCCAGCGCGGCCGAAGTGCTCCGGGCATGCTCGGCGAACATCGACGACCTGCGCAAGTCGCTGTCCAACTTCATCAAGGACAACACCCCGCAGGTCGCCGGGACCGACGACGTCGACACCCAGCCGACGCTCGGGTTCCAGCGCGTGATCCAGCGCGCCATCATGCACGTGCAGTCCACCGGCAACGGCAAGAAGGAAGTCACCGGCGCCAACGTGCTGGTGGCCATCTTCGGCGAGAAGGACTCGCATGCCGTGTACTACCTGCACCAGCAGGGCGTGACGCGGCTGGACGTGGTCAATTTCATTGCCCACGGCATCAAGAAGAGCGACCCGCCCGAGCCCGCCAAGAGCGGCGAGGCGGGCGGCGCGGACGGCGAAGAGGGCGGCGAGAAGAACGAGAAGGCCTCGCCTCTGGAGCAGTTCACGCAGAACCTCAACCAGGCGGCGCGCGACGGCAAGATCGACCCGCTGATCGGCCGCGAGTACGAGGTCGAGCGCGTCATCCAGATCCTGTGCCGGCGGCGCAAGAACAACCCGCTGCTGGTCGGTGAGGCCGGCGTCGGCAAGACGGCCATTGCGGAGGGCCTGGCCTGGCGCATCGTCCAGAAGGACGTGCCGGAGATCCTGGCCGAGTCCAACGTCTATTCGCTGGACATGGGCGCGCTGCTGGCCGGCACCAAGTACCGCGGCGACTTCGAGCAGCGCCTCAAGGGCGTGCTCAAGTCGCTGAAGGACAAGCCCAACGCCATCCTGTTCATCGACGAGATCCACACCCTGATCGGGGCCGGCGCGGCCTCGGGCGGCACTCTGGACGCGTCCAACCTGCTCAAGCCGGCGCTGTCCAGCGGCCAGCTCAAGTGCATCGGCGCGACCACCTTCACCGAGTACCGCGGCATCTTCGAGAAGGACGCGGCCCTGTCGCGGCGCTTCCAGAAGGTCGACGTGGTGGAGCCGAGCGTCGAGCAGACCATCGAGATCCTCAAGGGCCTGAAGTCGCGCTTCGAGGAGCACCACAGCGTCAAGTACGCTGCCAACGCCCTGCAGGCGGCGGCCGAGCTGTCGGCCAAGTACATCAATGACCGGCACCTGCCCGACAAGGCCATCGACGTGATCGACGAGGCGGGCGCGGCCCAGCGCATCCTGCCCGCGGGCAAGCGCAAGAAGACGATCTCCAAGACCGAGGTCGAGGAGATCGTGGCCAAGATCGCCCGCATTCCGCCGGCCAACGTCTCCAACGACGACCGCGGCAAGCTGCAGAACCTGGAGCGCGACCTCAAGTCCGTGGTGTTCGGCCAGGACAAGGCGCTCGAGGTGCTGGCCGGCGCCGTGAAGATGGCGCGCTCGGGCTTGGGCAAGGGCGACAAGCCGATCGGCTCCTTCCTGTTCTCCGGCCCCACGGGCGTCGGCAAGACGGAAGCCGCCAAGCAGCTGGCCTACATCATGGGCATCGAGCTGATCCGCTTCGACATGTCCGAGTACATGGAGCGGCACGCGGTGTCGCGCCTGATCGGCGCGCCTCCGGGCTACGTCGGCTTCGACCAGGGCGGCCTGCTGACCGAGGCCATCACCAAGAAGCCGCACGCGGTGCTGCTGCTCGACGAGATCGAGAAGGCGCACCCGGACATCTTCAACGTGCTGCTGCAGGTAATGGACCACGGCACGCTGACGGACAACAACGGGCGCAAGGCCGACTTCCGCAACGTCATCATCATCATGACGACCAATGCGGGGGCCGAGACCATGAACAAGGCGGCCATCGGCTTCACCAACCCGCGCGAATCGGGCGACGAGATGGCCGACATCAAGCGCCTGTTCACGCCGGAGTTCCGCAACCGCCTGGACGCCATCGTCAGCTTCAAGGCGCTGGACGAGCAGGTCATCCTGCGCGTGGTCGACAAGTTCCTGCTGGTGCTGGAGCAGCAGCTGGCCGAGAAGAAGGTGGAAGTCACCTTCACCGACAAGCTGCGCAAGCACCTGGCCAAGAAGGGCTTCGATCCACTCATGGGCGCCCGTCCGATGCAACGCCTGATCCAGGACACGATCCGGCGCGCGCTGGCCGACGAACTGCTGTTCGGCCGGCTCACCGACGGCGGCCGCCTGACGGTCGACCTCGACGACAAGGAGGAGGTCGTGCTCGACATCCAGCCGGTGCCGAAGAAGGAAGGCAAGGCCAGGCCGGAGCCGGAGGAGATCTCCAGCGAGTGACGGGACAGGGGCTCCGCGCCCCTTGAACCTGAAGAAGAAGCCGCCGCCGAGGCGGCTTTTTCATGCGCCCAGCAGCTGGGTGACCAGGCGCCAGTGCCGGGGCTCGACCGGTGTGATCGAGAGCCGGTTGCCCTTCTTGAGCACGAGCATGTCGGCCAGCCCGGGCACGGAGCGCATCTCGGCCAGCGTGAGGTTGCGGGTCTTCTGCAGCACCTGCACGTCCACCAGCATCCAGCGGGGCGACTCCGGTTTCGAGGCTTCGTCGAAGTACGGCGACTTCGGATCGAACTGCGTCGGGTCCGGGTAGGGCGTCGACGCCACGCGCGCGATCCCGACGATTCCCGGCTCGGCGCAACTGGAGTGATAGAAGAGCACGCCGTCGTCGACGCGCATGCGGTCGCGCATGAAGTTGCGCGCCTGGTAGTTGCGCACGCCGGTCCACGGAATGGTGGCCTTCGGCGCGGCCAGGAAGTCGTCCACCGAGGCCTCGTCCGGCTCGGACTTCATCAGCCAGTATTGCTTCATCGCTTGCTCCCGGCCAGCGCCTGCCGGCCCCAGAACCCGGCCGGCCCGGGCCGGGCCGACTCCAGGCGGATGCCTTCGTTCCACTTGGCCATGCGCTCGGAGCGGGCGAAGGACCCCACCTTGAGCTGGCCCGCGTCCCAGCCGGTGGCCAGGTGGACGATGGCCACGTCCTCCGTCTCGCCCGAACGTGCCGACACGATGGTGGCGAAGCCCGCCTCCCGCGCGGCCTGCACGGCCGCCCAGGCTTCGCTCACCGTGCCGGCCTGGTTGGGCTTGACGAGCACGCAGTTGCAGGCGCCGGCCGCAGCGGCCGACGCCACCCGTTGTGCGCTGGTCACCAGGAAATCGTCCCCGACCACCTGCACCCGATCGCCGGCGGCGCGGGTGAAGGCTGCCAGCGCGGCTTCGTCGTCCTCCGCCAGCGGGTCCTCGATCGACACGATGGGCCAGCGCTCGATCCAGCGCAGCAGCCGTTCGCACATCGCATCGGAATCGAGTTCCTGCTGCTCCAGCGCCAGTCGGTAGCGTCCGCCCCGGCCGAATTCCGAAGTGGCGATGTCCAGCGCGATCGCCACCTCCCGGCCGGGCGTGAACCCCGCTCGCTCGATGGCGGCCACCAGCGTGTCCAGCGCGTCCTCGTTGCGCACGAAATCGGGCCACCAGCCGCCTTCGTCGGCCACCCCGGCCAGCGCGCCGCGTTCGCGCATCAGCTCGCCGGCGCAGCGGTAGACCTCGGCCGTGATCTCCAGGGCGTGTGCGAACGATTCGGCGCCGATCGCGACCACCATGAAGTCCTGCACGTCGATGCGGCGCCCGGCGTGGGCCCCGCCGCCGAAGACCTGGATCTGCGGCAGCGGCAGGCGCACGGGCCGCCCCTGCGCGAGGTAGCGCCACAAGGGCATGCGCGCGTGGGCCGCCGCCGCGTGCAGGACGGCCAGCGAGGTGGCGACCAGGGCGTTGCCGCCCAGGCGCGACTTGTCCGGGGTGCCGTCCAGCCGGAGCAGGAGATCGTCGATGCCGGCCTGGTCGGTGACATCCCGTCCGCGAAGCGCGGGTGCGATCTCCCGCTCGATGCCGCGCAGTGCCTCCTGCACGTCCAGCCCGCCCAAGCGGGCGCCGCCATCGCGACGCTCGACCGCTTCCCGCGATCCGCGTGACGCGCCGGCCGGCGCCACGCCCCGGCCAACGCTGCCGTCCTCGGCCACGACATCGACTTCCACCGTGGGGCGCCCGCGCGAATCCCAGATGCGGCGGCCCACGACTTCACGGATCCTCATGGCTTGAACTCCTGTGTCCATTGCTGCGCCAAGCCGTCGAGCATGGCAGGCGGGGCTGCGAGCAGGGCGAGCGCGCCATCCCGTACCCGTTCCCGCGTGGTGGCGCCCAGGTACTCCACGGGCGACTTCCCGTCGATGCGCGCCAGTGCCAGGGCCGGCAGCAGTGCGGCGGCGCGCGCGTCCACCGATGCCGCCAATTCCCAGTCGACGTGCGCTGCATAGGCCAGCGCGAAGCCCTGGAAGCACAGCATCAGCCGGGCTGCGTCCTCCGGCCGGTGCGCGGCCTTCAGCAGGAAGTGGTTGAGGCAGAACGCCAGGTCGAAGGCCGGGTCGCCGAACCATGCGCACTCGGCATCCAGCAGCACCGGTCCTTGCGGACCGACCAGGATGTTCTTCGGGCTGACGTCGCCGTGGACCAGCACCCGGCGGGTCCGTGCCGTGCGTGCGACCAGCTCCAGCAATCGGTCGGCCACGTGCGGATGGACGCGCGCCGCTTCCTCGAGATAGGGTTCCAAACGCAACGCGTGGAACAGGGCGCCAGTGTCGAAGCGTTCGGCCACGTGGGGCCGGTCGGCGGTGGCCGCGTGGATGCGGCCCAGCACGTCGCCGGCCTGCCGGGCGACGCCGGGCGCGATCTCGCCCGCGAGCAGCAAGGTCTTCCAGTTCCTGTGGTCGCTTCCCAGCATGGGCATCACGAAGCTGCCGGTGGCGCGGTCCTCGCCGACCACTTTCGGCACATGGCCGGGAACCAGCGCATGGGCGGTGCGCAGCCACTCGATCTCGTGGAACACGCGCTCGACCGGGACCCGCCATTCCTTGGCCACCTTCAGTCGCGGCAACGCCTGCTTGACGCACCAGTCGCCCGATCGCAGCGCCACGCGGTAGATGCCGCTGGAGACGCCGCCCGGCAGCGGCTCGGCGACCACCGGTTCGCCGGGCTCGGCGAGCCGCAACCCCGCGAAGATGCGCTGCAGCGCGTCGGGGTCCTGCGAAAGATCCACGTGGGACATCGCGCCGGATTATCGGCACCTGTCCTGCGCCGGGCCTCGGGACAAGCCTGGGTACGAGCACCCGGATGCCGAAGAGGTCTGACCGCGCTGCCTACAATCCGGCCCATGGCAAATGCATTGCGCGTGGCAGTGATGGGGGCGGGCGCGGTCGGCTGCTACTACGGCGGCATGCTGGCGCGCGCCGGACACGAGGTGACGCTGGTGGCGCGTCCGCAGCACGTGGAGGCGATCCGTCGTGCCGGGCTGCGGATGGAGACGCGCAGTTTCGACGAACGGGTGCAGCTGGCCGCCACCGGCGATGCCTCGGCGGTGGCAGGCGCCGACCTGGTGCTCTTCTGCGTGAAGTCCATGGACACCGAAGCGGCCGGCGCCCAGATGGCCCCCCATCTCGATCGTGGTGCCCTGGTGCTCTGCCTGCAGAACGGCGTCGACAACGCCGACCGGCTGCGCACCGTGCTGCCCGGGCATGCCGTTGCCGCGGCGGTCGTCTATGTCGCGACCGAGATGGCCGGACCCGGCCACCTGAAGCACCACGGACGTGGCGAACTGGTGATCGAGCCTTTGGCGCGCAGCAGCGGGGTCGCGCAGGCGCTGGCGCAGGCGGGCGTGCCCACGGAGATCTCCGACAACGTGCGCGGTGCGCTCTGGGCCAAGCTGATCCTCAACTGCGCCTACAACGCGGTGTCCGCGATCGCGCAGCGGCCCTACGGCGAGAACGTGCGGAGCGAGGGCATTCCCGAAGTCATGCGGGACGTGGTGGCGGAGTGCCTCGCGGTCGCGCGTGCCGAGGGCGTGCAGGTGCCGGGCGACATCGACGCCGCGGTGCACCGCATCGCCGAGACCATGCCGACCCAGTTCTCGTCCACCGCCCAGGACCTCGCGCGCGGCAAGCGCAGCGAGATCGATTTCCTCAACGGGCTGGTGGTGCGCCGGGGCGAGGCGCTGGGCATCCCGACGCCGGCCAATCGCGTGCTCTGGGCGCTGGTGAAGCTGATCGAGGGCAAGCCGGCAGCCGCCGGCTGACACACCCCTTAGAGCCGGGCCAGGCGGCCCAGGGCATCCCTCAGGGTGTCGTCCTTCTTCGCGTAGCAGAACCGCACCACGCGCTGGTCGAAGCCGTTGCCGTAGAAGGCCGACAAGGGGATGGCCGCCACGCCGATCTCGCGCGTCAGCCACTGGCAGAACTCGTCCTCGCGCAGGTCGCTCACCCCGGAGATGTCCACGCACTGGAAGTAGCTGCCCTCGCTGGGGAGCATGCGCAGCCGCGTGCGGGCCAGGCCTTCCCGGAACAGGTCGCGCTTGCGCTGGTAGAAGGCCGGCAACTCCAGGCAGGGCTTCGGGTCCGCCATGTATGCGGCCAGTCCGTGCTGCACCGGCGTGTTGACGGTGAAGACGTTGAACTGGTGGACCTTGCGGAACTCGGCCGACAGGGCAACCGGTGCCAGCACGTAGCCGACCTTCCAGCCGGTCACGTGGTAGGTCTTGCCGAAGCTGGAGACGATGAAGGCCCGGGCAGCCAGGCCCGGAAAGCGCGCCGCGCTCTGGTGCGCCTGGCCGTCGAACACCATGTGCTCGTAGACCTCGTCGCTGATCAGCAGCACGTCGGTGGGGGCCAGCAGCTCCTGCAGCCGCAGCATCTCCTCGCGGGTCCATACCGTGGCACTGGGGTTGTGCGGCGAGTTGACCAGGATGGCCCGGGTGCGCGGCGTCAGCGCTGCGGCGATCGCGTCGAAGTCCGGCCGGAAGGTGCCGGGTACCAGCGGCACGCGCACCACGGTGCCGCCCGCCAGCTCGATGTTGGGCACGTAGCTGTCGTAGCAGGGTTCCAGCACGATCACCTCGTCGCCGGGCCGCACCACGGCCAGGATGGCGGTGATGATGGCCTGGGTGGCACCGGCCGTGACCGTCACCTCGGTGCCCGGGTCGTAGCAGCGGCCGTAGAGGGCCTCGACCTTGCCCGAGATGGCCTCGCGCAGGGCCGGGATCCCCGCCATGGGCGGGTACTGGTTCAGGCCCTTCTCCATGGCCTGAGTCACGGCCTGCACCAGCCGCGGATCGCAGTCGAAGTCGGGGAAGCCTTGTCCGAGGTTCACGGCGCCGGTCTCGGTGGCCAGCGCGGACATCACGGTGAAGATGGTGGTGCCCACGGCGGGCAGCTTGGTCTGGATGGCCGGCGTGCGCGCGGCGTTGGCGTCAGAGGTCATAGTCGTTCGCGTGGCCGCTCATGGCCTTGGCGATCAGGTTGCGGTTCAGGCGGTCCGGCGAGACCAGCTCGGCGAACCGCAGGACGAAGTCGCGCAGGTAGGCGCCGCGCTTGAAGGCGATGCGGGCGACGTTCTGGCCGAACAGCGCCCCCAGCGGGCGCGCGACCAGGCCGTCCTGCCCGTTCCCGGTCACTGCCATCTCGGCCACGATGCCGATGCCCAGCCCGAGCTGGACGTAGGTCTTGATCACGTCCGAGTCGATCGCCTCCAGCGCCACCCGCGGCTGCAGCTTGCGTTGCGCGAAGGCGGCGTCGATGCGGGTGCGCCCGGTGAAGGACGGGTGGTAGGTGATGAGCGGCTCGGCGGCCAGATCCTCCAGCGTGATGCGTTCCTTGTGCGCCAGCGGGTGGTCCTTGGGCACGACCAGCACGTGCTGCCATTCGTAGCAGGGCAGGGTGACCAGCTCCTGGTACTCCGTCAGCGACTCGGTGGCCACGCCGATCTCGACCACCTCGTCGATCACCATCCGGGCCACCTGGTCGGGCGAGCCCTGGTGCAGGCTGACGTTCACCTTGGGATACGCCTCGCGCAGCCGCGCGACCGGCGCCGGCAGCACGTAGCGGGCCTGGGTGTGGGTGGTGGCGATCGACAGGGTGCCGCTGTCCTGCGCGCTGAACTGCTCGCCGATGCGCTTGAGGTTGCCGACCTCCCGCATGATCAGCTCGATGCTCTTGAGCACGTGCAGCCCGGGCTCGGTGACGCGCTTGAGCCGCTTGCCGTGTCGCGCGAAGATCTCCACGCCCAGCTCTTCCTCGAGCTCGATGATGGCTTTGGAGACCCCCGGCTGCGAGGTATGCAGCGCCTTGGCCGCTTCCGTGAGGTTGAGGTTGCGGCGCACCGCTTCCTGGACGAAGCGGAACTGGTGGAGGTTCATACCAGATCAGGTCTTAAGCGAGACCATATTATGCCCGCGGGACACTAAGCTTCCAGCGCGATCGAGGCCATGCAATCGAGCGCGGTGGCCTGCTCGCCCACCGATGCCAGGGCCCTGATGGCCAGCGCCGGATGCCGCTCGCGCGCGGCCGCCAGGCGCCGGGGCAGGTCATCCCGCACGTGCTTGCCCACGCCCACGAACATGGGCAGCACCACCACCGAGGTGGCCCCTTGCGCCGCCAGGGCGTCGATGGCCGCATCCAGGTCCGGCGCCTGCCACTCCAGGAAGGCGCAGGCGACCGGCAGGCCGGGTGCGCGCTCGCGCACGCGGGCGGCGACGGCATCCATCGGCTCGCGCCAGGCCGGGTCGCGCGAACCGTGACCGAGCAGGACGATGGCGCGGGTCATCGCCGCAGCACCAACCAGGTGAACGCGCCCAGCGACAGCAGGCTGTAGAGCAGGCCGGGCGCCGCCGCGGTGAGCCAGGGCCACCAGCTTCGCAGGTTGCCGATGTAGCCGAACACGTTGTTCAGCAGGAAGAAGCTGATGCCGATCAGGACGCCTACGAACACGTAGCTGGTGATGCCACCGGCGCGGAAGTGCAGGTAGGCGAAGGGCAGCGCCATCACCACCATCACCAGGCAGCTGAGGGGATAGAACACCTTGCGCCAGAACTCGATCTCGTAGCGCTGCGAGGTCTGGCCGTTCTCTTCCAGGTGCTGGATGTACTCGAACAGTGCGACCGTGCTCATGCGGTCCGGCTTTAGCAGCGCCACCGACACCATCTCGGGCGTGATCCGGGTCGGCCACTGCAACTCGGCCACGGTGCGGTGTTCGACCTGGGGCGCGGGGCCGCTGGTGAGGAAACTCGTGACCTCGGCGTCCTCCAGCACCCAGCCGTCCACGCCGAACACGGCCCGCGGCGCGGTGGTGGTGCTGACCATGCGCCCGCGGTCGTCCGCCTCGAACAGGCGCACGCCCTGCATGGATCCGTCCGGCGCCAGTGCCGCGACGTTGACGTTGTAGGTGGTCTGCGCCTGCCGTTCCTTCAGCCAGGCGCCGGTCTGGCCGATGCTGATGCGGCCCTGGTAGCGCGCCCGCAGCAGCTGCGCGGCCTTGTCGGCGGCCGGCGAGAGGTAGTCGCCCACCGCGAAGGTCAGGGCGGCGAAGGCCAGGCCCAGCACCATCAGCGTGCGCAGCGCACGGCCCGGCCCGAGGCCGCTGGTGCGCAGGATGGTGTACTCCGAGCTCTGGGCCAGCCGCGCCATCACGAAGATGGTGCCGATCAGCACGGCGATCGGCAGCAGTTCGTACAGGTGGTTGGGCATCAGCAGGGTGATGTACAGCAGGGCCTGCGTCAGCCGGTAGGTGGCGAAGCCCCCGGCCTTGCCCACGTTGGGCAGCTCGTCGACGAAATCGAAGAAGAAGAACAGCGCCAGGAAGCCCGCGGCCACGAACACCACGGCCGACAGCACCTCGCGGTAGATGAGGCGGCGGATGGTCTTCATGCCGCCGCCTCCCCGGCCGGTCGCCGCAGGCGCGTCCTCAGGGTGGCAAGGCTCCAGTTGTTGTGCTGCTTGCCCAGCCACAGCAAGGCGGCCGCGAACGTCCCGCCATGCAGCAGCACCATGAACGGCAGGAAACCGGCACGCCCGGTGCCTATCCAGCTCTGGCCCAGGTTCAGGAGGTTGTAGTAGACGATGAAGGCGAACAGCGCGAACACCAGGTTGCCGCTGCGGCCGGCGCGCGGGTTCACGCTGGAGACCGTGATCGCGATCACCACGAAGTTGAACGCGGCCAGCGTCAAGCCGATGCGCCAGGCCAGCTCGCCCAGGTGCGGGGCGGTCGGGTTGGCCAGCAGGGCCCAGGTCGAGATCGTCTTGGAGGGGGCACTGTCCTGCGGGCCGAGCTGTGCGCCGCCCACCTTGTTGCCCAGCACCTGGAACTCGCTGATCTTGAGCTTGCTGGCATCCAGCTGGCGCTCCAGCCGCTGGCCATCGGACAGCAGCAGGAACTGCGTCTCGCCTTCCGTCACCACCTGGCCGGTCCGGGCGGTGGTGACCGTCTGCTTGCCATTCTCGACGGTGGAGATGAAGATGTTCTTGCCCGACTTGTTGTCCGGCGTGTCCTTGTCCAGGAAGAACACCCGGGTGCCGCTGGCCGACTCCTGGAACTGGCCGGGCATCACCCGCTCGAGGTCACCGCGGTTGCCGTACCGCTCCTTCAGCTCCTGCGTCTGCTGGTTGGCCCAGGGCCAGACCAGCAGGGACAGGCCGGCGATCACGGCCAGGATCGGCCACGCGAACAGCAGCAGCGGCCGCAGCAGCGCCGACAGCCCGCGCCCCGCGGAGAACCAGATCACCATCTCGCTGTCGCTGTACATGCGCGAGAGCGTGCCGACGATGGCGATGAACAGGCACAGGGTCAGGATCGGGGGCATGTACCCCAGCACCGTGTAGCCCATGACCATCATCACTTCCTGCGGGTTCACGCTGCCGCGGTTGGCCTGGCTGAGGGTGCGGATCAGCGTCATCGTCATGACGATGGTCACCAGCACCACCAGGGTCGCGCCGAAGCTGCGGGCCAGCTCTTTGCGCAGGGAGGAATGGAATAACATCGGCGCGACTACGCAGCTCGCGGGTAAAACAGGGGATTATGGACTTCGAACTCAAGGCGCTGACGCTCGCGGATGCGGTCGCACAGAAGTGCGACGCCCTGGTGGCACTGGTCACCGATGCTTTCGGGGGCGGCGCCGATCCGGTGTCGCGCCTGGTCCAGGATGCGCGCAAGTCCGGCGACTTCGACACCAAGCCCGGCAAGCTGCTGCAGGCCTGGCGCCCCGCCGGCGTGTCCGCCACCCGCCTGGTGCTGGCGGGGGCGGGCGACGGCAGCGGCAAGCGCATCCACGCCGCCGTCCAGGCCGCCGTGTCGGCCCTGCGCACCAAGGGCGTCAAGCGGCTGGTGGTCTGCCTGCCAACTGATGCACCGGAAGGCGCCGTGCGCGCCGCCGTCGCGGCCGCGGCCGAGGCCAGCTACGTCTTCGTGGCGACCAAGTCCAAGCCCGAGGCCCGCGAACTGCAGCGCGTGACCATCGCGGTGCCCGGCCCGGCCGCGGACCACAAGGCAGCCTTCGAGGCGGCGCGCGGCGCGGCCAACGGCATCGAGTTCGCGCGCGAGCTGGGCAACCTGCCGCCCAACCTGGCCACGCCCACCCGCCTCGGCGAGGAAGCGAAGAAGCTCGCCAAGGCGCACGGCTTCCAGTGCGAGGTGATGGGCCCCAAGGAAGTCGCCCGGCTCGGCATGGGCGCGCTCCTGGGCGTGGCGCGCGGCTCCGAGGAGCCGCTGCGCTTCATCGTGCTGAAGTACCAGGGCGCGGCCGCCTCCGAGCCGCCGGTGGTGCTGGTCGGCAAAGGCATCACCTTCGACAGCGGCGGCATCTCGATCAAGCCGGCGCCCGAGATGGACGAGATGAAGTTCGACATGGGCGGCGCCGCCAGCGTGCTGGGCACCTTCCGTGCGCTGGGCGACATCCGGCCGGCCCTCAACGTCGTCGGCTTGATCCCCAGCTGCGAGAACCTGCCGGACGGCCGCGCCCTCAAGCCGGGCGACGTGCTCACCAGCCTGAGCGGGCAGACCATCGAGGTCCTGAACACCGATGCGGAAGGGCGCCTGATCCTGTGCGATGCCCTGACCTATGCCGGCGGTTCAAGCCGCGCGCCGTGATCGACATCGCCACGCTCACCGGGGCCTGCGTCATCGCCCTCGGTGCCGTGCGAAGCGGGCTGTTCGCCAGCGACGACGAGCTGGCCCGTGCGCTGCACGAAGCCGGCGAAGCGGCCTGCGATCCGTGCTGGCGCATGCCGCTGGACGAGGAATACGGCGAGGGCCTGAAGACCAACTTCGCCGACATGGCCAACGTGGCCGGGCGTCCGGCCGGTGCGGTCACCGCCGCCAAGTTCCTGCAGCGCTTCACGGCGCGGTACCCGTGGGCCCACCTGGACATCGCCGGCACCGCCTGGAAGGGCGGCGCCGCCAAGGGATCGACCGGCCGTCCGGTCGGCCTGCTGGTGCAGTACCTGCTGGGCCAGCAGTCGTCCGCCGGGGCCAAGGCCGGCAGCGGCACGCGCCGCCGCAAGGCCGCTGCCTGAGGCGGCCATGACCGAGGTCGCGTTCCACTTCAACGCGCCCGACAAGCTGGGCTACGCCTGCCGGCTGCTGCGCAAGGTCTATGGCACCGGCGCCCACGCCGTGGTCACGGGCGACGAGGACCTGCTGCGCGAGCTGGACATCGCCCTGTGGTCCTTCAGCGCGCTCGATTTCCTGCCCCACTGCCATGGGTCGGCGCAGGGCCAGCGCGTGCAGGCGCGCTCGCCCATCGTGCTGGTGCCCTCGGTGCGGTCGGCGCCCCACCAGCAGGTGCTGGTCAACCTGGGCGGTTCGGTGCCGGAGGGCTTCGAGCGCTTCGAGCGCCTGGTCGAAGTCGTCTCCGGCGACCCCGGCGATCGGCAACTCGGCCGCCGGCGGTGGCGCCACTACAAGGATCGCGGCTACGCGGTCGACCAGTACGACGTGGGGCAGGTGCGCTGATGGCCAGCCGCACGCCGCCGCGCTACGTGCCGACCCTGACCGAGGTCGTGTCGGCGCCCGCGCCGGCCCGGCAGCCGGCCCGGCCGTCGCAGGAGCAGCTGGTCAACCGCATCATGCAGCGCATCGACTTGACGCTGGACAAGCGCCTGCGCGAGGCCATCGCCAGCGTGGTGCTGGAGCACAGCCGGGCACTGGCGCCCGCGCTGCGCGAGGAGGTGGAGGCGGTGGTGGGTGCCGTGGTCGCCGAGGCGCTCGCCGACGAACTGGTCAACGAGGTGCGTGCCGGCAGCGAGCCGCGTCCCTCCGGCGATTGACACGACCCTTGCCCGGCGCCCGCCGCTGAGGCAAATCCCGTGCGTTTCCCCTTATGGCTTGCCCAAAAAAATTCGGATATGTTCCCGGCCGTTGAGCTGATAAACGATCTCAACCCAATCCACTTCCGGAGGTAATCCATGCAGATGAAGTTGAAGTTGACGGTGGTCGCCGCGATGGCCGCCGCCTGCGGCCTGGCGGCCGCGCAAGAAGTGATCAAGATCGGTCACGTCGCCCCGGTCTCCGGTGCCCAGGCCCACTACGGCAAGGACAACGAGAACGGCGTGCGCATGGCGCTGGAGGAAATCAACGCCCAGAACATCACCATCGGCGGCAAGAAGGTTCGCTTCGAGATCCAGGCCGAGGACGACGCCGCCGACCCGAAGCAGGGCACCGCCGCCGCCCAGAAGCTGTGCGACTCCAAGGTCGCCGGCGTGGTCGGCCACCTGAACTCGGGCACGACCATCCCTGCCTCCAAGGTGTACAACGACTGCGGCATCCCGCACGTCACCGGCGCGGCCACCAACCCCAACCTGACCAAGCCGAACTACAACACCACCTTCCGCATCATCGCCAACGACAACGCCCTGGGCGCTGCGCTGGCCCTGTACGCGGCCGACACGCTCAAGCTGAAGAAGGTCGCCATCATCGACGACCGCACGGCCTACGGCCAGGGCGTCGCCGAGGTGTTCAAGAAGACGGCGCAGAAGAAGGGCATGCAGGTCGTGGACGAGCAGTTCACCACCGACAAGGCCACCGACTTCATGGCGATCCTGACCGCCATCAAGGCCAAGGCCCCCGACGCCATCTTCTACGGCGGCATGGACCCGCAGGCCGGCCCGATGCTGCGCCAGATGGAACAGCTCGGCCTGGACAAGGTCAAGTACTTCGGCGGCGACGGCATCTGCACGTCCGAGATCATCAAGCTGGCGGCCGGCGCCAAGACGCTCGAGAACGTGGTCTGCGCCACCGGCGGTGCTTCGCTCGAGAAGATGCCCGGCGGAACGGCGTGGAAGAAGAAGTACGACGCCAAGTACCCCGGCCAGTTCCAGGTCTACAGCCCGTACACCTACGACGCGACGTACCTGCTGGTCGACGCCATGAAGCGCGCCAACTCCTGGGATCCGAAGAAGTACATCCCCGAGCTGAAGAAGGCCAACTACAAGGGCGTGACCGCCGTCATCCAGTTCGAGCCCAACGGCGAACTGAAGAACCCGGCCACCACCCTGTACACCTACAAGGGTGGCCAGAAGGTCGCCCTGAACTGAGCCGCACGCGCTCGTTCGTGAAAGGCCGCCGCGAGGCGGCCTTTTTTCATCTGGCGTCCGCAGGCGGGCCGCGCAAAAGCCGCTGGGTCACTCGTCCCAACCTGCTCTGCCGTACGTGTAGTACGCAGCATCGTCTTCCTGTAGGTGCGCTCCTACAACCCGCGCCGGCACTGGGTTTGCAGGCCATCCGTACACGGCCGAGGTTGCCTCATCCGTCCCGAGTCACTACGCTGCGCCCCTTGCCCGCCGGGTGTGGCGGCGGGCGCCTGCATGGGGACGATCAATGGAAGTAGTGGCCAAGCTACCGAAGGCCGGGCAGCGCGACGGCGAACTCGAGTTGCTGCTCAAGGCACTCGGCGCATTCCGTCGCGGCGAGAGCGGCGTCACCTTGCCCGGTGACTGGGAAGGCATCAACGGCCGCATCGCCGCCGAGTTCAATGAGCTCTCCCTGCAGACGGCCAGGACGTCCCACCGCCTCAAGTCCGTCGAGACCATCTCCCGGCTGGGTGGAAAGGCCAGCCGCCGCATCGAGGACGACCGGCTCACCGGCTTCTGGCAGGACCAGCTGGGCACGATCAACCTGCTGGTGGACGAGTTGCAGGTCACGGGCGACAACACGCGGGCCCTGCTGAAGGCACTGACGGAGCTGAAGAAGGGCAGCACGCGCGCGCAGCTGCCGCCGGACTGGAGCGGCGTCTTCGGCAAGGTCGCCGACGCCTTCAACGACGTGGTGAACGAGAACGTGCGCATGGCGCAGGAACTGGCCCGCCTGTCGCGCGTGGTCGGCAAGGAAGGCAAGCTCAAGGAGCGCGCCCAGCTGCCCAACGCCACCGGTTTCTGGCGCGACTCGGCCGAGTCGATCAATTCGCTGATCGCCGACCTGGTGCACCCGACGTCCGAAGTGGCGCGCGTGATCGGCGCCGTGGCGCAGGGCGACCTGACGAAGTCCATGGCGCTGGAGCCGGACGGCCGGCGGCTGGAGGGCGAATTCCTGCGCACCGCCATGACCATCAACAAGATGGTCGAGCAGCTCGGCAACTTCGCCGCCGAGGTGACGCGGGTGGCGCGCGAGGTGGGCACCGAAGGCAAGCTGGGCGGCCAGGCCGACGTGCAGGGCGTGGCCGGCACCTGGAAGGACCTGACCGACTCGGTGAACTTCATGGCCGGCAACCTCACGGCCCAGGTGCGCAACATCGCCGACGTGACCAAGGCGGTGGCGGCAGGCGACCTGTCCAAGAAGATCACGGTGGACGTCAAGGGCGAGATCCTGGAGCTGAAGAACACCATCAACACCATGGTGGACCAGCTCTCCTCCTTCGCTTCTGAAGTGACGCGGGTGGCGCGCGAAGTGGGTACCGAGGGCAAGCTGGGTGGCCAGGCCGACGTGCAGGGCGTGGCCGGTACCTGGAAGGACCTGACCGACTCGGTGAACTCCATGGCCGGCAACCTGACGGCCCAGGTGCGCAACATCGCCGACGTGACCACCGCCGTGGCGGCGGGCGACCTGTCCAAGAAGATCACGGTGGACGTCAAGGGCGAGATCCTGGAGCTGAAGAACACCATCAACACCATGGTGGACCAGCTGCGCTCCTTCGCCTCGGAAGTGACGCGGGTGGCGCGCGAGGTGGGCACCGAGGGCAAGCTGGGCGGCCAGGCCGACGTGCAGGGCGTGGCCGGCACCTGGAAGGACCTGACCGATTCGGTGAACTCCATGGCCGGCAACCTGACGGCCCAGGTCCGGAACATCGCCGAGGTGACCACCGCCGTGGCGGCGGGCGACCTGTCCAAGAAGATCACGGTGGACGTCAAGGGCGAGATCCTGGAGCTGAAGAACACCGTGAACACCATGGTGGACCAGCTGCGATCCTTCGCCGCCGAGGTGACGCGGGTGGCGCGCGAGGTGGGTACCGAGGGCAAGCTGGGTGGCCAGGCCGACGTGCAGGGCGTGGCCGGCACCTGGAAGGACCTGACCGAGTCGGTGAATTCGATGGCCTCCAACCTCACGGTGCAGCTGCGCGACGTGTCCAAGGTGGCCACCGCCATCGCCACCGGCGACCTGACGCAGAAGATCACCGTGGATGCGCGCGGCGAGATCCTGCAGATCAAGGACGTGATCAACACCATGGTGGACCAGCTCTCGTCCTTCGCCGCGGAAGTGACGCGGGTGGCGCGCGAGGTGGGCACCGAGGGCCGCCGGGGCGGCCAGGCCGAGGTGGAGGGCGTGGCCGGCACT
>Ga0196972_1000352_pt1 | contig 26910 bp, 27 predicted proteins | sample S1v_2013CmetaG_FD_148618 | JGI IMG/M metagenome (GOLD analysis project Ga0196972, IMG submission 148618) | Soil microbial communities from Anza Borrego desert, Southern California, United States - S1+v_20-13C | ecosystem: Environmental > Terrestrial > Soil > Desert | place: USA: California...
ATCCCCGTATGTACCATCGATGTCGTTTGACGCAAGCGAACCAGGCTAAAATCCCGACCACACATGGCATGCAACGCAGCAAGATTTATAGGAAATCAGGTTCAGCAAACCAATGCCGGATCAATAACTGCGCATATTCGTTCTCGCGGCGAGGAGGCCGCCCAGGTTCGACGTCAGGCTCGATTTCGTGCATCGCCGGGTCATTCCAGTCGAAACCATCCATAGCTGACGCATATTTCAGTGCTCGTGAGCAGCTTGTCCTGAGCCGAAATTAGTCAGACCGATGTGCATGTTTACCGGCAAAAAGGTGTCGTAACCCGACATTGGCGATATTTAATTGACAGACAGCTCCCGTAGCAGCCGGTGAACCCATTATTTCACACGTCCGCAATGCAGCGTAACCGGCCAGTTACTGTGCGTAATCGAACTGCCGGTCCCGGCCAGAGCCGGGCAATCGCAACGATCCGTAGATCTTCTGTCGGCCTTTCTGCGTCCGCTTTGTTAGGCGTACCAAATACATGACTTGTGATGTGTCGATCATTCGTGTGCCGCGCGTTCCCCGTCGCAAGTATTTTGTTATAGACATACCAAGTTATAGCCATACCTAAAGCACGCGTTACTCCTTTCGAATCGTCTATACTGCTGACCTCTTGCTGATAGGTCACTCCGCGTGAAACAAAGGCAACTACAACATCCTAGAATGCTCACGTTAAACCCAGATGAATTAAATGGACCGACCGCGTAATTCGAAGCAATCCGAGCAGTTTGATACGGAAGCGCAATTAGTGGCTGTGCTACTGTCGCGTCTCCGTAGCTCACGCAATCGTAGTTACCGGATCGAAATGGAGCTTGATGCTGGCGTGGGCCTCGCGGACATCGTTCTCTATAAGAGGCAACCCCGAACGACGCGTGAGATACAAGTATTGGCCGCAATTCCGCCTCGACTGGCGCCCCTACTAGATCCACTGACTGCATGCAACATTCAGAGTTGCGAAGACCTTGCTGCTGCGCTAGGACTTTTAAAACCTGCGGCGCAGCGTGTACTGCGACAATTGCAGCAACTAGGGTTATTCAATGGACGCCCGTCAGGTTCGCTGACATCTGTGAAAATTTCACCGTTTGAAACAGTTATTGCTGTTGAAGCAAAGCTCAGTGACTGGTCGCGCGCATTAGTTCAAGCCTACCGTAATCGTCAATTCGCCGACGAATCTTGGGTGGTACTCGATCATCGATATTACAAAGCAGCGCTAGCTCATCTGGAGCGCTTTGAACGGTCGGGTGTGGGGCTTGCATCCCTTGATGTTACGGGGAACTTATATATACACTGTAGCGCGCCGTCAGCACCGGCAATGAGCTCGACGAAGCGGTGGCACGCACAGGCGGCGCTAGCGCGCCGCGTGGTGCAACGTCTGAACCGGGTTAAAGTAGAGCGTTAAGCCAGGCGTCAATGTGACCGCCACGGCCATGCTTCTCAAGTTCGATACCACTTGCGCTTAACTGGGAATAAAAAGTTCGTGCCCGGCGAAGGCGCTCCAGGAGCTCCAGACGACGCTCTTGCGTTGATAGTGGTTTCATGCCGGCTATTTGGTCGTGAATATTCGTAAAAAAATGCTTGTATAGTTGCGGCTGATTGAACGTTGGTTCGACCGGTAAAGCTAGCGCTGATTCTGCCCATTCCGTCGGATCATAGACGGCCTTCCATATTTCTGGGGCTCGCATTTGTATCGTCTTCGCATCTTGGAACTGGACCCAATTGAGCAGTCCAGCCAAGTAGATCCGAGCCTTAGGACCGCGACGTTCCCCCTCTGACTCGAGGAATTTTTCAACCGAAAAAATTCTCGTGTTCTCGAAGGAACCCATTGTGACAGTTAGATTGGTGGCAGTTGCAAACAACAATCCCTCGACATTTGTGTAGCCAACGGTTAGTTTGAGATCGCTGCCCACGATCTCACCGAAAAAGCTCATACACGCTTTGAGAAACGAGGTGTCCTGCACCTGTTTTGTATCCCTAATATGTTGGTACATTAGGTACACTTCTTCAACGTTCGGATAGGAAGTTATCCAGTTAAGAAGGCGAGAACGAAAACCCTCATCCTCAATCATAGCTGCAGTGACGGCAACAGACAGACAAACGGACCTGCCTCCTGCTGCCTCCATAAAAGCGTCAACTGTAAATCGCCGCTGACGATCAACATAATCTGTATACAACTCGTCAAGAAAGCGCGTAGGGACAACGATAGTTCGAAAGCCCATGTTTTGTTGAAATTCGATGCAGGCTGCGGCGATACCTGCTGCATGTGAGGCGAACGTGGAAGTTTGAAATCCACCTTCGACTACTTCCGGAAAGAATGGGTAAGTTTGTAGTTTGGGTTTGCGAGAGCTCGGCAGGTAAAACTGCGGATCAAAGATCGACGCAGAACGTGTACTCTGACTAAGGTTTTCAACAGCTCCCATATTTTGATGTAACGGACTCAAAATCAACCCGTCGCCACAATTATCTCGCTCGAACGAGTCAACGTTCCAATTACTGTTGTGGCCGACTTGGTGGAGAAGTTGGAGCGTCATACTTATTCCTTTTACGGGGTTTTAAGCGAGGACAGCGCCTCAAGGAACATCGCAGGAGTACGTGGCCGTTGCCAAGGTGCCTTACGCATGGTCCACGCAACGAATGCCGACACTTCTGAATTAGCAGCACCGATCGACTGAAGTGTGGGCGGTTCGTTTTTTTCTATCGCATTCGCAAGCTCAAAACTGTCCATCCCGGTTCGCGTCCTAAACGGATGTTTGCCAGCGATCAAGCGATACATCAGTACCCCGATAGCAAAGAAATCTGTCTTAAAGCTGATTGCATCTTTGTCATTTGCTATCTGCTCCGGGGCGGCAAAGTCAACCGTAAGTGGGGCTTTACCCCAACCGTCACAAGTCAGGCCAACCGCTCCCGTTTCGCGAACAATTCCAAGATCGATGACAACGACGCTGCCCGAAGGCCGAATGAGGATGTTTTCCGGTTTAATATCGCGGTGGACGAATCGACGGGGATGCATCCACAGTGGTAAGAGTGCATTGGCGATACCAGTGCAAACATCGATCACGGCTGGAACGTTATGTTTGTAGTCATCCATCGTCTTTGCAAGCGTGCTAGAGACTATGAATTCCTCGATGCTTACATAAAGTCGTTCAGGAAGGCGCTCATCCGTAACCGGATTATCAACAAACAGATTCGAGTAAAGCAGCGCTGGAAAATTTACTGGGCGAAGTTCATTGAGTATTGCGGTTTCCGCTTGTAGCCGGGATAGAGCATCTACGGAGGCATCCCCTACGACCTTAACGACGACCCGGCCCCATTTCTCCCAATCTTTCAGGAAATTTGTTTCTTCCTCATCCGAAGCGTCGAGCCGAACACGGGCGGAAATGTCGAGCGGAATGCGGTGGTCCTCGAAATGTCCAATGTAAACTACTCGTTGACCTGACTCCGCGGCCACCTCTTCAATAACTAAGCTTGGCAGACACGCGATGAGATTACTTCGCAATTCAGGCGAGTCTTTTGGCAAGGTGGACTCCCATAACAAACTACAAACGTAGGGCTGCAGTTAAAACTCGGCTGTAATTTATGGTTCAAATTGTTGACTGAGTGTAACGTATTTTAGCCTCGCAATACTAGCCATTTAAACAATCGGTGCTATTTCGAGTTTGCACCTCGGCGGCCAAGCTGGCTGAGGCTCAGATCCGACAAACGGACGCGACTGTGGACTGTGTAATATCGCGGGAGCACCCTGCGTCAACCTTTAGCGCTGAGCCCGGATCCATTGTCGGCACCGCCCCTCAGGTACGCTTTAATGGCCAACCGTCAAGCTGTTTTAAACAGAAACAATTGTGTCTGCAGGAAGTAAAACAATTGATGCTGACGCAGAACTTCGATGCAGACAGCACCGACGTGCGCGTAGGTTATGAAAGCGCATTGCTGTTCAGTAGGGAATATGACAGGCTCTACGGTGCCCCGCCATTGCGTGACATCCACCGGATGCGCCTTATAGCTTGAGCCAGGCGATGACGTGAAGGTCAGCTTTGAGTCGGGGTACTGCCCGTCACGCTCCAATTTCGAACGTCCTATAGCAGTCTTAAGCAGCCCTTTTCCTCTGCTGATTGACCGGCAGCTCCTAGCCGCTCGGAGTCGCCTGCCAGCCAACTTGCACCGACTGTTATGGACAGAATACAGCCGATTCAATCGCGTGATCATGTCGTCGCCAGCGTGCCCGAACAGGAAGTATCGTTCTACGTAATCAAGGTTTACCGGATAGCGCGTTCAAATAAAACATACCGGTAATACGCAACTGATTCCATTGGTTCCGTGGACTGCCGATTCGTTGGCGAAGAAAGCCAGCAACTATCTAAACTTCTTTGCATCTGGTTTGCGGCATCAATACTTGGCGTGTTACTGGACTACCGGGATAAGCTTTCAGCCCAAACAATTGACTTTTTGCAACTTTGCGCATTCGAAGAGCTAGTCCAATAATGAAATAATTACGCTCTGTCAGGGAGAAAAAACGAAGAAAAGCCAAGCAGTATGCGGGATACAGCGATTAGCCGCCCAAATCGGGCACCCATATTGTCGCCCAACTGCCGAGATTGCGATTGAGAAAATCAATTAGAAATCGATATAGAGTTCAGCGAGAATTCATTCGTCGCTACGCGGCAGTCCCCTCGCAAATTGCCAGAATCATCCGAGTTCGAGGTAAAAGAAAGGCAAAGCCTATCTTTTACCTTGCCGACTTCGGCATCCATCTGGATCTTCCCGCAATATTCAACCTGGTTCGTCGTTCTTTTCAGAGGAACGGAACATAGGCTATTTCCTTCGTAAGCTATGGCACTACGGCGATGCACGCCCGTTATTGCTACAGCACATTAATTTCGCCTCATCGCATCATCCGAATGCGTTCAACATCACTGGCAGCTACTTCGATAGAAGTACGTTGGCCCGGTGAATCTCATAAGTTCTTTTCAACATACAACTCGTCCTCGGGTTGCTGCCTTAGTACCTCGATAAGCAACACACAACCGCCACCTTCAAAAAACTGTTCAAAAATCCACGAGGCGCGATCAGTCCCCGCCTCCTCGCATCGGCGAGAAAAGGGGGGCGAGCACCATAGGCTCACGGTGCCGGCGACGCACTGAAGGTTAGTGCATTGCTGCGGTCTTACAGCGTTAGCAGTACTGGCAGCACCTATGTTTTTGATTTTTTTGGAGGCGAAATGCCACGAGTTGTCGAGAAGGAACGGTCAAAGAATGAGGTTGAAATGGTGAAAAAGAATCGAAGTATCCGGAGGCGTCTGCGGAAAGACACTTATCTAGACTTGCGCCCATACGCGACACACATCATCTCCTGGGCACGCTGCGTAGGCTGCTCCAAATCAGTGATGCACGAACTAGTTCGTGAAAATTTCGGGGTCAGCGTGAGTGGTGATCGACTCTACCGGTTTGTAATTACTGAACTGGGAAAGTGGCCCAACTCCCGCACCTTGAAGCATGGGGGCCAAGATGCCTAGCTTTCGCTCCCCTAGTGAACAAGCACGCCGTTTGGTACGACGAAAAGTACAACACGGAAAATCTCGGCGCCAGCGCCATGAAGCTCCCAATGATTTCATCAGCAGTATCGGGACCGAAGTCAAGTATCGAGGAAACATAAAACGCCTCATTGAATGGTTGAGTGAACGGCGGCTCTCCATAGATAACGTGACAGTAGAAATTGTGCGTGAATTCCTGAATGAAAAACGAGACGTGGTGACGCAAAAGACGCTCGACGGCTACCGTCAATCATTCAATTTGGTTCTCAATCTGAACATCGAGTACGTGTCTAGTAATAAGCCAACTGTCCTAGAGCCGCGGGCTTATAGAGAAGATCAAATTTCGCTTCTTTGTGCGTCAACCCAATGGGAAATGGGCGTTGCAATTGAAATTTGTTCCAGCGCAGGCCTACGCCCACATGAGTTGGACACCATCGCGAGAATCGACGAACTGCACGAAGATGATCGTCCTTGGTTACCAGAACGATTCTCGGGGCTTGAAGCGGGAATGAGGTACGTTGTAATTGGCAAAGGCGGACTTCGCCGCACCGTCATGTTGCCGATCGCTCTTGCGCTCGAACTTGAGAAAATGCGTCTGCAAACACCGGTTATAAAGCACGAGAGAGAAATCAACTACCTCAAGCGATTTGGGGTGCTCGGAGGGCAGGCCTTCTCACAACGATTCTCCTCCCTCAGCAAGAGAGTCCTGGGATGGAGCGCCGGCGCACATGGGCTTCGCCACTCCTTTGCACAACGTCGGATGAGAACGCTACAACGATCAGGATTTCAGTTTGATTTTGCATTAGAAGTACTGGCACAAGAAATGGGCCACTTTTCCACGACTAACACGTTGACATACTTGCGTTGAAAACAAGTGCTGTCAATCTAGATTTCAGTGTTTCTATTCACTTGATTTTGCTACAACCAAGGCATTAAGCCAATGTTTTGGAAACTGAAAATTGATGATGATCGATGCGTTCTGAACTATCGGAAATGAGAGGTAAACATGGCCGCATTTTTTGAGTTAGCTCTTAGCTCTGAAACGCTAAGCACAGAGGAGATAGCGCAGATTTCGGGCTGTAGCAGGAATTCCGACCAGATTGAGTGGCTGATTAGGAATGGCTGGATGTTCTACAAGAACAAAGGTGGCGCCCCGGTCGTTGGTCGACTTTATACTCGCCTGAAGCTGAGCGGAATTAATCCGCAAACGTTATCGATGAACGGCGGCTGGATGCCCGACTTCTCGCAGGTGAGGTAAGTATGCGAATGCGTCCAAAGTCTTCTGGAAGAGATCTTCCGCCAAGAATGCTAAGAAGAACCAAGCGGCTAAAAAGCGGCGCGCTCTGGATCGGTTATTACTACAACGGGCGTGACGAGGACGGGCGGCGCAAGGAGATCCCGCTCGGGACAGAGTTGAACGACGCGAAGAGGAAATGGGCCGAACTGGAGTGCGCTCCGGTACCTGCCGATACTGGCCTAATGAAGCATATTTTCGACCGCTATGTGCGCGACATGCTGCCTGGTAAAGCTCCCGCAACGCAGAAGGACAACGAGAACTCCCTCAAAAACCTCCGCAACGCGTTCAACAATGCTCCGATAGATGCAATCACGCCGCAGCACATCGCCCAGTATCGGGACAAGCGCAGTGCGAAGGTGCGGGCAAACCGTGAAATCACCCTGCTTTCCCATGTGTTCAACATGGCCCGGGAATGGGGCTACACGGCGAAGGAAAACCCCTGCCGTGGAGTGCGCAAGAACAAGGAAGAACCGAGGGACTTTTACGCCGACAAGGAAGTGTGGGACACAGTTTACGGTGCGGCGTGCGAGGAGCTGCAGGACGCGATGGACATCGCATACTTGACCGGGCAACGCCCTGCGGACGTCCGTAAGATGATGGTCACCGATATTCGCGACAACGTCCTACATGTCCGCCAGGGAAAAACCAAGAAATACCTGCGTATCATTCTCGAGGAAGATGGTGTGCGCTCTGAGCTCGGGAAAGTGATTGACCGAGTTCGGGCGCGACCGCGGAAGGTGCACAGTCTCTACCTGGTCGCGACGCCAGCTGGGCAACCTCTCAATAAGGGAACGCTCCGGCTGCGCTTCGACGCCGCCAGGGCAACCGCCGCGTCCAAGGCTGCCGCCGACGGCAATGCGGCGCTCTCAACGCGCATCAAGCAGTTCCAGTTTCGCGACATCAGACCGAAGGCAGCGAGCGAGATTGGTGATCTGGAAGACGCCAGCAAGTTGCTTGGGCACACCAATCAACAGATCACAGAAAAGGTCTATCGGCGCATTGGCGAGGCAGTGAAACCGACGAAGTAAGAAGCCGAAAAGCGACCCGACCTTAGCGCGTCTCTATAGCACACGCGGTTTCCCTCAGTCAGCTATCAGTTTCATATACATACGTCGCGGGGGTAATTTGCTGTGATGTGGTTAAAAGCGCAGCCAAGGAAGCGTTGGAGTGCGCGACTCTAGCTGCGGAACCAAAGAAGACAGCGAAATTGTCCGGAGAAAAGTTGCTTGAACACCGGCTCAAGCAAGCTGCCGGAATTAACTTACTCGATGACGAGTTCCGACCGAACTGTCTTTCCGGCGGCGACCTTGGAGACATCCTTGAGCAGCGCCTCAAGCGCTTGCCGTTTGTTTCATACCGGAAACGAGCGATACATGTGGGAATCCCGGCGGATTTCACACTTATACGTACCGCACTTGCTGCAGCACCTCAACGCACTGTTTTACGACTTGCGGAGATCGTCTCCGCAAGTCAGGCAAAAATGCGGTGAACTTAAGTAGGAATTTTCGTGAGAGAAATTGGCGGAAACCCGCATAGATTCTGGCGGAGGCGGTGAGATTCGAACTCACGGAAGGGTTCCCCCTTCGCTGGTTTTCAAGACCAGTGCCTTAAACCACTCGGCCACACCTCCGGTCTGGGAATGCATTGGAAACCTGCGACAGTGCAATCATCGGACACTGGCGCGTTCGATCTGCCGTTTCAATGCAGACCCGAATTATACCCAACTCGCCCTCGCCTGCCTCGCGGACACGGAAATTTAATTGAGGAACATCTGCTGCAGGTCGTTCAGAAAACGCCTTCCCAGCTCCGTCGGCCGGATGACTTTATGGTCACGATACAGCAGACCTTTCGCCTCGGCCGCATTGAGCTGTTTCTCGATCGTATTGAGCGTGAGGCCGGTACGCTCTGCAAACAGGTTCGGGTCGAAGCCGCCGTTCAGCCGCAATGCATTGAGCATGAATTCGAAGCCAAGGTCGTCGCGTCCGATCTCGAACTCTTCCTGGATCTGGCTGCCGAGCTTCACCTGCTCCAGATACGCCTTCGGCTGCTTGTAACGCATCTGCCGCACGATCCTGTGCGGAAAGGAAATCTTCGAGTGCGCTCCGGCGCCGATACCCAGGTAATCGCCAAATTCCCAGTAATTCAGGTTATGGCGCGCCTGCCGTCCGGGTTTCGCGTACGCGGATACCTCGTAATGCTGGTATCCGGCCTCCGACGTCAGCTGCTGGATCATGTCCTGCATTTCCGCGCTGGTATCGTCATCCGGCACTTCGGGCGGATACTTCGCGAAATAGGTATTCGGTTCCAGCGTCAGGTGATAGAGCGACAGGTGCGGTGGCGCGAAACCGGCGGCCGCCTCGACATCTGCACGCGCCTCCTCCAGCGTCTGCGACGGCAGCGCATACATCAGGTCGAGGTTGAAGTTGTCGAAGTTTGCGTGTGCGATCTCCACCGCGCGCCTGGCCTCGCTGCCGTCGTGGATGCGGCCGAGAGCCTCCAGGTGGCGAGGATTGAAGCTCTGGATACCGATCGACAGGCGGTTGATGCCGCTGGCACGATAGGACTTGAACTTTTCCGCTTCGAAGGTGCCGGGATTCGCTTCCATTGTGATCTCGGCGGCGCCGTCCAGCGGCAGCAGCGTGCGGATGTCCGACAGCAGGCGATCGAGGCCGGCGGCCGACATCAGGCTGGGAGTGCCACCGCCGATGAAAATCGTGTAGATCTTGCGGCCCCAGATCAGCGGCAGCGCGCTTTCCAGATCCGTGCGCAGTGAAGCGAGATATTCCTCTTCCGGGAAACCGTTCTTGACTTCATGGGAGTTGAAATCGCAATACGGGCACTTCCGGACGCACCATGGGAAATGCACGTACAGCGACAGCGGCGGCAGCGCCGTCAGGTGCAGCGCTCCAGGTTTCAGGAAGGCATTGGCGACTTCCACCGGCGACGTACTGCTGCCGCCCGGCTTGACGGGTTTGATAGGGATCATCGCAACTTTTCAACCAAGGCGCGCAGCGCTTGCCCACGGTGCGACAGGCGGTTCTTTTCCTCGGCCGGCAACTCCGCGACCGTCTTGCCGAGCGTTGGCAGGTAGAAATATGGGTCGTAACCGAAACCGCCCTGACCGCGCGCATCGGCAATGATTTCACCGTTCCAGCGTCCGTCGGCAATAACAGGCTGCGGGTCGTCGGCGTGGCGGACAAAGACCAGCACGCAGTAGTAATAGGCCGATTTGTCGGCATGAGGTTCCAGATCCGCAATAAGTTTTTCATTGTTGCGGGCGTCAGATTTCGGTTCGCCGGCATAGCGCGCGGAGTAAACGCCGGGCGCACCACCTAGAACGTTGACACAGACGCCGGAGTCGTCGGCCAAGGCAGGCAGGCCGGTCAGGCGCGCAGCATGACGTGCCTTGGCAAGCGCATTTTCGACGAAGGTGAAATGCGGTTCTTCGGCCTCGGGCACGTTGAATTCGCCCTGGGCGTGGACGTCGAAGCCGACGGTCGCGAGCAGTTCGCGGAATTCCTTCAGCTTGCCGGCGTTGTTGGATGCGAGTACGAGTTTGCGGGTCATGGCATCTTCAAAAAGAAAACGGCGCGAGCACGGATGCTTGCGCCGCGCATGTTCAAGAATGTGACTCAGGCAGCGAGCCCGAGCGTCTTCTTTTGCAGGCTGATCAGGTCGGCGATCCCCTGCTCGGCGAGGTCGAGCAACCGGTTCATCGTCGGTCGGTCGAATGCGGCACCTTCCGCCGTCCCCTGCACCTCGACGAAGTGTCCGGCATCCGTCATCACAACGTTCATGTCGGTGTCGCAGTCAGAGTCCTCGAGATAATCCAGGTCCAGGACCGGCATGCCCTGGAAGACGCCGACCGACACCGCAGCAACGAAATGCTTCAGCGGAATCGCCGGCACCAGTTTGGCCTCGACCAGTTTGGAGAACGCATCGTAAGCGGCGACCATCGCACCGGTGATCGAAGCGGTGCGCGTGCCGCCATCAGCCTGGATCACGTCGCAGTCCAGATGCAGCGTACGCTCGCCGAATGCATTCAGGTCAAAGGCGGCGCGCAGCGAACGGCCGATCAGGCGCTGGATCTCCTGCGTCCGGCCGGACTGCTTGCCCTTGGCCGCTTCGCGGTCCATGCGGCTGTGCGTGGAGCGTGGCAGCATGCCGTACTCGGCGGTCATCCAGCCCTGCCCTTTCCCTTTCAGGAAGCCGGGCACCTTCTCTTCGATACTGGCGGTACAGATGACCTTGGTGTCGCCGAACTCGACGAGCACGGAACCTTCCGCATGCTTGGTGTAATGACGGGTCAGGCGAACGGTGCGCAATGCATCAGCGGCGCGCCCGCTGGGGCGTTTTTCAAACAGCATAGGATGGGCTCTTATTTGGAGGTTACGCGGGAGGTCTTTTCGATCGCCTCGCGGATTTCTTCGATCGCTTTTTCGATCTCGTTGTCGTTGAAAACGTCGGCCTGCTCAAGGTCGGCATGGCGCGGCGCCTGGATGGTGGTGGTGACGCTGCCGACCGGCAAGGTATGCGTGACGATGGTCGACGGCGAATCCTGCAGTACGCTGGTACCTTCCCACATCATCGCCAGCGCGGTGACATTATCGCTCGTCTTGCCGGCAATACCGGTAGCGGTGGCAAGCAGTTCCGGCACCGCGCGCACGACGGTGTTCATGTGCAGGCTCTGTGCGAGCACATGGTCCGGCAGGACCGACCACAAACCGTCCGAGCACAGCAGGATCACGTCACCCGCCTGCAGGCTAGCGCGGCGCGACAGTTCGACGATCGGCATGTTCGGTGCACCGAGACAGTTGAAGAGCTTGTTGCGATCCGGATGGGTATCCCGCTCCGACGGATCGACCTTGCCCTGCGCGATCAGCGTCTCGATGCGTGAGTGGTCGCGTGTGCGCGCGAGGATTTGCCCCCGGCGCATCCAATACAGGCGCGAATCGCCGCAGTGCGCCCAGTAGGCGCTATTGTGCTGCACGATGCAGGCGACGATCGTGGTGCGCGGCGTTTCCGGTAGGTTGTTGATTGCGCGGTAACGGTGGATCTCCCTGTGCGCAGCAAAGAAACTGTCCTCGAGAAACTTTTCCGGCTTCTTGATGTACGGATTGGCGTTCTGCTGAAACAGCGATCCGATGGTCTGCAGCGCAATCGTTGCCGCCATCTCGCCCTGGATATGGCCGCCCATGCCGTCGGCAAGCAGCAACAGCAGCGCATCACGGGTAAAGCTGTACCCCATGCGGTCCTGGTTGTTCTTGCGGCCGCCGATATGGCTCTCTTGGTAGACGGAAAATCGCATGCGCTGGTCGCCTAGCGTGTGTTGTTCTCGATCGTGGTATTGCCCACGTGGGATGTCTTGCCGATACCGCTAAAGAGGTTCCGCAGCCTGGAAGTGACCTTCTCGATCAGGTCCGGTTCCTTTTGCTCGACCACCGGCTCGCGCAATGCCTTCTGCAAGGCAAACACGCTTTGCGGCCGCTCAAGCGGTTCGAGCCGCAGCGACCAGCGGATCACCTGGATCAGTTCGCGGGAATACATGCTTTCCAGCTTGCGGAAGTGGTCTTCCATCCGGTCGTTGTTCTTGCGCTGGTCGGCCGGCTGCGGCGGCGCCCCGACCATGCAGGCGAACATCGAGGCGCCGATGCTGTAGATGTCAGTCCACGGCCCGAGACTGCCGTTCTTTACATACAGCTCCGGCGGCGCGAAGCCCGGCGTGTACATCGGGTAGAGCTTCGGTTGATCCGCACGCAGCGTCTGCCGTGCAGCGCCGAAGTCGAGCAGGATCGGCGTACCGTCCATGCGCAGATAGATATTGGCCGGCTTCAGGTCGAGGTGCAGCAGCTTGTTCGCATGCACTTCGCGCAGGCCGTTCATCACCTGGTTGAACATCTTGCGGATGAAACGCTCCGACACCAAAGGCCGTTCGCCCTTGTCGCGGCGGCGGATGATGTGATCCTGCAACGACCTGCCCGACTCGTAAGCCATCACCATATAGACGGTATCGTTGGCGCGGAAAAAGTTGACCACGCTCACCACATTGGGATGCGAAATGCGGGCGAGCGCGCGGCCTTCCTCGAAAAAGCACTTCAAGCCGATGCGGAAGACCGACAGGTTTTCGGGGGAAATGGCAGGAACCAGTTCGCCGGGCTGGCGCAGGACCAGCGAGCTTGGCAGGTACTCCTTGATGGCGACCGCGTTACCGTCTTCATCATAGGCCAAGTAGACGATACTGAACCCGCCGGACGCAATCTTCTTTACAATGCGGTATCCGGCAATTTCGAGTCCATCCGGCAACGGAGCGTTGTTTTGCGATGCCATATTTCCTTGGGCAAATTCCCTGCGTATTGCTCAGGATTGTGTGGGATAAATCACTGATTTGTAAAGCAAGGAAACATTTTGACGATCTCTAGCATGACCGGTTACGCGGTCACTACCCGGGAAACCGACGCGGGCACACTGACCGTCGAACTGAAAAGCGTCAATTCACGCTTCCTCGACCTGCAGTTCCGTATCAACGACGAATTCCGAACCTTTGAGCCCATCCTGCGCGAAGCCATTATGGCGCGCGTAACGCGCGGCAAAGTAGAGTGCCGCCTCAGTTTCGGCCGCAAGGCGACCACGAGCGCCGCGCAGAACCTCAACACCGAGCTCCTGGATTCATTATCCAAAATGCAACAAGAGGTGCGCCAGCGCTTCCCGGATGCCCCGCTCCTGACCGTCAACGAACTGCTGCGCTGGCCGGGCGTCATCGCCGACGCGGAAGCCAGCCAGGAAGCGTTGCAGGCCGAAGTGCAGGCGCTGATCGGCGACGCGCTCAACGCCTTCATCGAGACCCGCGCGCGAGAAGGTGCCGCGCTGCAGGCGATGCTGCTGTCGCGCGTGGACGAGATGGAAGCCATCGTACAGCGTATCAGTCCGCTCATTCCGCAGGCGATCGCGCAGTTCCAGCAGAAGGCGACGGAGCGCATGAAGGAAGCGCTCGGCGTCGCGACGCCCAACGGCGGCCCGACCACGGTCTCCCACGAGGAAGCCTTGGAGCGCATCCGTCAGGAAGTGACGCTGTACGGCATCCGCATCGACGTCGCCGAGGAGCTTTCGCGCCTGTCCGCCCACCTGTCGGAAACCCGTCACATCCTCAAGAAAGGCGGCCATGTCGGCAAACGCCTCGACTTCATGATGCAGGAGCTGAACCGCGAGGCGAACACGCTCGGATCCAAGGCTGCCCTGAAGGAACTGTCCGACGCCTCGATGGCGATGAAACTGCTGATTGAGCAGATGCGGGAACAGGTTCAGAATCTGGAATGACCCGGCATTGACTTTTTTACACTACAAGAACCCTATGACCGAAGCATTCAATCCCGCCGGCAGCCTGTTCATGGTGGTCGCCCCGTCCGGCGCCGGCAAGTCCACTCTGGTCAACGCCTTGCTTGCGCAGGAGCCGTCCATCAAGCTGTCGATCTCCTTTACCACCCGCCAGCCGCGTCCCGGCGAACAGCACGGTCGCGAGTATTACTTCACCTCGGTCGAGGATTTCCTCAAACGTCGCGAAGTCGGGGAATTTTTGGAATCGGCCGAAGTCCACGGTAATTACTATGGAACATCGCGCATCCTGATTGAAAAGGAAATGAAGGCCGGCATGGACGTCCTGCTTGAAATCGACTGGCAGGGCGCGCAGCAGGTGAAGAAGCAGTTCCCGAATGCGGTCGAAATCTTCATCCTGCCGCCGTCGATCGAGACGCTGGAAGAACGGCTGAAGAAGCGCGGACAAGACGAACCGCACGTGATTGCACGCCGGCTTTTGGCCGCCGGGGGCGAAATCGCGCACGCCCCGGAGTCCGAATATGTTATTATTAATCAAGAGTTTGCGACTGCTTTGTCGGAATTGACTGCAATCGTCAAAGCATCCCGTTGCCGCTTCGGACAACAGGCCGCACGCAACGCTTCCCTTTTTGCCCAGCTGGGCATCCACGCGAAACTAAGCTGACACCGAATTTTCAGGAGCACTTATGGCCCGTATCACCATCGAAGATTGCCTCAAACAAATCCCGAACCGCTTCCAGCTGACCCTGTCTGCCACCTACCGTGCGCGCCAACTGCTCCAAGGTCACACCCCGAAAGTCGAAGCGAAGGACAAACCGACAGTCATCGCACTGCGCGAAATCGCTGCCGGCAAGGTCGGGCTCGAAATGCTGAAAAAAGTCCCGAGCTAAGTAGCGCCAACCATCATGCGACTGATAAGCTTAAAGTATGAACCTGACTCAACCAGATTCAACACTATCAGTCGCTCCGAATAGCCGGGCGTCGTCCGATCGTCCGGCATCCAAGATTCCCGAAACCTCCCCGAAGTCCGACCCGAACACCGCGCAAAACGCAGGCGTCGCTTCCGTCACCCTGCTCATGAACAAGCTGGGCGACTACCTCACGCCTTCCGAAATGAAGAAGGTGAAGGAAGCCTACCGCTTCTCGGACGAGATGCACCTGGGCCAGATCCGCAAGTCGGGCGAGCCTTACATTTCGCACCCGATTGCCGTGGCGGAAATCTGTGCCGACTGGAAGCTTGACGCGCAGGCCATCATGGCCGCCCTGCTCCACGACGTCATGGAAGACCAGGACGTCAAGAAGGAGGAACTGATCGAGCGCTTCGGCGCTCCCGTCGCCACGCTGGTGGATGGTTTGTCCAAGCTGGACAAGATCGAATTCCAGAGCCAGATCGAGGCGCAGGCGGAAAACTTCCGCAAGATGCTGCTGGCCATGGCGCGCGATGTGCGCGTCATCCTGATCAAGCTGGCCGACCGGCTGCACAACATGCGCACCCTGGGCTTCATGAGCCCGGAGAAGAAGCGTCGCATCGCGCGCGAGACGATGGAAGTCTATGTGCCGATCGCGCACCGCCTCGGCCTGAACAATATCTACCGCGAACTGCAGGACCTGGCGTTTTCGCATCTCTTCCCGGTACGCTACCGGACGCTGACGAAGGCGGTGAAGGCTGCGCGCGGCAACCGGCGCGAGGTGGTGAGCAAGATTCTCGAATCGGTGAACAACACGCTGGCGGCCACCGGCATCAAGGCGCAGGTCTACGGCCGTGAGAAGACGCTGTACGGCATCTATCGCAAGATGCGCAACAAGCACCTGTCCTTTTCGCAGGTGCTGGACGTCTACGGCTTCCGCATCGTCGTCGACAGCTTCGCCAACTGTTACGTTGCACTTGGCACCCTGCACGCGCTGTACAAGCCGATGCCCGGCAAGTTCAAGGATTACATCGCCATTCCCAAGCTGAATGGCTACCAGTCGCTCCACACCACCCTGATCGGCCCCTACGGCACGCCGGTCGAATTCCAGATCCGCACCCAAGACATGCACCACGTGGCCGAAGCCGGCGTGGCGGCGCACTGGCTGTACAAGGATTCAGATGCCAGCCTGACCGATCTGCAGCAGCGCACGCATGCCTGGCTGCAATCGCTGCTCGATATCCAGAAGCAAACCGGCGACTCGGCGGAATTCCTCGAGCATGTAAAGGTCGACCTGTTCCCGGATTCGGTCTACGTCTTCACGCCGAAATCGAAGATCATCGCCCTGCCCCGCGGCGCGACGGTACTCGACTTTGCGTACACCATCCACACCGACATCGGCGACCAGGCGATCGGCGCGCGCGTCAACCACGAGCATTCCGCCCTGCGCACCGAGCTGCGCAACGGCGACATCGTGGAGATTGTCACCGCCCCGACCTCGCGCCCGAGCCCGAACTGGCTGACTTTCGTCCGTACCGGCAAGGCGCGATCGGCGATCCGCCACCACCTGCGCACCATCAATCTCGCCGAGTCGACCGAACTCGGCCGCCGTCTGCTGGCGCAGTCGCTGACCGCAATGCAGATCGACCCGCAACTTCCGGCGGAACTGGTGGAGAAACTGCTGAACGAATCCAGCGCGAAATCGCTGGACGAGCTCTACGCCGACATTGGCGTAGGCAAGCGCATGGCCGCACTGGTGGCCCGCCATATCCGGACGCTGATGGAGAACGATCCGGAGGCGGTACTACCGCCGCTCGACAGCGAGAAGAAAAGCGGCCAGCTCGATCCGGTCCGGATCAACGGCAACGAGGGCGTGTCGGTGCAGCTTGCGCAGTGCTGCCAGCCCATCCCCGGCGATGGCATCAAGGGCCAGCTCAAGCGCGACCAGGGGATCGTGGTGCATACCACGGACTGCGACGTCGCCAAGCGCCAGCATGCGAAGGAGCCGGACCGCTGGATCGAACTGGTGTGGGATGACGAACTGACGCGCCGCTTTGACTGCCGCATCAAGGTCCTGGTGGACAACGAAAAAGGCGTGCTGGCCCGCGTCGCTGCCGAGATCGGCGAATCGGATGCCAACATCATCTATGTCGGCATGGACGACGACCGCGACCACCTGATGAAGCAGTTGCACTTCACCGTGCAAGTCGAAGACCGCATCCATCTCGCGCGGCTGATGCGCAATGTCAGAAAAATCCGCGGCGTGGCGCGGATTCTCCGGGAGCGGGGATAAGGTTATGCGGTATGGATGCTCTTGTGCATTCGCCGCAATCCCAGCCACACCCCTGCCGCGACTGCAGGCAACAGCAAACCGGTTGCAATATCCGGATTGACCGGCCAGCCCGCCGCCTTCGCAGCCTTTCCGACGTAGCTGAACAGGCCAAGCAGGTAGTAAGAAATCGCCACCACCGACAAGCCTTCCACCGCCTGCTGCAGGCGCAGCTGCTGTGCGGCGCGTTTATTCATCGAATCCAGGATCTGCCGGTTCTGGCGCTCCTGCACGATGCCGACCCGCGTGCGCAGCAGGTCGTTGGAGTGCGCGATCCTCTCGGCGAGCGCTTCCTGCCTGCGTGCGATAGCTTCGCAGGTGCTCATCGCGGGAGTCAGGCGGCGGTCCATGAACTCGCCGACAGTCGGGAACCCCTCGATGCGCGTCTCGCGCAATTCCTCGATCCGCGCATGCACCAGGCGGAAGTACGCCTTCGATGCAGAGAAGCGATAGCTGTTCGCGAGTGACAGTTTCTCGATACGCGCCGCCAGGCCGGTAATCGTCCCCAGCAGCACTTGCTCGTCGTCGGTATCCGGCAACTGGTTGCCGTTCATCGTATCGGTGTTGACCATTGCCGCGGTCAACGTAGCCAGCTCGCCTTCGATCGCATTCAGCACCGGCGTGGCCTGCTGCGCGTGCGGAAGGCCGAGCAGCGCCATCATCCGGTATGTTTCAATTTCGAGCACTCGCTGTACCAGGCGTCCCGCCTGTTGCTCGTGCAGGCCGACGTCGCGCACCACAAAACGGCTGAAGCCATCGGACTGGATGAGGAAATCCGTCCATACCTCCCCGCCCTGCAGCACGCGGCTGCCGACCAGCATATTGCCTTCGAAGACGCGGCTCAAGCCATCGGCAAAGGCGTCCGCGGTGCCGCGTGACTTGTCCAGCACCACGTGGGCGGCCACCATGATTTTCCCCTTCAATCCCAGCAGCCACTGCTGCGGCAACTGGAACAAGGGCACGCGCTCGAAAGCTTCTGCTACGGCAATGCCCTCTTCATTCTTTCCCGCGAAGGTGTAGGTCGCGAACTCGGTATGGCACTCCCATTTCAGGCGGAAGCGGCCGAAATCGTGAAAGAAGTATTTCGCTTCCTGCAACGGCGGCGTCACGCCAAAATGCGTACACAGCGCGGCCAGATACTCGTGCTGGACGCCGGTGTTGGACGTGTTGGGGTCGCTTTCGTCGCGGGCATACACGGCGATGTGCGTGATGCTTTCCGGCGCATCCAGCCGGAGAAAGGGTCGGGAATGTACTTCGGCGGCCAGCGGGACGCGCAGCGCGTGGTTCAGGCTGGAATAGATCATCGTCATGTGTTGTCCGGTTTCTTATAGGATATTTTTCTGCTTGCAAATTTTGTACCGGAAATGTGACGGTACATTGACGAAAAGCGACAGCACAGGCCGATCCGATGGTCAATCGGACGGAGGACGGGAACTACCGGCCGGTCAGGGGCCGGGGTAGCTCACTTCGAGGATGGTGAGTTCATCCAGTCCGGCGGGCGTCCTGAGTACGACCGAGTCGCCTTCGCGCGCCTTGGTCAGTGCGCGTGCCACCGGGGAAATCCAGCTGATCTTGCCATTCAGGGGATCAAGCTCGTCGATGCCGACAATGGTCACCGTCTGCTCCTCCCCTGCCTGGTTTTCATAGGTTACTGTTGCACCAAAAAACACCTGGTCACTACCGTGGTGCACGCTCGGGTCCACCACTTCGGCTTTATCCAGGCGCTTGGTCAGGAAACGGATGCGGCGGTCGATCTCCCTCAAGCGCCGCTTGCCGTAGATGTAGTCCCCGTTCTCGGAACGGTCACCGTTGGAAGCGGCCCAGGACACGATACGGACCACTTCGGGCCGCTCGACGTCGATCAGGCGCAGCAGCTCGTCCTTCATCCGCTGGTGTCCCTGCGGCGTCATGTAGTTCTTCGCGCCAGCCGGAATCGCGGGGAGCCCGCCTTCCAGGTCGTCGTCATCGTCCGATTCTTTAACAAATGCCTTGCTCATGGGGCGTATTGTAGCGGCCTGACCGCTGGCAGGTGAGCGTCCGGCGAATTTTACTTTTAGAAACAGACGCCACGCCAGCGGTCAGGATGCCGCCCTGGACATGGAGTCGCTCCACAGGAAGGCCTGCACCTGCAAGGCGTAGAGTTCTTCGGAAGTCAGGCCCAGCCGCTGGAGCAGGTGCTTCAGCTGCGGGCACGCGGTGTCGATCTTTTCGATGCATTCCACCAGCCGCAGCATGTCGCCATACAGCCCGCTGCGCGTCAGCAGCGCTTCCTTGACTTCGTCGGCGACACTCAGCTGCTTGAGTATCTCGTCCATGGACAAGCCGAACAGCGCATCCATGAGGGACAGGATACCGACCGTAAACGCCGTGCCGGCCACACGGCTGTCGCCCGGTCGCATCGATTCCGCCATCAGTTCCAGCAGCCTGCCGCGTGTCGTCGCCAGTGCGAGCAAGGGCGATGCGGCCGGCCGGCTCTTTTCAGACTCGGCATACAACAGGATCTGCAGCCAGCGCTGTATCTGCTGCCGCCCGACGATTTTCAGTGCCTGGGCAAGCGAATCGATCCGTTCGGGAACGCCTGAACTCGGCGCGTTCACGAGCCGCAGCAAGCTCAGGCCAAGCGACGCATCCTCCTTGACGCTGCGTTCGATCGCCGAAAGCTCGGTATCAGAGGCGAGCTGCGTCATCAGGCGCATGATGGCGATCTGCGACGGCGTCAGCTTCCTACCGGCGAGTACCATCGGCTTGGCGAAGTAATAGCCCTGGAAGTAATCGAACCCCAGGTCCATGCAGTACTCCAGTTGTTCGAGCGTCTCGACTTTCTCCGCGAGAAGCTTCTTGCCGGCATTCTTGAATGTCGTGCTCAGCGAAGACAGGTTCTCGCCGCTGACGCCGCTGATGTCGACCTTGATGATATGGGCCAGATGCAAGAGTTTTCGCACATTCGGGGAGTCGGCCACGACATCATCCAGCGCGAAGGTAAAGCCGGCGCCGGCAAGCTCTTGCACGCGCTCAACGATTCTCTCGTTCACCTCAACCGTCTCGAGGATCTCCAGAACGACGTTGTGCTTTGGCAGGAAATGAATGAAGTCGCTCATCAGCACGACCGCATCCACATTGATGAAGCCGAGCGAATTCCCAATCACATTGCCCATGCCGAGCTCAGCCGCATGGGCGATCACCGAGGCGGTCGCCGTCAGGTCGTTCGTGACGTTCGCAGGACCAGCCGCTGTTGCGCGGAACAGCAGTTCGTAAGCGAACAGTTCCTGCTTCCTGTCAAGAATCGGCTGGCGTGCGAGGAAGAAATCCTTGGCCCTGTACGGAAGTACAGAAGGAAATGCCGCACTTTCCAGCGGAATATCACGAGCGAGATTGTCCATGAAAATCTACCGCCTTCCCGTCACCCGGCAGTTGCCCCGCCGGACGATGTCCGTCAATGAACGGACATGTGTATACAAACGATTGTACGTTCCGGAAGTGGGTACGGATTCACTGATTTCAAACTGATACATTTATGCGACAGTCGGTGATGGGGCGATTCCCATCATCTTCATGCACGTCGCATGCCACCGCTGCCCGTTACGGGAGTACCGGTTTCCAAGGTATAACGAGCCGCATCGTCGCGCGCCAATGCTTTGACCATGAAAGGCATGAGCGCGCGCAGCATCGGTTCCAGTGTGTAGGGAGGATTGATGACGAACATGCCGCTGCTGTGCAGGCCGCCGAATCCGTCCGGCGTTGGCATGCCGATTGAAAGCGTTACATTCAGCCAGTCCTTGCCCGGCAAACGCTTGAGCTTGTCCGGAAATTCCCGGGATTCCATGCGCTGCAGGATCGGATACCAGACTGCATATGTACCGCTTGAAAACCGCGTCAGCGCGTCGGCCAGAGTATCCTTCACCCGCCGGTAATCGTCCTTGACTTCATACGGAGGGTCGATCAGCACGAGGCCGCGACGCGACGGCGGCGGAAGCAACGCCTTGAGACCGACGAAACCGTCGCCCTTGTTGACCATCACGCGCTTGCCGCGCGCGCCGCTACGCTGCCCTTGTGCAGCCGCGTGGGCCTCGAGCTTGCGGAAATTTTCTTCAAGCAGCTTGCTGTCGCTCGGATGCAGTTCGAACAGGCGGATGCGGTCCTGCTCGCGCGCGACCTTGTCCGCACAGTATGGCGAACCGGGGTAATAGCGCATCTTGCCGCTCGGGTTCATATCCTTGACCAGTTGCACATATTCCGCGAGCGGGCCCGGCAAGTCCGTGCGGCCCCATAGACGCGCGATGCCGGTTTCGTACTCGCGGCTCTTGTCGGCATAGCCGGTATCCAGCGCGTACACGCCTGCTCCCGAATGGGTATCGATGTACATGTACGGCGTGTCCTTCTGGCCGAGGTAACGCAGCAACTGGATGAGCACCGTGTGCTTCAGCACGTCGGCGTGGTTGCCCGCATGGAAGGCGTGGCGGTAACTCAGCATGGGGATGTCCAGGTCAGAGGTGTGAAAGGGTGCTCATTCTATCAAGCATCGTCCTGTCCATGTCCGCCATGGCAAACGCATCCGCCGCTGCTCGCCGCGCTTTGCAGGTTTTGTAAGATGCCGCAATGGCCGGCGTTCAATTGCGTATGACAGGCACTGCGCAAGATTTGCAGCTGCTTCTGCAGGCGTTGCAGCGACTGTATCTGCTGCTCCGTCTGTTGCAGGTGGCGGTCCAGCATGGCGTTGATTTCATCACAGGCAAGTTCCGGTTTTGCCTGGAAACGCTGCAGCGTGCGGATGTCATCGAGCGACATCCCGAGCGAGCGGCAATGCCGGATGAACAACAAGCGCTCCTCATCCTGCTCGCTGTAACTCCTGTAATTTCCTTCGGTGCGGGGCGGCGTGGGAACCAGCCCTTCGCGCTCGTAATAGCGAATGGTTTCCACCTCGCAGCCTGTATGTTTGGCAAGTTCGCCGATCTTCATCGCAATCCTTTCGCGCAATGCTTGACCCTATAGTAGCTACAGGGTCTGTAATAGGCAAACATCGTTGAAGGAGAGTTCCATGTCCGAACATTGCTGTGCCCATTCCTGTGCCCCGAAAGGTCCGCCGGATTCGCGCTTCCGCCGTGCGCTGTGGATCGCGCTTGTTGTCAATGCGACCATGTTCGGCGTCGAGCTTGTCGGTGGCGTGGAATCCGCTTCCACGTCACTGCTCGCGGATGCGGTCGATTTCTTTGCAGATGCCACCAACTACGGCGTGGCCTTGCTGGTCCTGTCGATGGCCGCAGTCTGGCGGAGCCGGGCGGCCCTGTTCAAAGGGCTGTGTATGGGAGCGTTCGGCCTCTTCGTGATGGCCAAGACTGCCTGGAGCGTCTCGCTCGGTGTCGTGCCGGAGCCGGTGACCATGGGCGCGATCGGCCTGTTAGCCTTGTGCGCCAACCTCGGCGTGGCAGTCCTTTTGTATGCTTTCCGCAGCGGCGACGCCAACATGCGTTCTGTGTGGCTGTGCACGCGGAATGACGCCATCGGAAATATCGCCGTGATGCTGGCGGCGGCAGGCGTATTCGGATCGGGAAGCGGCTGGCCGGACTGGATCGTCGCCATGCTCATGGGCGTGCTTGCACTGAAGGCATCATGGAGCGTGGTGCGCCTTGCGCAGGAGGAAATGCGCGAACACGCCGCTCCCGCAGCCGCGCATCACCACCAGCACCCGTAAGCGGGAACTACTGTGCCGCGGTGTATCGCTTGGCTAGCGCCGCGCACAGCATCAGTTGGATCTGGTAAAAAAACAACGGCAACACGATCATGCCGATCGCATGAGAGCGCAGGCAGCCCGATGCGATCGCGTCACGGGCTCGAATCTGCGAGCAGCGAGACATCCGCTTTGCGGAAGATCTCCACCTGAAAGGACTGCATCGCGCGGATGATCTGCCGCGGCGTTGCGCCTGCAAACCCGAGGATCAGCGCCGGCGGCAGGCTGCGCTTCAACGCATAGGCGCCCAATGGCCGGACGAACAGCCCGCATGCCTTGGCAGCGTGCACCGCCCGCTCTTCGCCGATATCGCGCCTCAGCCAGGCAAGAAGACTCAGGCCGGCCTCGTCACCACCAACGCCTTCGAACACGTTCTCCGCGTTCCGGACCGCAGCGGCCAGGGCACGTCGACGTTCCGCATACAGGAGATTCATGCGGCGCAGATGCCGCGCATAGTGCCCTTCCTCGATAAATGCCGACAATGCGGCCTGCTCGAGCACCGGGGAAAAGCGGGCTGTCAGCGACCGGGCCGCCGCGAACGCATTTACGAGGCCGGCAGGAAGAACGAGATAGCTCACGCGCAAGGCCGGAAACAGCGTCTTGCTGAAACTTCCGGCGTAAATCACGCGATCATGCTGGTCGATCGATTTCAACGACTCGATGGATCGCCCCTCGTAGCGATACTCGCCGTCGTAATCGTCCTCAAAGATCCAGGCACCGGTCTTTACTGCCCAGTCGAGCAGCTCGATGCGCCTTGACAGGGAAAGCGCCGTGCCCAGCGGCATCTGGTGCGACGGCGTCACATAGGCCATTTTCGCGGAGGCGCCACGTCGGCGGCCGACATCGACCTGGATCCCCTCCCCGTCCACGGGAACAGGAATCAACTTCGCACCGTGGCTTTCGAAGATGGCGCGGGCGCCGCGGTAACCCGGATCCTCCAGCCACACGCCATCGCCGGGGTCGAGCAGCAAGCGCGCTGCCAGGTCCATCCCCTGCTGCACGCTGCCCACGATGAGAACCTGTTCGGGTTCGACCTTGACTCCGCGGCCGATCCCGAGATAACGCGCGATATTTCTCCGCAACGGCTCGTATCCAAGCGAATCGTTGTCGGCGAACATGGAAACATCCATACGGCGCGTCACCCGGCTTACCAGCCTTGTCCACTGCGCAACGGGGAGTTCGTCCAGGGCGGGCATGAATGGATTGAACAGGGGACTGACGAATTGATCGGCGCCGATAAACACGGTTTGCTTCGCCAGCTCCACACCGCGGCGGGACAACGCTCTCTTTCCAGGTGTCCACTGCGGCACCTTGCTTTCCCGTGACGCGCGTGCCGGCTGCAAGAGATGGTCCTGAAGTTCGTCGCTGACGAATGTCCCTGCACCGACGCCGCTACGGACATAGCCTTCGGCGATCAGCTGCTCGAAAGCATAGACCACCGTACCCCGCGCCATGCCGTACTGCTCGGCCAGGGTACGCGAAGATGGCAGGCGAGTGCCGGGTTTCAACCTGCCGTCGAGAATCGCAAGCCGCACGCGCTCATACAGCCAGCGATGCAAGGGAGGTGTCGGGCTGGCGCCCAGCAAGGGAAAGTTGAATGTGCTCCTGGTCTTGGGCATGGTCCGCCAAATAATGGTTCATATCAAAAGATTAATATGGATCTTACGACAAGACCATTAAGACCACTAGACTCGTCGCCTCCAACACTGTGAAAAGGAAAGCGATGAACCTGTCTGTCCGGGAAACGAACCGGCGCCTGTTGCACGAACACCTGAATGCGGAGAACTGGCATCGGCTTGAAGAAACCTTGGCGACACTCGCGCCGGACTGCGTGTTCGAAGACGTCGCCTTGCAGCGGACGTTCCACGGACATGCAGGGGCGGCAGAGTATTACAGGATGTGGTGGTCGGCCTTCGACATCCAGGTCGAGCGCGGCACCAATGCCTTCTGGGCATCCGATGACCTGCTCGTCTCGGAACCGGTCTATACGGGAACGCATGTCGGCAACTTCCTCGGAATTCCCGCCACCGGGAATCCGATATGTTTTCGCTTCGTGGTCTTCGTGAGGTTCAGGGATGGCAAGTTCGCCGGCGAGCGGTTCTACTACGACCTGGCCACCCTACTGCGCCAGATCGGCGTGCATGAATTGCCGGCGTTGATCAAATAGAGGACACCCTGAAAGTAGCGGAATTCGGAGCAACCAGCGTACTCGGACGCCACGCCGTTCCTCGCCTGAATCGGGGCGGCATCCATTGACTGCATCCCGCGATGAAATCAACCTCGAGTCCTTGCCAGTATTGCTCGTCTTTAATCGCGAGCGGTAGCCGAAGACAACTAGGAAGATGCATTCCCGACCTGTCCGGCGAAAAAATCGATGACCGCGTGGACCTTGGGCGACACCGAGCGCTGCTGCGGCAACATCGCATAGAAGCGATGGGGCGGCGGTTTGAAATCGTCCAGGCAGGTCACCAGCTGCCTGGACTTCAGCAGATCCTCCACCACGGGAAGTGGCGTCTGTGTGATGCCCACTCCCTCCAGCAATGCGGCGCGCAGCATCACGCTGTTGTTGCAATGATAGTTGCCTTGTACGGGCACGGTGACCGCTGACTTTCCCTCTCCGAATCCCCACTCGCCCGGCATTTGGGACAAGGTATAAACGAGGCAGTTGTGCCTGGCGAGGTCTGTGGGCACACTCGGCTTGCCGGCGGTCTTCAGATAAGCGGGACTGGCCACGACGACATGGGGAATCTCGCCCAGCAGCTTGGCCACCAGCGATGAATCTTGAAGCCTTCTGGTGATGCGCAGCGCGAGGTCGAAGCCGCCGTCCACAAGGTCGACGTAATGGTCGTTCGCAACGATATCGAGGCGAATCTCGGGATACTGCCGCAGGAATGCAGGCAAGCGACCGCTCAGCCAGAGGATGCCGAAGGAGATAGGGACACTGACGCGCAGCGTCCCACGTGGTACCTCCACCAGCTGCTGCACGGCGCGCTCGGCATGATCGAGTTCATCGAGGACGCGGATGCAGAGTGCGTAGTAAATCCGCCCTGCCTCCGTCAGGCTCATCTTGCGTGTCGAGCGCTGCAGCAGGCGCGCGCCGAGATGCTGCTCGAGCTGCGAGACCAGCTTGCTGACATTGCCCGGGGAAATCTCCAGCATTTCCCCGGCACGCGTGAAGCTGTTCGATTCAACCACGTACCGGAAGGCGCGCAAGGTAAGCAGGTTGTCCAATGCTGCCTCGTCGATTTACTCCAAATTGGAATAAAAACGGCCGGCCCTGGCCCAACAAAAAGAAAAGCCGCTTTCATGACGAAAGCGGCTTTCAGGAGCGTTTTTCCGGATCCGCATCATCTCTCGAAGATGCGGTCCTTCATCCCGTTTCCCTGCAGATCAGTGGAACTGCTCTTCTTCGGTGGAACCGGTCAGTGCCTTGACGGAGGAGGAGCCGCCCTGGATCACGGTGGTCACGTCGTCGAAGTAGCCTGCGCCGACTTCCTGCTGGTGCGACACGAAGGTGTAGCCCTTTTCGCGTGCTGCGAATTCCGGCTCCTGCACCATGTTCACGTAGTGCTTCATGCCTTCGCCGCGAGCGTAAGCGTGCGCGAACTGGAAGGTGTTGAACCAGTTGATGTGGATACCGGCCAGCGTGATGAACTGATACTTGTAGCCCAGTTCGGACAGCTTTTCCTGGAATTCGGCGATGGTCTTGTCGTCGAGGTTCTTCTTCCAGTTGAACGACGGCGAGCAGTTGTAGGACAGCA
>Ga0196972_1000353_pt1 | contig 26884 bp, 33 predicted proteins | sample S1v_2013CmetaG_FD_148618 | JGI IMG/M metagenome (GOLD analysis project Ga0196972, IMG submission 148618) | Soil microbial communities from Anza Borrego desert, Southern California, United States - S1+v_20-13C | ecosystem: Environmental > Terrestrial > Soil > Desert | place: USA: California...
ATTATGTGTTTGATGGCAGCAAGACATCGCCTTATATCGAAACGGATGAGACCAATCCATTGGGAGTTTACGGGAGCAGCAAACTTGCCGGGGAAGAAGCAATCCGTGCGGTAGGTGTGCAGCATTTGATTCTACGCACGAGTTGGGTATACGGTTCGCGGGGACGCAACTTTTTGCGCACCATAATCAAGCTCGCCCAGGAACGTGAAGAATTGAGAATAGTGGCGGATCAAATTGGTGCGCCAACCTCGAGCAGGGCCATAGCGAACGCTACAGCTGTTATGTTAAGTGATTGGCAGGCCGAAAAGAGCGGCACTTACCATCTCACCTGCACGGGCGAGGTTAGCTGGTATGGCTTTGCTCAAGCGATCCTGCGCTTCTATGAAGCTCATCGGGCCGGTCAAGGCTGGCCTTCTTTGAAGGTGCAGGCGGACGCTGTACGGGCGATCACCACAGCGGAATATCCCACTCTGGCAGCTCGCCCTGCATATTCAGTGCTCAACAATGCCAAAATGCTGATGGGCTTTCACATTTCCATGCCTTTATGGTCAGAAGCGCTATCTGCTGTCATGCGTGAACTGGTAGACGTATGAAAATTGTCTATCACGCCCACAACGCGCTCGATGCCTATGTCGTCAAGAACCTGCTGGAGACGGAAGGTATTGCTGCCTTCGTGCAGGGTGAGTATCTGCAAGGGGGTGTCGGCGAGCTCGCACCTATGGACCTGATCAAAGTGAGCGTTAATGATCAGGACGTTCTCAAGTCACATGCCCTGATTGAGGCATGGGAGAGTAGCCAACCTATCGATCAGGATATAGCTAATGTGGAAAAATCCGGAAGCGAGGGAAATGCTTTTTCAATGCTCTTGCTGGGATTTGTTGCAGGAGTTCTGGCAGCCTGGCTCTACATGCAGTTTGCAGGCTAACGGCTTCAGAAAGTTGCATCAGCCCAACTGTTGGGCGTTTCATAGAGACGAACGCGCTCCAGCCGTAGGTGATTACCGTAGAGATCTTTGTAGCAGGTATTGAGTATCCGGAAAGCCTCAGCCGCCATGTTTTCTGCGGTTGGCACACTCTCCATCACTACAGTTTTATGGTTGGGTAAGCTGTTGAGGAATTCCAGAACCTCGGTATCCCCCTTGTAAACCAGGAAGGCATGATCCCAAAGGTCTACTACTGCCTGCCGTGCAATGGCTTTGACGTCTGAAAAATCCATCACCATGCCGTTTTCTGAAGCGTTTTCCTGCCGAATGATATCTCCTGTCAGGGTGATTTCGATGGCATACCGATGACCATGCAGATTGCGGCACTGGCTTTTATGGAATGGAATGCGGTGGCCGGCATCGAATTCCAGGCGGGTCGTGATGAGCATGCGGCAATTATATCAGTAGAGCGTTAAATACCTGCCAAGGTACGGATGTGTGCCGTAGCGCTTTTTGCCAAGGCATGCAGCTGATAGCCGCCTTCAAGTGAAGAAACGATCCTGCCTTGGGCGAAACTGTCAGCAATATCCTTGATGAAGTGGGTCATCCAGATGTAGTCGTCTTCCACCAGACCCAGCTGAGCCAAGGGATCATCGGCATGTGCATCGAACCCGGCAGAGACAAACACCATTTGCGGTTTGAAGCGCTCAAGGGCTGGCTTGAATTCGGCCTCCACTGCCTTTCGGTAGCTCTCCCCATTGGTGTTGGCTGGCAATGGGACGTTGATCATGTGATGAGAGCGGGTATCAGCTCCCCGGCCAGGATAGAAAGGATGCTGAAAGGTGGAGCAGAGCATGACCTGCGGATTTGTACGGAATATGTCTTCAGTACCATCTCCATGATGGACGTCAAAATCAATGATGGCGACACGTTCAACCTTATGTTGGTCGATGGCATGGGCAACGCCAACAGCGACGCTGTTGAAAATGCAGAAGCCTGCTGCATTCTGACGCCCTGCATGATGCCCAGGCGGACGTACACAGCAAAAGGCATTATCGGCTTTGCCACTTAGAACCAGATCAGTTGCAAGAACTACCGCGCCAGCCGCATGCAACGCGGCAGAAAGCGTCATCGGTCCCATTGCTGTGTCCGGATCCAGTCGCACTAATCCAGCCTTGGGCGCCACCTTGCGTACATAGCTGACATATTCCGGCGAATGTATACGCATCAGCTGCGCATCCGTGACTGGCGGAGCTTCATGCAACTGAAGCTTGGACATGACACCAGAAGCGGTGAGCTCGTTCTTTATAGCGGTGATTCTCGCGGGCGATTCTGGATGTGCCCCATCCATAATGTGGAGCAGGGTATCAGGGTGGGAAATGAAGGCAGTCGTCATGACAGTGGTCCTCCCAGTCAGTTTAATTCATTCACCAGGCCTTGATAACACGTTAGGCGACGTTCTGAGATCGCTTGGCTTTCCACGGCACCAATCACTGCGCAGCCCGGCTCCTTCATGTGCCGGCAATTGGCAAAACGGCACCTGCCGAGGAATGGGCGGAATTCAATAAAAGCCTGTTCCAACGCCTCGATGCTTAGGTGATGCAGCCCAAATTCCTGCAAGCCAGGTGAATCGATGAGGTGGGAATCCTGGTCCAAGTGATAAAGATGGGTGGCCGTTGTGGTGTGCTTGCCGCTATCCAAAACCTGGGAGACTTCTTGGGTACGGACTCCAGATTCAGGCCGTAAGGCGTTGACGATTGTGGATTTACCCATGCCTGATTGACCGACGAGTATGCTCGTATGGCCTGATAACCTGGGACGTAGCGGTGTTACGTCCTGTTTGGCGGATAGGGGTTGGATGGAATAGCCCAGCGATGCATACAGCTGTAAGCGTTGCAATGCGGACGTGCTGTCCCCAGCATCGCATTTATTCAAAAGGATCAAAGGCTGAATATCAGCAGCCTCGGCAGCGATTAGGCAACGGTTCAGCAATTCTTCGTAGAAGCTGGGGATCGTCGCCAGCACGATGACAACTTGGGTCACATTGGCTGCGAGCAACTTGCTGCGAAATGCATTACTGCGGTACAGCAGGCTGCTTCTTGGGAGTATTGTTTCAATGACACCCTGGCTCTTGCCAGTCAGTTTGAGCTCCACATAGTCGCCACAGGCAACGTCGTTCTTCTTGCCGCGCGTCACACAATCGATGAGACGATGCTCAGGAGCCCGTTCGATCTCAACCTGGTAACGTTTGCCATAGGCGGCGGTTACCTGACCCCTGATAACGCTATCGACGGGCAATTCGCGAGCTACTTATCAAACTTGTAATACCTCTGGTTCAGGTAGTTTGCTACGTGCAGCTCTTCATCCTCAAACCATTTAAGGCCCAGCATCGTGTTGCAATTACGGATCTGGGTGAGGAGCTGAGATGATGTATTTACCTTGCGATCTTCACGCGTATAAATGCTCGAGCCATCGGCGCCAAATTTGGCTGCATGACAGCTGATACAGTTTTTCTCGACCATGGCTTTACCAATTTCGGCGTCACCTTTAGCAAAAGGGTTTTCGGCATAGGCAAGACTCATGCAGAATAACAAACTCATAAACATTAATAACTTATGCATGAATCCTCCTGTAGGTTCTATTTTATGAATGCTGCCAGCCGATCAATACGAAGGCTGGCGGGGGGATGCGAATCATAAAATGCGGAATGTAATGGATCAGGCGTCAAGGTCGAGGCATTGTCGCGATACAGCTTCACCAAGGCCTCAATCAGATAGTTGGCGTCTGCATTCTTGGCGGCATATTCATCGGCTTCAAACTCATTCTTGCGTGAGTAGCTTGCCATCAATGGGCGCAGCAGGAAGAGGAAAACCGGGCTCACCAGCAGGAATAGCAGCAGTGCCATGTAATTACTTGGTTCTGCAACACCCAGTCCCGCGTAAAACCACGACTGCTGCTTGAGCCAGCCCAGCAGCGCAAGGCCCAGGAAGCTCACGAAGAACATCAGCGCAATGCGTTTGATTACGTGTCTATGCTTGAAATGGCCGAGTTCATGCGCCAACACTGCTTCGATCTCATCTGCATCGAGCCGCTCGAGAAGGGTGTCAAAAAAGACGACACGTTTGCTGGAACCAAACCCCGTGAAATAGGCATTGCCGTGGCTGCTGCGCGTCGAGCCATCCATGACAAAAAGCCCTTGTGACTTGAAGCCGCATTTGGTGAGCAGGGCCTCAATGCGCGCTTTAAGGCTTTCATCCTGGAGAGGCGAGAACTTATTGAACAGGGGGGCTATGAAGGTGGGGTAGATCGCCAGCATCAGCAAGTTGAATATGCTCCAAATGACCCACAGGTAAACCCACCAGTATTCGCCGGCACCTTGCATGAGATACAACGCCGCAAACAGGATAGGTGCACCGAGCAACAGGCCGACAAAGGAGTGCTTGATGAGGTCTGTGAAAAACATCTTAGGCGTCATCTTGTTGAAACCAAAACGTTCGTCGATGACAAAAGTCTTGTAATAATCGAAAGGCAGTTCAATGAGGCCACTGATCAGCAGGGCGCTCAGGATAACCAGCGCTCCACGCAAAATCTCATGGTCCGGCAACACGTTGCGCCATGCATCGTCGATGAGCTGCAAACCACTGCCCACGGTCAAGAGTACCAACAGCACGGCTTGCGCTACGCCTTCCTGCAGCATCAGCCGAGTTTTGGCCGAAGAATAATCGGCAGCTTTTTGGTGCGCGTCCAGGCTAATGGTTTCATTGAATGCCGCTGGCACCTGATTCCGGTGGGCTTGTATATGCGAGATATGTCGGCGGCCCAGCCATATCCGTGTAGCGGTGGTGATAAGCAGCAATACAAGAAACACGACAGTAAGTGTGGTGGCCATAATTTTCCGGATTCAGGTTAAACTCTAATGCTTTTTAGAAGGGCCCGCAGCGCCAAGGTTCATCAAATGCGTGGCTCAGCCATATTTTAATGGAAATCATTATGTCACAAGACCAAAATAACCTCATCTGGCTGGATATGGAAATGAGCGGTTTGCAGCCTGATACAGACCGCATTCTGGAGCTGGCGGCTGTGGTTACCGATGCAGAGCTTAATGTCCTGGCAGAGTCGCCTGTGCTGGTGGTGCATCAGCCTGATGCAGTGCTGGATGGGATGGATGACTGGAACAAGTCCACGCATGGACGATCGGGTTTGATCGAGAAAGTGAAAGCCTCGACCTTGGACGAAGTTGCCGCTACTCAGCAGATGATCGAATTCCTGAAACAGCATGTGCCCGCGGGCAAATCCCCGATGTGTGGCAACTCCATCTGTCAGGATCGGCGATTCATGGCGCGGTACATGCCTGAACTTGAGTCATATTTCCATTACCGCAATCTGGATGTGAGCGTTTTCAAGGAATTGGCTCGGCGCTGGAAGCCCGCCATTTACAATGGCTTCAAGAAGGCAAGCAAGCACGAGGCATTAGCTGACATCTATGAGTCCATCGAAGAACTCAAGTATTACCGCGAACACTTCATCAAGCTGGACTGATAAAAAAAGAGGGTGCGGTATACGCACCCTGAGGGAGGAGAAGTAAGCTCATGGAGTAAGCTCACTTCCTTTCAAGCATCAAGTGTGCCATAAGCAAGAGTGCTTTCAAGGCTGCTCTGAAAGCGTCTCCCTTATTGAGATACGGCCTTTCCCTCTTTACAAACTTTCATAAACACGCACATATTCCTGAGCACTTTTGCCCCAACTTAGGTCTTGATGCATGCCGTGCTGCAGGATTTTGTGCCAGGTATCTGGTTGTTTGTAATAAGCAACGGCGCGTTGGATTGTCGCGAGCAGCTCATGGGGTGCGGGTGCCTTCATAACAAAGCCAGTGGCGCTTCCATCTGTAAGGCTGATTGAATTGCTGTCATGTACAGAATCAGCCAGGCCGCCCGTATGAGTCACGACTGGGGGTGTGCCATAACGAAGACCATACATCTGGTTCAAGCCGCAGGGTTCAAAGCGAGATGGCATGATGAACATATCCGCGCCCGCCATAATTTGGTGGGAAAGGGCTTCGTTATAGCCTATGACGACACCTGCCTGCAGCGGATATTGCTCTGCTAATTGCCTGAAACCTGCCTCTAGAGCTGCGTCACCACTGCCCAGGATGGCGAGCTGGTTGCCTTGCTGGATAAGGGTCTTACCAATATCCAGCAGCATATCCAGGCCCTTCTGCGGTGTAAGCCTGCTCACTACGCCCAGCAAAGGAGAATCGTCCTGAGTCAGGTTCATGCGTTCTTGTAAAGCCCGCTTTACAGCCTTCTTCCCGTCAAGATGCTCGGCATCGTAATGCTCGATCAGGTGCGGGTCTCGTGCAGGGTTCCATTCATGCATGTCGATACCATTCAGAATGCCATGAATGTCATGCTGGCGTGAGGTGAGTAACCCCTGCATGCCGAAACCGAATTCTTCTGTCTGGATTTCCCTGGCATAAGTCGGGCTGACTGTAGTGATGGTGTCGCTATAGAAAATGCCTGCCTTCAGAAATGAGAGTTGCCCGTAATATTCGAGGCCATGCATCTGGTAACTCTCGGCGGGGAGCCACAGGCGAGCCACCCAGTCGGCGGGGAAGTTGCCCTGGAAGATAAGGTTATGAATGCTGAGCACCGATTTCGCACATTTGTGGAATCCGGAGGCGCTCATATAGTGCACATAAGCAGGTGTCAAACCACTTTGCCAATCATTGCAGTGCACAATATCTGGAACCCAGTCCTGAAGTGGGCTAGAGCCGCAGGATAACAGTGCAGCGACATATGAAAAGACGCCGAAACGTACTGGATTGTCCTCCCAGTCTCGTCCGCTCGTATCAAGGTAAGGTCCGCCATCACGCTGATATAGACTGGGGCACTCTACCGCCAACACAGGTACTCCGTTGTCTGGCATTTCTCCCGAAACCAGACACACAGAATGGACGAATGGCAATGGGCTGATATCAGCAACAGGCTGCTTATTTTCGAGCTTTTCCAGCACAGCGGGGTAACCAGGAATCAAGATGCGCACATCGTGGCCAAGGTCACGTAATGCAGCAGGCAAGGAGCCGCTGACATCGGCCAGACCGCCGGTTTTGACAAGAGGATAGGCTTCGGAAGTAACGAACAGGATACGCAAAGCAGACTCTTCTTAACGAGGTTGAGGTTCAGGTGCTATTCTTAGGCGGGTTCATCTTACTGAGCACCTACGGGCTTATCAAGGCGAAATCGGACATAAAGGAAACGCATGGGAGCAGGCGGATTTGCAGCGGTTGGCATTGGGGCAGCACTTGGTGCATGGCTGCGCTGGGGTTTGGGCCTATGGCTTAATCCGGCATTTTCGGCGCTGCCGCTAGGTACGTTAATCGCCAATCTGGTTGGAGGATATCTCATGGGCTTGGCTATGGGCTTCTTCGGGTTGGGAAATACTGTCTCGCCCGAGATGCGGCTTTTCATCACCACTGGTTTCCTTGGAGGTTTGACCACCTTCTCGGCATTCTCGGCAGAAGCGGTTCACCTCTTTTCACGTGGTGAGTACGGCTGGGCCTCGGTTCATATATTAAGCCATGTGGCTGGATCGCTGCTCATGACCGGGTTAGGCATACTGACGGTGCAGCTGCTCCGTAATGGCTAATTAATGGGAGTAGCTGCTAAATCAATTGATTAAATTAGGGAATCTCCCTATAATCGCCCGCTTTCCAACCTTGCCTCACCGTACCGCATAACGGGAGGCTGCAACCCACAAGGAGATTACATGCGACATTACGAAATCGTATTTATCGTCCATCCGGACCAGAGCGAGCAAGTACCAGGCATGATTGAGCGTTACCGTGCCCTGGTGACCACCAATGGCGGTGCCATTCACCGCCTCGAAGACTGGGGCCGCCGCCAGCTGGCTTACCCCATCCAGAAGATTCACAAGGCACATTACGTGCTCATGAACATCGAGTGCAACCAGGAGACTCTGGACGAGCTTGAGCATGCATTCAAGTTCAACGATGCTGTGCTGCGCCACCTGACCATCAATACCAAAGAAGCAGTTGTGGCGCCTTCCCCAATGATGAAGGAAGAGAAGTCCAAGTCCTTGATCGGCGCCCAGAAGGAAGAAGCAGCACCGGCAGAAGCAGCTTAACCTGAGTTTGCAGCACCTTGGCGACGAATTTACTGGTCATACAAGGTGAGCTGCTCAAGGTTGAAGAACTTCGTTTCACCCCCGCAGGTATCCCGATTCTGAATGTAGTAATCGGCCATCTGTCGGAGCAGGTTGAAGCAGGAATGAAACGCAGGGTTGAGTGTGAAGTAAACGCAATGATCATGGGTGAGCTGGCAAAAACATGCCAGACCCTGACAGCGGGAACAGCAGTGAAAGCTGCCGGGTTCCTCGCCAAACGCGGTTTCAAAAGCACACAGCTTGTAATGCATATCAACAAGTTAGAGCAAGTATCTCAAGGATAGAAAGGTTTTATCATGGCACGTGACATGTTCAAACGCCGCCGCTACTGCCGTTTCTCGGCAGAGGGCATCAAGGAAGTGGACTACAAGGATGTAGATCTGCTGAAGGATTTCATCAACGAAAATGGCAAGATCATCCCAGCCCGCATTACCGGCACCAAGGCCCGGTATCAGCGCCAGCTGACCACCGCAGTGAAGCGTGCACGCTTCCTAGCGCTCTTGCCTTATACCGACAAGCACTAAGGGGTAGGCCATGCAAGTGATTCTGTTAGAGAAGGTTGTAAACCTGGGTAACCTGGGCGACATCGTCAAGGTCAAGGACGGCTATGGCCGTAATTTCCTGATCCCTCAAGGCAAGGCTAAGCGCGCGACCGAAGCCAACAAGGCTGAGTTCGCAGCCCGTCGCGCCGAACTGGAAAAGCAGCAGGCAGAGCAGTTGACGGCAGCACAGGCACGTGGCGAAAAGCTCACGGGCACTACCGTACAAATCACGCAGAAGGCTGGTGTAGATGGCCGCTTGTTCGGCTCCGTGACCAACTACGACATTGCCGAAGCCCTGACCAAGCAAGGCTTCGAAGTGGCCAAGTCTGAAATCCGCATGCCGGAAGGTCCGCTCAAAACTATTGGCGACCACCAGGTCAGCATTGCGTTGCACCATGACGTGGTTGTTGATATCACCGTAACGGTTGTGGCTGAGGCCTAAATCGAAACGGGATGTAAAAAAGGCCGCGATTGCGGCCTTTTTTATTGCATCTCTCTACTGACTAACCGCAGCGTTCTACAGGTTGTTCCCCTAGTGCTGCCCATTCCTCGTCGCTATATAACCGCGATCGGATCAGGAAGCGTAATCCCGTAGGCCGCTCCAGCGAGAACTGGCCGCCAGTGCCGGGTATAACATCCAGCGTCAGATGTGTGTGCTCCCAGTATTTGAACTGGCTTTCGCTCATGTAAAAGGGCACGCCACCCACATCGCCCAGCTTGACATCAGCACTACCCAGGTAGAACTCCCCTTGCGGGAAACACATGGGCGCGCTGCCGTCACAGCAACCGCCTGACTGGTGGAACATCAGCGACCCATGTTCGGCCTCAAGCTTTGTAATCAGCGCGAGCGCTGCTTCAGTGGCCGATACCCTTGAAACGGCTGTGCCCATGTCAGTCAGGTCGAGTCGTTATTAAAAGAACCCCAGCGCCTTAGGGCTGTAGCTCACCAACAGGTTCTTGGTCTGCTGGTAATGCTCCAGCATCATCTTGTGGTTCTCACGCCCAATTCCCGATTGTTTGTAGCCGCCAAATGCTGCGTGAGCCGGATAGAGGTGATAGCAGTTAGTCCAGACCCGACCCGCCTGAATGCCCCGCCCCATGCGATAAGCGCGGCTGCCATCGCGCGTCCATACACCTGCACCCAGGCCATAAAGCGTATCGTTGGCAATCTGCAATGCCTCCTCCTCGTTTTTGAAGGTCGTTACAGACAGAACAGGACCGAAGATTTCTTCTTGGAAAATACGCATCTTGTTGTGGCCGGCCAGGACAGTCGGCTTGATGTAATAGCCTTCCTGTAGGGAACCTTCTTGCATATTGCGGTCACCACCGATGAGGCAGCTTGCGCCTTCCTCATGGCCCAGCTTGATATAAGAGAGGATTTTCTCCAGCTGCTCGCTGGAAGCCTGGGCGCCAATCATGGTGCTCATGTCGAGCGGGTTGCCTTGCTTGATACGGGAAACACGATCAATGGCCCTCTCCATGAATCTGTCGTAAATGGATTCGTCAACCAACGCGCGGGAAGGACATGTACACACCTCACCCTGGTTCAGTGCAAAAAGCGCAAAGCCTTCCAGGCATTTGTCGAAATACTCATCGTCAGCATCCATGACGTCAGCAAAGAAGATGTTTGGCGATTTTCCACCCAGCTCCAGTGTGACGGGAATGATGTTCTGAGATGCATATTGCATGATGAGTCGGCCGGTCGTGGTCTCCCCGGTGAATGCAATCTTGGCTATACGATTGGAGCTGGCGAGGGGTTTGCCCGCTTCCAGGCCGAAGCCATTGACGATATTGACCACGCCAGGCGGCAACAGGTGGCTGATCAGCTCCATCAGGACCATGATCGATGCCGGTGTCTGTTCGGCGGGTTTGAGCACGACACAGTTGCCAGCGGCAAGAGCAGGCGCCAGTTTCCACACCGCCATCAGGATGGGGAAATTCCAGGGGATTATTTGACCAACAACACCTAGCGGCTCATGGAAGTGGTAGGCCACCGTGTCATGATCGAGCTCGCTGATGCTGCCTTCCTGAGCGCGGATGCAGCCAGCGAAATAGCGGAAATGATCAATAGCCAGTGGAATATCCGCATAAGTTGTTTCGCGCAGGGGTTTGCCGTTATCGATGGTTTCTGCAACAGCAATGGTTTCGATATTCTCTTCCATGATGTCAGCAATCTTGTTCAGAATGATCGCCCTGGCCGTTGCAGGAGTCTTGCCCCAAGCTTCTTTCGCGGCATGCGCTGCATCGAGTGCAAGGTTGACGTCCTTTTCGGTCGAGCGAGCTACCTGGCAGAAAACCTTGCCTGTCACCGGGCTGATATTGTCGAAATATTTACCTTCTGCCGGTGGCATCCAGCTTCCGCCGATGTAATTGTCATATTTGGCTTTAAAGGGAATTTTTACCCCCAGATCCTGCAGACTTTCTAGACCCATAATTCCTCCGTTACCTGATTGTTTTTTACCTTGACCTTGCCCTCAACGTGAGCAAAGATAGAGCTCATACAGCAGGATGTGTGCCTAATTGATGTACGTTATAACCTACTGACTAATAATATTATTCTCAGCGCACTATTTTTCCAGCTGCTTCACCATTGCAAAATGAGACATTCACCCCTTGAGACGAGACAGGTGGGTGCATGAGGAGATGGCCTTGAACCGTTCCGCTTACCTGAACCGCATTCGTGACGCGCGCACGCACTTTCTTGGCAATGGTGAAGTGCCTGAAGGACTGTTGCCCGAATCTATCCAGAGATCGTGGAAGCGCTGTGTAAAAACCGGCCTCGCGGTTGACCTCAAGACTGAAATCGAATTGGCAAACCACGGGCTGATGACTGAATTACGGGAACGCAACTCCTCATTGCTGGCGCAGGCGCAGCCCGAGATGGAAAACCTTTATGCGCACATCATGAGCACCCAAAGCATGGTGATCCTCAGCGATTGCGGCGGCACCATCCTGCAAGCCATGGGTAACCCTGATTTCATGGGGCGTGCTCAGCGCGTCGCACTCCAGCCCGGTGTCTGCTGGCGGGAGGAGATTACAGGCACTAATGCCATTGGAACAGCACTGGTAGAAAAGAGCCCGGTGTTTGTTGGCGGAGCCGAGCATTTCTTTGACCGCAACACCTTCCTGAATTGCTCTGCAGCTCCGATTCTTGATCCGGCAGGTGATGTGATCGGCGTGCTGGATATCTCTGGCGACCACAGACAGCCGCAGGAACACACCATGGCGCTGGTACGCATGTCGGCGCAAATGATCGAGAACCGGTTATTCAATGTGCATTTCACGCGCGAGGTAGCACTGCATTTCCATACGCGTCCGGAATTCATCGGCACCCTGTGGGAGGGTATCGCAGTGTTTTCACAGGAGGGTAGGCTGCTTGCAGTCAACCGTAGCGGCGCTTTCCAATTAGGTCTGAAGATACATCAGCTCGGCATAACCTTTGAAGAACTGTTCGGCATAGGTTTTTCATCGTTTTTGGATATGGCGAGAAAAGAGTCAAGCAACAACGTCCTCAAGTTGCAAAACGGCATTCAGTTGCACGTCAGGACTTCACTGGGGCAAAACCGCAGCACTGCGGTAACGGGACACAAAAAGGCAGCCCGGTCATTGGTTCAATCCTTACCTCTTGATCGGCTGGATACCGGCGATGCATTGATGCACAAGGTTGTCACCAAGGCAAAACTTGCCCTAGGCCATGATATTCCCATCCTGATCGAAGGTGAAACCGGTACGGGCAAGGAACTGCTTGCCAGGGCCATCCACGAGTCAGGGCCACGAAAACAAGCGCCATTCGTAGCGATCAACTGCGCGTCGATTCCTGAGGGACTGATAGAGTCCGAGCTATTCGGGCACGAGGAGGGAGCTTTTACGGGCGCCAGACGTCGAGGTGCCATAGGCCGGATACAACAAGCCCATGGTGGTACGTTATTCCTGGATGAAATCGGCGAGATGCCATTGCCGCTACAGGCGAGGCTACTGCGCGTTATCCAGGAACGCGAGATCGTGCCCTTGGGCGGAAACAAGCCGGTGCAAGTTGATATTGCGATCATTTCTGCCACTAACTGCAAGCTGCATGATCGTATGAGTCGTGGCGAATTTCGTGAGGATCTGTATTACCGGCTGAACGGATTGAAGCTGGCACTGCCGGCACTGCGTGAACGTACCGATTTACCAACGTTGGCCGAGCTGATTCTCAGAGAGAAGCTGGGCAGACCGGATGTGACCCTTGCGCCTGACGTGCTGCAACTGCTGCAACGACATCGTTGGCGTGGCAATATTCGCCAACTCAGCAATCTGCTTCGTTCTGCCGTCATCTTCATGGAAAGCCATGAGCTACAGCTCAAGCATTTGCCGGAGGATTTCCTGGAAGAGCTGCAGGAGCAGCAGCATGCACATGCTGTCCCGTTGCAATTGGATTCAACAGATATAGCCAGCACTGAATGCGCGTTGATTCGCCGTGCGCTTGACCTGTACCAAGGCAATATGGCCGCCGCAGCGCGACATCTGGGGATCAGCAGGGCGACGATTTACCGCAAGATTAGGCGCATGGGCATGCAGCCTTAGAGGCTTTTGCTACGTAGCTATTGCTATAATGCGCCCATGGCCGACGACTCACTAGAATCACTCAAACTCCCCCCGCACTCCGTTGAGGCCGAACAATCGGTACTGGGCGGGTTGCTGCTTGAAAATGAAGCCCTCGACAAGATTGCCGATCTCCTTACTGGAGGGGATTTTTACCGGCATGACCACCGTCTGATTTACGAACACATCTGCAAGCTCATCGAGCGCAACAAACCGGCTGATATCGTGACTGTGGCTGAATCCCTGGAAAGTACGGCTGAGCTTTCTGGCATTGGTGGCATTGCTTATCTTGGCGCGCTTGCACAAAACACCCCCACGGCAGCGAATATTCGCCGTTACGCAGAAATCGTGCGTGAGCGTGCGGTTATGCGCAAGCTGGTTGAAGTCGGATCCGGCATTGCCGAAAGTGCGTACAGCCCGCAGGGGCGTGATGCGCAACAGCTGCTTGACGAAGCTGAAGCACGGATTTTCCAGATTGCCGAAGGCGGCAAGCGCAGCTCCGAAGGCTTCGTGGATATCAAGGTGTTGCTGCCGCAAGTAGCCGACCGTATCGATCAGCTCTTCCAGCGCGACAATCCCAGCGATGTTACTGGGGTGCCATCCGGTTTTGCCGATCTCGACTCCATGACTTCCGGTCTGCAGCCCGGCGACCTCATCATCGTGGCAGGGCGGCCTTCCATGGGCAAGACCGCCTTTTCACTGAACATGGCTGAGAATGTGGCACTGGATACCGGGTTGCCCGTTGCAGTGTTCTCGATGGAAATGGCGGCAACACAGCTCGCCATGCGTATGATTGGTTCTGTCGGTCGGCTTGACCAGCATCGTATGCGTACAGGCCGCCTTGAAGATGAGGATTGGGTCAGGCTTACCACTGCTCTTGGCCGGCTCAACGATGCACCGATCTTTATTGATGAAGGCGCTGGTCTGACGTCTTTTGACTTGCGGGCGCGCGCACGCCGCTTACACCGCCAATGCGGCAAGTTGGGTCTGATCGTCGTAGACTACCTGCAACTGATGTCTGCACCCGCCAATCGTCAGGGTGAAAACCGCGCGACTGAAATCTCCGAAATATCCCGTTCGTTGAAATCCCTGGCCAAGGAGCTGGATGTGCCGGTCATTGCGCTTTCCCAGCTCAACCGCAGCGTGGAGCAGCGGCCTGACAAGCGACCGGTGATGTCCGATTTGCGTGAATCAGGTGCGATTGAACAGGATGCGGACGTCATCCTCTTTATCTATCGCGATGAAGTCTACAACCCCGATACCCCTGACAAGGGCACAGCCGAAATCATCATCGCCAAGCAGCGGAACGGCCCCGTTGGTCGTGTCCGGCTGACATTCCTGGGTGAACATACGCGATTCGAGAATTTTGCCCCCACCGGCGCCTACTAAGCTTCATGCGCCCTATACTTGCCACCATCAATCTTGAAGCGCTACGCCATAATCTAAAAGTGGCCGCAGCGTGCGCGCCGCAGTCACGCATCATGGCAGTGGTCAAGGCCAACGGTTATGGCCATGGCGTGCTGAATGTAGCGAAAGCACTGAAGGAGGCAGATGGCTTTGCAGTGCTCAACATTGAAGAAGCAATTAGCCTGCGCCAGAACGGTTGGAGGCGTGCGATTTTGCTGCTGGAAGGGGTATTCGATGCTGATGAGCTTGAACTGGCTTCCCAGCATGCTATCAGTCTTGTGGTACATAACACGTTCCAGTTGGAATTGCTGGAGAAGGCCGCGCTCAAGCAGCCTGTATCCGTTTTTGCCAAACTTAATACGGGAATGAACAGGTTGGGCTTTGCTCCCGCAGAGTACCGCAAAACGGTGGAACGTCTGGTCGCTTCGCCAAACGTTGGTGAAGTCACCCTCATGACACACTTTGCTACAGCCGATGAGCCCTTGGGTATCGAAAAGCCTTATCAAATTTTTCAAAATGCCACTAACGACATGCCTTATCCAGTTTCCATGGCAAACTCCGCCGCAATCCTGCGCTATCCGCATACACATGCGGATTGGGTGAGACCCGGCATCATGCTTTATGGGGCCAGTCCTGTTGCCGGCACACCAGCATCGACTTTCCAACTGCGTCCGGTCATGAGCCTGCGCAGTCATGTCATTGCGGTCCAGCACGTCAAGGTGGGAGAAAGTGTGGGGTATGGCTGCACATTTACCGCAGCGCGTGATAGCCGTGTTGCGGTTGTTGCGTGTGGCTATGCCGACGGTTATCCACGGCACGCCCCCAATGGAACGCCCATCCATATTGCAGGTGAGGCCACCCAGACAGTAGGACGTGTTTCCATGGATATGCTGTTTGCCGATATCACCGATATTCCCCAAGCCAATGTCGGGAGCCCAGTCGAGTTATGGGGTGAGCAAAACCCCGTTGATAGCGTAGCGGAAGCCGCCGGTACCGTAGGCTACGAATTGCTGTGTGCACTTGCGCCGCGGGTTCCTATGCAGGTAATCGGCTGATGGCAAAACTCAAGACTGTCTACAGCTGCACGGAATGTGGTGGTCAAACATCCAAATGGCAGGGCCAGTGTCCATCTTGTATGGCATGGAATACGCTGGTCGAGAGCATAGCGGAAGCGCCCACAGCGAACCGTTATGCTGCGTTGAACCAGACGGTTGGGTTGCAAAAGCTGGCCGATGTGGAGGCGGCTGAAGTCCCCCGCCAACCCACAGGCGTAAGTGAGTTCGATCGCGTGCTGGGAGGTGGTTTGGTACCCGGCGGTGTTGTTCTGCTGGGCGGCGATCCAGGCATTGGAAAATCCACCTTGCTGTTGCAGACGCTGTGCCACATCGGGCATCAACGCAAGGCCATCTATGTCAGTGGGGAGGAGTCGGCACAACAGATCGCCATGCGCGCGAGAAGATTGGCGCTGGATGCCAGCTCGATTCAACTATTGGCTGAGATCAATCTGGAGAAAATTCTCAATACACTGCAAACACACAAGCCAGACATTGCGGTTATTGATTCCATCCAAACGGTATATTCAGAAGCGTTGCAGTCCGCACCGGGTTCAGTCGCCCAAGTGCGTGAGTGCTCTGCACAGCTCACCCGGCTGGCCAAGCAGCTGGGCATTTCGATTATCCTGGTTGGCCATGTAACGAAGGAGGGCAGCCTTGCCGGACCGCGTGTGCTGGAGCACATCGTAGACACGGTCCTGTATTTTGAGGGGGATCCTAATTCCAGCTTTCGACTCATTCGCGCGTTCAAGAATCGCTTCGGCGCTGTCAATGAGCTGGGCGTCTTTGCCATGACCGAAAAAGGCCTGCGTGAAGTAAGCAATCCTTCAGCCTTATTCCTCTCGCATCATTCTCAACAGGTCGCTGGTTCCTGCATCACTGTGACGCAGGAGGGGACGCGACCTTTACTAGTCGAAATTCAAGCTTTGGTGGACGAAGCGCATGCACCTAATCCCAAAAGGTTATGCGTGGGTCTGGAGCAAAACAGGCTGGCCATGCTGCTTGCCGTTTTACATCGGCATGCCGGAGTTGCATGTTTTGATCAGGATGTGTTCGTCAATGCTGTGGGTGGAGTAAGGATTTCTGAGCCGGCAGTCGATTTGGCGGTTTTACTGTCCATCATATCTTCGTTTAAGAACAGACCGCTAGAAGATAAACTTATTGTATTTGGTGAGGTCGGGTTGGCTGGAGAAGTGCGTCCTGTGCAGCGAGGGCAGGAGCGACTCAAGGAAGCTGCCAAGCTTGGATTCACTAAAGCGATTGTGCCCAAGGCAAATGTTGGCAAACAGCCCATCAAGGGTTTGGAAGTTATCGGTGTGGAGCGTCTGGAGCAGGCTTTACAGCAGATCTAGGGGTTGTCCGGTCAAGCGCTGCCTCTCTGAGTATTTCGGTAACCTCTTCATCACTCACTTGAGAGAAGTCTTCGTAATGTTGCCCAACGGATTGGAAGAACCTGGGTGTCAAGAGACAAACCACCTCATCCGCGTGCTGACTGACGTCTGCCAAGGCACTTGCGGAAGCCACGGGTACTGCCACAATCAGCTTGCGAGGTTGTGTCTTCTTGAGCGCTTCCAAGGCACCTATCATGGTCAAGCCGGTGGCCAGCCCATCATCAACCACGATCACTATTCTGCCTTGCGGATCGAGAGGCGCTTTTAGAGCGGTATATTCTTCCCGCCGCTTGCGCATTTTCTCCATTAGTATCTGCTTCTGCCTCTCCATATACTCGCCCGTAGCTGCTGTTTCCCTTGCCCAGTCCGCGATTTGCATCCATCCACTCTCTGAAACCGTGCCGATGGCGAATTCAGAGCTGCCCGGAGAAGGCAGCTTCGCCGCCAGCACAACATCCAGATCGCCATCCAAGGCCTCTGCAATGATCTTGCCCATCGGTACCGCTCCACGGGGGATAGCGAGCACCAAGGGATGTTCTCTAGCATAGTGCGCTAACCTGTCAGCTAATTGGCTGGCAGCTTCGATACGGTTGCGGAAGGACATTTCCTTTCCTCCGGCTAGAGTCCGAATGGGTAGGTTTCAGGTTCTTCATTGATTTGCCAGTGCTCAACCAGATCAAGAGGTTCAAGCGCTTGCGTCTCATCAAAATGCAGCAAGGCATCGAACTGATCCGGCAAGGAGGCGAGGAAGTAATGACTCATGCGCTCTGTTTCGGGCCGGTAGACCACGCCAATTGCGCGTTCCAGCCGAGGGTCCCGCAATTGCTCGACTAGCGCGTTATCCTGGTTCATGCGCAGCAGGAAAGCCGGCTGCGCCACGTCATGCATGAGCCGTTCGTAACTGCCCGCTATGCCAGGTCGCACACGCCGCCGCTGTCCCGGTTCATCCCAATCAGAGGCAGCCGTCACTGTGCCGCTATACGTCATGAAGCCGACATTGACTGCGCTCCCACCATATCGCTCACGCACCAATTGACCAATGTTGAATTCACCACGGCCGCTCATTTCAGTAGCGCGGGCATCGCCGACGTGTGAGTTGTGTGCCCAGATGACGACCTTGGCGCGATTGTTGACTGCGTTCAGATGATCGACCAATGCCTCCAGGGTATCAGCCATGTGGCGGTCGCGCAGGTTCCACGAGGAAATGCTGCGGCTGAACATCAGGCGGTAGTATTCCTCGGCATTTTTAACTAGGCGCGCATTCTGCATTGCGAAGAAGTAGGCGTCTGATGCGCGACTTCCATCATCTTGCAGGTAGTTCTCGGCATTGGTGCGCAACTCCACCAGCTGCCTGATAACTTCTTCCTCACAGGCCTCCAGACCACGGTAGTTGGTGGCGTAGGCATAGGATTGAGGGTCACCGTGATGGTCAAGACAGGCGTAACGTGCTCGAGCCCGTGCCGCAGCTTCCGGGTCGACCTTGTCCAAGTATTCGACTACCGCCGCCATTGAGGCGTGCATGCTATAGAGATCAAGGCCGTAGAACCCTACCTTGTCCTCGTCGCGCTGAGACAGATTGTGGTCATGCAGCCAGGTAATAAACCTCAGTACTTCCCGGTTGGCCCACATCCAGGTAGGGAAGCGTTGAAAGCCTTCTAGCGCCTGGCTGGCTGTCATTTCCTTATTGCTTTTGGCATACTCGTTGACGCGATAAGCGTCCGGCCAGTCGCCTTCAATCGCGACAGCATTGAAATCGCGTTCTGTGATGAGGCGCATGGTAATGTTGGCGCGCTCCCGGTAAAACTCTTGGGTGCCGTGGGTTGCTTCACCCAGTAAAACGATGGGTGCGTCGCCAATCAGATCCAGCAGAGGATCATAGTCCTCCGGCCGATGGATTGGATACGCAGCCCTCGATAAGCCTTTGGCTAATGATGAATCGTCGTGACGCATAGTGGCCCCTTTAACATTGCAACTGCCTCAAGGACTGAGCTTGAGCCTTGAAAACGCACAATATTAAGGTGCCTCTGCTGAATACAATCATCGGTACGAGTCACCACAAAGAGGGAGGAAAGATGGTTAGAAGCGTGTTGAACATCGTCTTGTTCAGTTGTCTTGTCGCATGCAGCATATTTGCTCAAGCGGAAGCGGATGGTTATGGACATTCAGTCTCATTGGAAACTGCCAAGCAGGTAGCTGCCAGCGCGGCTGAGATGGCCAGGAAACAGAATTTTCGCGTGGCTATCGCCATAGTGGATACAGCAGGCAATCTTGTGTATTTCGAGAAGCTGGATGATACGCAGACGGCAAGTGTCGAGGTGGCCATTGCCAAGGCGCGTTCCGCAGGTACCTACAGGCGCGAAACTAAAGTCTTCGAAACGGCACTGTCCAATGGGCGAACCGCCATCCTGGGCCTACCTGGCGCTGTACCAATAGAAGGTGGCATTCCTTTGGTCAGAGAAGGCAAGGTCATAGGCGCCATCGGCGTTAGCGGTGTGACATCTGAACAAGACGGGCAGGTCGCCCGTGCTGGCGCCGACAGACTTGCTCAGTAGCTGAAAGTCTTGCCGCTGACCCCGGTGCTATCGGGGCCCATCAAGTAGAGATATGCTGACATGCGCGTTTCTATCGGCGGCAGTTTTGCATGTACTTCTCCCGGGTGCGACCTGTTGCGCTGAGGGGATTGCACAGCGTTGGGCACTATTGTATTCATCCGCAAGTTGCGCACATTCTCCAACTCCAGCGCCCAAATTTTCGTCATATGATCCGCAGCGGCCTTGCTGATGGCATGTGCTCCCCAAAACGCAGCAGGCGTCTGAGCTGCTGTGGTTGAGGTGAAAATGATTGAGGCATCGGGAGATTTTTTTAGCAAAGGCAGGCACGCCTTGGTCAGGGAAAACGGCGCCAGCAGATGCACACGAAGCATCTGTTCGAATTGTCTCGCAGTCTGGATTTCCAATGGACTCAGCACATCGAAATGAGCCGCATTATGCAGGATGCCATCCAGCCGACCGATCTGCTGGCGAATGCCTTCCGCCATGGCTGTGAATTCCTGTTCCGTTGCCTTGATGAGGTCCACTGGGAAAATCAGGGCCTCAGTGTGACTAGCCGCCTGAATCTCATCGTATACGCTTTCTAGCTTGGCAACCTTGCGCCCAAGCAATATGATTTGTGCGCCGTGTGCGGCATAGGCGAGGGCGGCGGCTTTGCCAATACCTTGGCCAGCACCCGTAACAAGGATAACCCTGTCCTTAAGCAGATCAGGCGAAGCCTGATAGTTTTGAAGATCATTCATGCATGTTTCAATCGTTGGGCAGGATGGTAAAGTCATCCTGCGTAGGGATTTCAGCCTCTGAGATTTCGATGTTGGTTACGTTTGCGAGTCTGACTCCGCTGCGAGCCCAGTTGATGATGGCATCAATCTCCTGCATGTGTTCAGCGTAAACCACGGCTTCTACTGAACCGTCCCCGCGGTTACGGACCCAGCCAGCCAAGCCCAGTTCTCGAGCCCTTGATTGCATCTGAAGGCGAAAGCCGACGCCTTGGACGCGTCCTTCTATGCGTAGGTGTTTGGCAATCCCCATCAGATGGAAATCATATTGCTGCGAGTGGCGGGCACTACCACCAGTTGGTGGCTACCGGGCAAAAGCAATTCAATGAAAAAGCCGAAGGCGGCGATGAAGATACTGGCAAAGAACGCAGTCCAGAAACCCGACAGCTTGAACCCTTTCACAATCGCAGCCACCAGCATGATCATGAGGGCGTTGATCACTAGTAAGAAAAGACCGAGTGTAACCAAAGTGAGCGGCAAGGTCAGGAAGACGAGTATGGGCCGCAGGATGGCATTTACAAACCCCAGCATGAGCGCCGAAATCAGCAGCGAAGACCTGTTGGTAAAGGTGATGCCTTTGAAGATGTAGCTGGCCACCCATAGCGACAAGCTCATGATGGTCCAGTGCAAAAGGAATTGTACGAGTGCATTTGTCATTGTTTTACTTTCTCTAAATCAGCCAGGATGTCGTCGGCACATTGTACCCCGCTGCGAACCGCGCCTTCGATAGTCGCGGGATACAAATTGGCGGCTATGCCATCAGTCGTGTAATCGCCGGCAAGATAAAGTCCTGGCACCTGTGTTCTTTGCCGCGGTCTGGACAGGTCAGGAGTGCATGCAAAAGTGGCGCGTTTCTCAGCGATGACCTTGTGCCATAGTGGTTCCGGTAGACCAGGAAAGGCTTTGGATAGTTCGTCGGCAACTGCCTTGGCAAGCGTCTGTTGGGTTAACTGCTGATGCGGTCCTTCAGCACTGATGACTATCGCCAATAATCCTGGCTGGCTGCAGAGCCAGCCACGATCGAACACCCATTGGCTCAATACATGCGAACCATTTGTTCCGGCAAAGCCGATCATCGGAATATCCAACCGCACGTCTTCGCGATACTGCAGGTACACCGTATAGATCGGCTGATACTGGAATTGCTCTGCCATGCCGGCGACTTCGTGTAGATGAGGGAAGTCCGCCAGCAGGGGCTTCAGTCGGAAAGGCGAAGTGGCGATGACGACGTGGCTGAATAACTGTTGTTCGCGATCTTCGGTTTCCACCTCGAATTGGCGAGACTTGCTTAATTTGCTCACAGGAGCGCTTAGCCGTATGGTGCCCCCTTTACGTTCGATGAAGCGAGCAAGCGGCTCAGCCAGCAGATTGGAAAGATCACACTTGGGCAGCAGCATGTCACTCGCCTGACGACTGCCGCCAAAACTATCCCTGAGCACGTTGAGGAACACCTGCGCGCTGGCCTGGGTAACAGGCGTATTCAGAGCTGCTAGACAAATTGGCTCCCACAGTAGCCGCGTCAACCTTTCGGGCTGATGCTTACGCGCTAACAAAGTGTGCAAGGTTTCATCCTGGGGCAGTTGAAACCTCTGTTTGTCCATCCAGGTCATGAAACGGAGGGCTGCAAAGCGCTCGCTTAAAGAAAGGCCACTTGCCAGTATCAGGCCAAAAAGAATATGCAAGGGAGCGGGCAGGGCTGACAGCGCTTTTAGATTGAGTTCGTCATGCATATTCAGACGCAAGGGCAGGCGCAGGAATGCCCCATCCATCTCTTTGCCGGCCAATTTGAGCAGGCGCAAGGTTTCGCGGTAAGCACCGAGCAGGATGTGCTGCCCGTTGTCGAGCGCCAATCCTTTCCAGGCCACTGCACGGGCCCGCCCGCCCAGATGTGGGCTTGCCTCAAATAATGTGACAAGAACATTATGCTCTGCCAGATGTGCTGCTGCGGCCAGCCCTGCACAACCCCCACCGATGACAGCGACATGCGGCTGCGCTGGGGACATCAGGTTTTGATCCAGGTAGTCCAGGCAAGCCAAAGCTTGCGCAACGGGGTGAGGGATATTCGTGCGTTGAGCACCTTGCTGGCGCCATCTGAGCGGATTTCACGCAGCAGGGTGCGGTAGATGGCGGTCATGATAAGACCGGTGCGCTGTTGCTTGCGATCCTCGTCCGGCAATTCGTTGAGTGCGCGGTCGTAATAGGTTTCCGCACGTTCGATCTGGTATTCGAGCAGTTGCTGAACCTGATGCGTTTCGCGCCCCTGCAGGATGTCTTCTTCGGACACACCGAAGCGTGCTAGTTCATCTTGGGGCAAGTAGATCCGGTTGCGCCGTGCATCTTCACCTACATCACGAATGATATTGGTGAGCTGGAAAGCGAGACCCAGGTCGTGCGCGTACTTAAGTGTGCGATGATTGCTGAAACCGAAGATGGATGCAGACAGCAGCCCAACGACACTGGCCACCCGGTAGCAGTAGAGCTGCAAGTGCTTGAATTCTGCGTAACGGTTCTGATCAAGGTCCATCTCCATGCCATCGATGATCTCGTGGAAGTATTCCTCGTTCAACTGGTAACTTGCCACTGCTGGTGCTAATGCCTGGGTCACAGGATGCTGGGGAGTTCCGTTATACAGATTGCCTATTTCCTTGCGCCACCAGGCCAGCTTAGTGCGGGCAACGAGTTCTTCGTGGCACTCGTCTGCAATATCATCAATTTCCCGGCAGAAGGCGTATAGCGCTGTAATGGCTTCCCGTTGTGGCTTGGGTAGGAACATGAAACTGTAGTAAAAGCTGGAGCCGCTGGCAGCCGCCTTGTCTTGGCAATATTGTTGCGGACTCATGCGTGGTAATCCTTTCTTGCCAATGCTCGGGTGAGCATGCCCGCCCAGTCCCACGAATTCAGTACGGGACGGTGGCGGAACATGTCGCCGTTGGAAGCTTCCAGTTTCTGCAGGATGCGAGCGCCGCCCGCAATCATCGTGCGTAATTCAAGTCCGATCCGGCCGGGTAATCTGAGGCCTAAAGGAGCGCCGGATTGCAGCATTTTTTTTGTCCGTGTGATTTCAAATTGCATGAATGCCTGCCAATTTCCAGTAATGTCTCCCTCGGCAATCTGTGTTTCACTGATGCCGAATTGTCGCATTTCATCCAGCGGAAAATAGATGCGGTTTTTGCGGTAATCGATCGCGACATCCTGTTGAAAATTGATGATCTGTAAAGCGGAGCAGATGGCATCCGAAGCCTTAAGATTCTCGGGCGTGGCGTATCCATAGAGGTGCAGCAACAATCTGCCAATGGGGTTGGCAGAGCGGCGGCAATAGTCCAGGACTTCATCGAAGTTTTCATAGCGGGCCTTGACCACATCCTGGCTGAAGGCGTCGAGCAAATCGCGGAATAGCTGCACAGGCAGGCGCCAGGAACGAATCAGGTTGGCGAGTTCGCGGAAAAACGGGGTCGCTGGGAGCTGTCCGGTATCGATGCGATCCAGCTCCTGTTGGAAGCCATCAAGTAGTTCAAGGCGTGTTGCCGGGTTTAGGTCGCCTTCATCAGCAAAATCATCAGCTTGCCTGGCGAAGGAATATATGAGGCCGATCGGTTCCCGAAAGCGTTTGGGAAGCAGGACGGAGGCTACCGGGAAGTTTTCATAATGGCTGTTGGCCAGCGCGAGGCTCGCGTTAATGATGGCCTTGCCGTCGGTCGTCTCCATGGCGGCGTAGTATGCCACAAAGCGCCTGGTTACGCCTGTGGGCGAGAAGCCAGCGCTTTTTGCGTTACAATCGGCTGATCAAAAACAGAAGAGAAACGTATGCTAGGTATCATCGGTGGCACAGGCCTGACTCAACTCGCTAATCTTAAGATTACCCGGCGGCAGCTTAGCCGTACACCTTATGGCGAACCTTCCGGACCGCTTACGTTCGGTGATATTTGCGGCCACACCGTCGTTTTCCTGCCGCGACATGGCAGTGGTCATACCATTCCCCCACACCGTGTGAATTATCTGGCCAACCTGTGGGCATTGAATGCAGAAGGCGTGCGATCCATCGTCTCAGTAGCTACCGTTGGCGGTATTCATCCCGACCTGACACCCGGCCGTATCGTTTTGCCGGACCAGATTATCGATTACACCCATGGCCGGCGTACGACTTTCTATGATGGCATCGACCTGCCCATCAAGCACATCGACTTCACCGAGCCCTATTGTCCCAAGATGCGCGAGCTCTGCCGGCAGGCAGCAGCCAAAGCGGGGGAATCATTGGTGGATGGTGGTGTCTACGGGGCAGTACAGGGGCCTCGTCTGGAAACTGCCGCAGAGATTGGCCGGCTGGAGCGTGATGGCGCCACAATGGTAGGCATGACTGGCATGCCAGAAGCTGCACTGGCACGTGAGCTGGAAATCAGTTATGCAGCGATTTGCCCGGTTGCGAACTACGCGGCGGGTAAGGGCAGTAGCGCGCATGGCATCAGCTATTCAGATATCAATCTGGTTTTGTCCGAGGTCATGGAGCGCGTTCGTAAACTTATTGAAGAGGTGGTGATACTACATGCCGATTAGGCCTGTATTACGCATAGGCGACCCGGTGCTGCTGCAGAAGGCCGCACCGGTAGAGCGTTTTGATACGCCCGAACTGCATGCCCTGATCCAGGACATGAAAGATACCATGGCTTACATGAATGGCGCCGGCATCGCAGCTCCGCAGATTGGTGTCAGCGAGCGCGTCGTCATATTTGGCGTAGGCAGCAGCCCCCGTTATCCGGATGCCGAGGAAGTGCCATTCACTGTGCTCATCAACCCGGTTATTAATCCTGTCGGCAATGAGATGGAGGAGGGCTGGGAGGGCTGCCTTTCCGTCCCTGGCATGCGTGGTGTGGTACCACGTTACACCCAGATCCACTACAAGGGGTTTGACGAATACGGTAATCCTATTGACCGAAAAGTCAGTGGTTTTCATGCGCGTGTAGTTCAGCACGAATGTGACCACCTAGATGGCATTCTGTATCCCATGCGCATCGAAGATCTGACCCGATTCGGCTTCACGGATGTGTTATTCCCGGGCGAGGACATACAAGACGATTAGTTTTGCTGATAGAATTGCGCCCTCCGGAAGCGTGGCCGAGTGGTTGAAGGCACCGGTCTTGAAAACCGGCAACGGGCAACCGTTCGTGAGTTCGAATCTCACCGCTTCCGCCAGTTGCGCATCCATCCTTCCATACTGTTTAATTCTGAAGTCAGCCAAGCGCAGCTAGCCTGGCCTGATCTAATCTTCAATTTAGTTCTAAGCGTCAGATTCAAGACTGGTCTGGCTTTGGCAGTGACGGTATATTGAAGTGGGCCAGCTTATGGCTCTGTACGTTATTTGAGAAACTGAAGGCTTAGAGTCAGGGGTATATGCTCTATAGCATTTCATGGGATGAATGTGTATGCCGGTAATAATCGAAGGCGAAGCAATCGTAATCGATGATGGCAGCTCGGATCAGCATTCCATCATACCTTCGTGGCTAGAGCCGCTGCCTGACGCGTATAAAGCAAGACGGGCCTGGATAGCGCTAGGGGCAGGCATCCTGACTGCAATATTCTTTGCTTATTTAAGCTGGAAACTTTACCTACTACACCAGCTTCCTTCGGGCCGTGGCGCATTGACCTTGCTGGGCGTCATCGTGCCACCCGCTGTCGGTATTAGCCGATGGAAATTCTGGATAAATCATCCTGAAGTACGATGCTATGCCAAAATCACACAGCATAGTCGCAGCAAGATCCACAGCCCAAGCGACTGGTTGAGCCGCTTACTGACAAACCCATTGTCCGAGTTGACGCCGGAAGCACTGGCTGATTATCAATATTATGAGGCGGAGCGTCGAGCAGAATTCCGCCATCGATGGCAGAACAGGATAACCTGGTTAGTCGGGCTGCTCCAGGCTCGGGACATCCGTTTCGCTGTAGGCATCCTTATTCTCGTTGTGGATTTTATGCTGAGGTATAACCATCAAATCAGCATAATCGAGATGGGCAGCATATTACTCGTCGCGCTGCTTATTGCGTATGAGATGATTTTCCTGTTCCTCATCTATGTCCCCATTTTTTTCCTGGTATCCCGCTACATTCCTTACACCATACTGGTGCCCATGAGTGTTGCAATGTTCATCGGCGCCATGGGGATCAGCATCGCGATAAAGGCAGAATCCAGGAACTAGCGTCATCAAACGTTAGTCAGGGATGGACGCAAGATGCGCTGTAATGAATTGGTTCTCAACCAGGTTGATCGGTACGTGGCCGACATTGATCAAGAACAAGTCCTAAGCCTGGGGGACTGCTCAGATTCTATGAAACGTCCCTTGGCGCGCGCCACCAAAACACATCAGCACCAAGCCCAATAAGATCAATGCTTGCGTTCCTGGCTCAGGAATAGGTTTCAGATTAATGGGAATGGATTTCATTGAAGTCTTGCTCGGCAGTCCTTTGCCGCAGTCTTGCAGATTGGTATC
>Ga0196972_1000354_pt1 | contig 26866 bp, 27 predicted proteins | sample S1v_2013CmetaG_FD_148618 | JGI IMG/M metagenome (GOLD analysis project Ga0196972, IMG submission 148618) | Soil microbial communities from Anza Borrego desert, Southern California, United States - S1+v_20-13C | ecosystem: Environmental > Terrestrial > Soil > Desert | place: USA: California...
CCGTACGAGGCAATTACGTCCACCGGATGTTCGCCTTCGCGCACCCGCTCCACCGCCATCATCCGGATCGCTTCCAGCGTCTGATGATCGAATGTTCTTCCGTCTCGTTTCATGGACGGTTCGATCAGCAGATTGCTAATCCGTTCCTAACTTGTCGCGTAAGTTTGAGACTGCTCAGTAACATCTCGTTTCCCACTTAGTTTCTTCCCTTGCTTTTGTTTGGACGGAAGCCATCATTTCGCCACGTCGCATCCTTTCCGTCATGATTGCTCATCCCATGTTTCAACATCCTCGTCTGCGGGCATCGTTTCTGGGGTGAAAGGTACATCGATGTACAGTCTGTCCTCAAAGCGACTGATATGCAGGCCGGCCTCTTCAAATACTAGCCGGCATACTTCCGCCAAATCATCGAACACACTAACGTCTGACCAGCTTCCAAATGAGTCGTAAAGCATCGCTAGACTCTCTGGACCGGCTAACATTAGAGGGGCGAGCCATGACTCTCGTAAAATGCAAAATGCTTCCGGAACAGACTCCTCCAACGTTTTGTTCCTGCCAGCTGCGGTTCCAAAGATATACCCGGCGAGTTGGAACAGGTGGCCAAGCTGGCTGGCCACCGCGGACAACAATGAGTCCATGTCACCATGCAGGCGATATTCTTTGATGAGGAGTACCACCGCGTGACGAACGCGCGACCATTCGTCAATCAATAGTTCGGCCTGTGCCTGCTCAAACCAACTTGGGATAGTGGGTGTCGACCTACGATTCGCCGAGTACTCATCCCAAAGCCGAATAAGGATTGGCAACATCGTCATAGTGATGATGTCGCCTTCAACTCGTCCTTGGTACCAGAGTATGCTTTTACGAACACCAGCGTCATGGATGTGACAAAGTTCGTGATGCAGGAGGTTGATTGAGAGATGGACTTCAGTATCTGGACCTTCAACGAGTTTTCTAAAAACGCTCGCTGCAATCAGAATTATGCTTCCAGAGTCGGTGTGGACTACGCGTGCTATGGCGGCACTTGCTTCCGTCTTTGTCAGCACAATTGAGCGTCCAACGATGGCCGATAGTTCGTTAGCGCCTGCCTCCAAATCATCGACTATTTTCCACGACTTCAGTTCAGAAAGATCTAATGTGTGATCAAGCCTCTTTATAAGAGCAATAACGATCTGAACGGCGAGATTGTAGTCCAATGCTGCGGGATCACTCCCCAGCATACTACGCATCAGCTCGGTTATGCCTTCTCCCGGCGTCTCGTTATCGTTGGGGACGGCCTTCTCATCAACAGTCATCTCAACGCTTCCTTTCCATTTGCGGTGCCAGTGTGTGTTTCATCCTTGTTGTTATATTTGTCGTGGCATCACACCTAATCAGACCAACACTCCAACCCGATCAGGCGAAGCACCGGTTTCACTGGTAATGATTCGACATCGGCTACTCTTTTCCAGGTACTCTCGACGGCGCTTGGGGTCAGTAGACCGACTGCAAAAGAGTTGGTCACGACGCTGCCTGTTTGCACGTTCAAGAAGCCGCTGATTTGATCAATGGGTAGGTTTCCGAAATAGAGTTGCTGTTTGACCTCCAAGCCAACGTATAGTCGCACCGGTGCCATTTCTCCGTAGCCATTGTCGACATACGTTTCGGTGTCGCCGAATATGTCGAGGTCGTCGTGGACTCCAGGGGCAGTAGGATAGTCTCCAGAGTTCCATCGCTTCGTCGCGACTTCAAGCGCGGTCCCCAACGCAGATTTTTCCTTGTCAAAGACCTTCATGTACGCGACGTGTTCACGAATCGCGAAAGGCATCGGAGCTGACGTGCGGATACCGAAAGATATGGCTGCCCCGCGGAAGTCGCACAACGCCGGGAGGTTAGCTCGCACCTTCCATTTATGGTCGCCAGTATCCACAGGGCGATACAGTTCGATCATGTAGTGCTTGGCTGTCTTCTTTGCCGTCGCGGTGAATCCTGCTGGGCATACAAGCACGCCCTTACTTGCGCCGACGTCCTTGACCAAACCGTGAAACTCCTCCACGCACTTGGTGTCTGTTGGCCGCTTCGTTGCCTTGCAGTCGATCGCAATGGACATACTGTATTGACCAATATTCTGCGTCACCCAGACATCAATTTGCCTTTCGACGCCAGTGATTCGGCCAATAATTTTCTTGTCATGCTCAACGGCCGCAGCCGGCGCCAATCCCTTTTGGATCTTTAGCACCAACTCTTCCAGCGTACGCCATTCTGCTTTCGCCATCGCTATTCTCTCGTGCGAGGTTTCAGCGGCGCCGGCGTGTTCCCCGTGCCACGGCTTCTCTTTCGTAGATGTAGTGTGAAAAATTTGCCATCAAGAATCATGGCACGTCGATGCGGAATGTCAACAGATCAAGGGGTCGCAGTGAGAAATACGGCCTCAGTAGCCGCTTCCCGGATCTCTAGATATGGAATCGAGTTGTCGATATCCTGGTAGCCGAGCATTTTTGAAACAGTTTCGGACGGAATGCCGTTTGCAAGTAGAATTGATGCGAACGTACGGCGCCCAGAATGGCTTGAACAGCCGGCGAGACCAGCACACCTATAGAGATGCCAAACCGATGCTCGAGCCCTTCAGCTGCTTGGCACTCTCCAAACGCGCGGTTGCCAAGACACCGGAGCTTTCGAGAGAGCGCAAAACCGGACTTTCGGTTGGAAAACAGTACGGGAAGGTCTGGCGCCAAGCCGCGGTAGAGGCCGGACCGGCCAACTACGATTCCCTCCACCGTCAGTATCGGAATATCTTTCGAGATCGCCGCGGAGCCGTTTGCTCGACACGTATATGACGCGCGCATTGCAGTCATTTGTGATCTCTGCGCGCAGTCTGATCTCCTCCCGCAAGCGACCATCCGGCATCATAACGTCGGCGATCGTTAGCCTAGCTATCTCGGTACACCTCATGCCAAGGCATTTCGACCATTTAGGCGCGCTTGTCTTCCTGGCAGTCACGGCAAAGCCACCACTCCGCCTAAATAAATGAAGTTAGCCAGAAGCTCCGGGCTTCAGCGAGTCGATGTAATCAAGCACCTCGCCCTCTCGGCCATCATTCACCAGCTGAGCCGGGGTCTTGCCTCCAAATATCGATAGCGGTTCATTCATCCACGCACTAGCGGCGTCATCAGTCCCCGCAATGCTTCGCGCCTTGTGCATGACCGTGTAATAAGCCTGCGCCTTGCGCGACTGCTCCTGAAAGCGCGCGCGCAGGGCTTCAATCGCCTGGGAAGAAAGATGCTCATCTTTAGTCATGAATTGCCTTGATCAAAGCACATGTTGAAGAAAGTCCATGGGCATCATACCCGCTTCTTCAGTAAGGCAACCAATCGAATGACCGAACGCGAAAGTCGCGTTCACTGTCGCACAGAACCGCCGCCGGCTGTGAACCGGACGTTCACAGCCGGCTTGCACACATTACTTCGCGCTATCCCGCGCACCGAGCGTGGCAACGCTATTGAGGATGATACGCACCAGTTCCGTCTGGCGGGTCACGTCGGTCTTGGAAAAGATGGAGCGCAGGTGGGCGCGCGCCGTGTTGCGGCGGATGCCCAGCTCCAGCGCCGCCTCTTCGAGCGACAGGCCATCGGCCAGCAGCATCGCGAGGCCAGTTTCCGCCGGCGTGAAATTGAACAGCTGGCGGACGATATCGTGCGGGGCCTGCGCCTTCTGCTCGGGGTCGCGGATATACAGGACGGCCGCCGGGCGCCGCACACGTTCCGACCATTCGTTCGGCGTCACGCTGTGGACCACCACGCCGAGGTTGCGCTGGCCGGACGAGCGGGTGATGGACAGTGCGTCGATCAGCGAAGTAGCGTTGCTGGCCTGGCCTTCGAGCGCGCGCTTGATCAGGCGCTGCAGCTCCCGGTTGTCGGAGGGGTGAGTCGCATGCGGCATGTTGTTGAGGATCCGGAGGCCGTCGCCGGATTGCAGGATCGTGTCCGCGATCCGGTTGGTCTGGAGGACACGGCCGTTTTCGTCAAGGATGACGGTGCCGACCATGAGCCGGTCCATCGCTCCCGCATACAGCTTGCGCTCGGATTCGACGCGGTCCAGCCGGCCGTGCAGGTGCACCGCCCTCTTGAAATGCGGCAGCAGCATGTTGCAGAGTGCCTTGTCGCGCTCAGAGTACGTCGGGCTCGAACGTGGCCGGCATACGCGGAAACGGCACTCACCGCCGTCCGCAGTCCGCACGTCGGCCCCCATGATGTGGTGCACGTCGAAGGGCAGCAGGAACTCCTGGTAGAACGGCGTCTCCACCCAGCGCGCTTCTTCGATGATTTCGTTCATCGTCACCATCCGGTCGGATGGCAAGCCGACAAACGGGTCCAGCGCGTAGAAGTGACTGTCGTAGGAGATTTCGCCCTCGGTGGTCACGGCGCCGACATTGACCATGAGTCCGTGGTCGCCGGTGCGCGGCGGGCGCAGGATCAGCGTGGCATAGTTGGCCTGCAGTTCGGTCCGCATCTGCGTCAGCCAGTTCTCCCAGGGCGTGGGTTCGAGCAGGCCGTCATAGATGGCCGCAACGAGTTCGGAGAAACGCTCCAGGGAGACGACCTGGGGTGGAGTTTTCATGGAGACGATCTCCGCGCCTGCGCCCGGTCTGACATAGTCGGCAATGTGTGCGACGGCGTTCATCGAAGCCTCCGGATCAGTCGGCCTTGACTTCGAATTCCCGCCGCTCGGTCATTGACTTGGTCACAGCCGCGGCGTCGACATAAAACTGTTGATACCACTCGCGCAACTGGTACACCGGGCCGTCGGCCTCGCAGAGGAGCGGGTTGTCGACGCGGGTCTTGTTGTGCCAGATCTCGACGTCTTCATAGAAGGCGTCCTGGGCCAGTTTAACATATTGCGCGGCGGCAACTTTGTTCTGTTCGTCGCTCATGCCGGGGAATTTCCGGATCAGCACGCCATAGCGCAGCTCGAAGCTGTTCATGTCGATCGGCACATGACAATTGAGCAGGATGGAATCGACCGGATAGCCGTCCATCTCGCCTTTCATCACGGTGATCTGGTAGGCGGGACCGTAGTAGGTCGCGGTGCTGGAGAGCACGCCATCGTCCGCCAGGCGCTTGCTCCTGCTCTGCATGAACTGGGTGGCGGTATGCGCTTCGAACACGTTGGAAAATCGCGTCACGAACGCGCCGTGCACCGCACCGAAGTGCGCCATGTCGGCGACATTGTCGATCAGTTCACGGCAGTTGGTGTTGATGACCATCTTGTCCATCGACCAGGGCATCCACTCGTCCGAGAAACAGGCGTCGATGCGCGGGATCGCGACTTCCGGCGGCGGAGGATTGCCTTCCGGATCGTGCCACACAAACAGCAGGTGGTTCTGCTCGCAGGTCGGCCAGGATCCGATCCTGGCTTTCGGCGGCACCCGCTTCGCATAGGGAATCTCCTTGCAGGCGCCGTCGCTGCCCCACCGCCAGTCATGGAAAGGACAGGCCAAGGTATCGCCCTTGACGCAGCCCCTGCTGAGATCGGCGCCCATGTGCGGGCAATAGCCGTCGAGGATATGGATGCCGCCGCTCTCGCCCTGGAAGGCGACCAGGCGCGTGCCGAAAATGTTCAGGGTATGCGGCTTGCCGTCCTTGTAATCCTGGGCCAGTCCCAGGCAGTGCCAGCCGCGCGCGTAGCGTTGCTCGAGCGGACGCGCTTCAATCTTGTATACCTTTGCCATCGTGTCTCCTTTAGAGGTGTTCTGAGGCAAGGTAAATGGTCGGCAAGGCGGCGACATCGTCTCTTCGGACGATGTCGGGCGATGGCGCTGCGGCGATATTGCCTTCCAATCAAGTCATTGGAGCGACCATGCCAACACTCTCTTCCTGTGCCGTCGTGACCGGCGCCGCCAGCGGCATCGGCCGCGGCATCGCAACGGCGCTCGCGGCGCGCGGCGTCCATCTGGTAATCGCCGACATCGACGCGGAAAAGCTGTTCGCGCTGGCGGCCGAACTGACCCGCACCGCACCAGAGGTGCAGGTAGCGCCTGTGCCAACCGACGTCGGCGATGCGGCGCAAATCGACAGGCTGTGCAAGCAGGCATACGCTACCTTCGGTCGCGTCGACTGGCTCTACAACTGTGCCGGCGTGCTGGTCAGCGGCGCCACCTGGGAAATCGATGAGGCCGTATGGAAACGTGTGCTCGACATCAACCTGTGGAGCGTCATCCATACCGCGCGCGCGTTTGTGCCCCGGATGGCCGAACAGGGCGGCGGGCACATCGTCAACATCGCCTCGTTGGCGGGCCTGCTGGTCGGTCCGTGGCTGTCGCCCTACACCGTGTCCAAGCACGGCATGGTCGCGATCAGCGAAAGCATGCAGGCGGAACTCGCCGAACGCGGCCTGCCCGTTCAGGTTTCCATCGTCTGCCCCGGCCCTGTGCGCACCGCGATTTTCTCGGGACTCGATCCGCAGGCGGCCGAATCGCACGTCGCGCAAACCAACCAGTACCTGCGCTCGCTGGGCGAGAACGGCATGACGCCGGACGAGCTCGCGCAGATCGTGCTCGCCGGCGTCGATGCAAAGAAACCATGGATCTATCCGCACAGCGAGATCCTCAAGGATGCGCTGCGCCGCCGCGTCGATGCGCTGCTCTCGGTCGACTGATTACCAATTACAAGGAGACTCATCATGGCACTCGATCCACAGGCAGCCGCCATCCTGCAAATGTTCGCGGCTGCGCCCGCCCCCGATTTCGCCACGCTTGACGCGGCGACCTACCGCGCCATGGTCGCGCAGCAGAGCCTGCCCCCGAGTGGCGAGCAGGTCGAGGCGGTCGAAACCTGGTGGATGCCGCACGACGGCACGTCCACCACCTTGCGGCTGATCCGTCCTGCCGCGGGCCGGCTTCCGGTCATCGTGTTCCTCCATGGCGGAGGCTGGGTCTCCTGCAATCTCGACACACACGACAACCTCTGCCGGCGCCTTGCCAATCTCAGCGGCTGCGCGGTGATTTCCGTCGACTACCGCCTCGCGCCGGAATCGCCGTTCCCCGGTCCGGTCGAGGATGCATGCGCTGCCTTGCGCTGGGTGCGGGAGAATGCGGCGCGCCTGAACGTCGACGTAGCGCGCCTTGCCGTGTGCGGCGACAGCGTGGGCGGCAACCTGGCAGCGGCCTGCGCGCTGCTGTCGCGCGACCCGGCGATGGAACTGCCGCGCATCGCGCATCAGCTGCTGTTGTATCCGGTCATGGATGCGGCCTGCGACAGCGCCTCGTTCGAGTCATTCAGCAGCGGATATCTGCTGTCGCGCGAGATGATGCAATGGTTCTGGAAGCAGTACCTCCGTTCCCCCGGCGATTCGCAGGACCCGCGTGCCTGCCCGTTGCGGGCGGCCAGCTTTGCCGGCCTGCCGGCGGCGACCGTCATTACCGCCGAATACGATCCGCTGCGCGACGAAGGCGCTCGCTATGCGGAGTGCCTCAAGGAAGCCGGCGTGGCTGTCGACTATCGCTGCTGGGACGGCGTGTTCCATGGCTTTGCCAGCATGACCGGCATGATGAACGCGGCCGACGCAGCCGTCGCCTATGGCGCGCAGGCGGTGCGCCGCGCGCTGGCGGCCTGATCCCGCCATCGGATACCAGGAGGCAGCATGAACATCGGAAACATGAAGATCGGCACGCGGCTGGGCCTCGGGTTTGCATTCACGCTCACCCTGTTGATCGTAATTGCCCTGTTCGGCATCGAGCGGATGGACCGGCTGCAGCAGCGCCTGCGGGAAGTGGTCAACATCAACAACGAAGAAGCGCGCCTGGCCGCCGAGATGCGACATTCCGTGGCGGAGCGGATGATCGTGCTGCGCGACCTGACGCTGCTGACGGAACCCGAACAGATGCAGCCCGAGCTCGCCCGCCTGAAAGCCGAGACGGACCGGTATGCAAAGGCCGGCTCGCGCCTGGCCGAACTCCTTGCATCCCACGCAAGCGACACCGCATCCCAGCACGCAATCCTCAACCGTGTGCGCAAGGCCGAGGAAGAGATCCTGCCGCTCATGGACCGCGCAGCGGACTGGGGCATGAACGGCAGGACCGACGAAGTCACCCTGCTTCTGACGCGCGAACTCCGGCCGATGCAGCAAAAATGGGTGGCAGCGCTGGACGAACTCGTGGAACTGCAGACCCGGCGCAACCGGCAAACCGCCGATGAGGCGGAACAGGCGCACGCCACCGCACGCCTGCTGATGCTTTGCCTGTGCGTGGCCGCGATGCTGCTTGGGGGCATGATCGCGTGGATCACGACACGCAGCATTGTCCGGCCCATCCGCACCGCAGTGCAGGTCGCCCAGACCGTTGCCGCCGGCGACCTGACCAGCCGCATCGAGGTGCGCGGCAAGGATGAAACCGCCCAGCTCCTGCGCGCGCTCGGCGACATGAATGACAGCCTCGCAACCGTCGTTGACGGCGTGCGCAACGGCGCCGACACCATTGCCGGCGCGTCCCGGGAAATCGCCCGCGGCAACCTCGACCTGTCCGCACGCACGGAAGCCCAGGCCGGCTCGCTGGAAACCACCACCGCGGCAATGGAAGCACTGGCCAGGACCGTCAGGCAGAACGCCGACAGCGCCAGCCAGGCAAACGAGGTGGTCGGCACAACGTCGGACGTTGCGACCCGTGGCGGCGACGTGGTCACCCAGGTGGTCGAAACCATGGCGTCGATCCATGCATCGGCCCGCAAGATTGTCGACATCATCGGGGTGATCGACGGCATTGCCTTCCAGACCAACATCCTTGCACTGAATGCGGCGGTGGAAGCTGCGCGAGCAGGTGAACAAGGACGCGGCTTTGCCGTGGTCGCGGCGGAAGTGCGCAGCCTGGCCCAGCGATCGGCCGCCGCGGCGCGGGAAATCAAGTCCCTCATCACCGACTCCGTCGAAAACGTCGACGCCGGCAACAGGCTGGTTCAGGAAGCCGGTGCAACGATGCAGGAAATCATCAGCAGCGTCGATCGCGTGACCAGAATCATTGCCGAAATTGCATCGGCAAGCCATGAGCAGGCGTCCGGCGCCGAGCAGATCAACCAGGCGCTCGGACAGATGGACCAGGCGACCCAGCAGAATGCCGCGCTGGTGGAAGAGGCTGCCGCCGCAGCCGATGCGCTGCAGGCCCAGTCCGCGCGGCTGATGCAGTCGGTGAGCGTGTTCCGGCTCGCCACACGGGACAGCCAGGAACTCGCTGCGCCGCAACATGCAATGCCGCCCCTGTACCTGCCCTCTTCTGGAAACGCCGGGCACGGCATGCGTGAAGCGGCCTGAGCCCGGCCGGAAGCTTACAAGCGCTCCGCCGGCGATAGTTCATTTGGACGATGTCCGGCCCCGGCCTCGATGCAAGCATGAAGACAGCGCCTGAGAGCGCGCAAATCACGACAATATGGAGACAATCATGAGCATCCTGACGCCGCATCATGACCACCATGACCGGTCAATCCGGGACCAATCCCCGCGCGCGCGGCGCGGACGGACTGCTGCAAAGACGCTGGCCGTCATCGGTACCCTTGTCGCCGCGGCCTATTCCTTCGATACCGTCTATGCCTACATGACACAAAGTACGATCGTCCACGGCGTACCCAAGGCGGTCAATTACATGTACGCCTACCCGTTCGATTTTTCGATGATGGTGGCGATGATGGCGAGGTGATTCCCCGCCCCATGACAACCCGGTCATCCCTTCAATAGTGGATGTGCGCCGATAAATTCAGCCAGGTGTTCAAGCAGAGCGCGCACACGAGCCGGCAAATACCGCTGTTGCGACCATACGGCATAAATCTGGCGAGGCTCGGGCATCCAGTCGGGTAACACCGCAGCAAGCGTTCCGGCCGCAAGGCCGGCATGCGCCTGAATGCTGGGACACAACAGGATGCCCAGCCCCGCTTCCGCCATCGCGACGGCAAGGCCCATCTCGTTGACGCGAAAGCGTGGATGCGGCTGAATCACGATTTCGGTATTGTCCTGCGGATCGCGCAGCGTCCAGTTCCTCAGCGATTCGAACACAATCAGCGAGTGCGTCCTGAGCGCCTCGGCGCTATCCGGTGCACCTGCGGCACGAAGATAGGAAGGCGCGGCGACCATGACGATCTCGCTCGTGCCCAGGCGCCTTTGCATGAGCGCAGAGTCCTGCAATGCGCCGACGCGGATGGCTAGGTCGGCGCCACTTCCAACCAGGTCCTGTACCGCATTCGACAAAACGAGTTCCACGCTGACGTTCGGATACTTTTTCATGAAACTCGCCCATGCCGGCGTCAGCGGGCCGCTGGCGAGATTGATGGGCGCCAGCACGCGGATGTTTCCTTCAACCGCACCGAGCATGGCGTCGAGGCGCTGTGTCGCCTGCCGAAGGCCATGAATAAGCGGCCGGCATTGCTCGTAGTACTGCAGGCCTTCCGCCGTTAGTTGCATGCGCCGGGCGCTGCGTGCAAGCAGCCGGTAACCCAGCCTGCGCTCAAGCGCCTGCAGGCGCCGTGTGACGGTCGCCGTTGGCAGCGCCTCTTTCTCCGCCGCAGCGCTCAGGCTGCCCGCTTCCACAATGGACACAAAAAGAGAGAGGTCGTCGAGCATTATGATTCCAAATATGGAATTTAAATTTGATAAATGCTCTCTAGTATAGATAAGTGAAATTAATTACGCTCACAGATGTCAACTTATTTATAGGAGCGATCATGTCTGCCGCCTTGCGCACGCGCGTTGTTTTCTCGGGTCTCATGTCCGGACTGATGTCCTTCCTGATGAGCGCATGGGTAACCTGGCTGAATCTCGGATTCGGCCCCGCCTACCTCGACCGCTGGCTGCACGCCTTTGTTGCCGCATGGCCGGCGGCATTCCTGATCGTCGTGCTGTTGGGACCCGCAGTGCAGCGCTTCACCCAGCGCCTGGTGCAGCCTGCGTCAGGAAGCCGGCAATCCCTTGGGGGAACGCAATGAGTGCGCCGCGAACCGGAATCGGCCCGCTCGAAAAATCGCAAGAATCCAGTTGCGGACGAGCCCTGCCGTGCGCTAATGAGATGGAAGCGCATATTCCTTCGATACCGTCTATGCCCACATGACGTGTGACTAGAAGCATAATGTGGCGGCTGAAGACAGGTGCGCCATGGCGCGATGTGCCGGTGCGTCATGCCTGCCCGCTTTCGCTGGTCGTGATCGCCAGCCAGTGTGCCGATGTCAGCCAATTGGCCCCGGTGCTGGACCGCCATAGACGAACCAAGTGTCCACTTCCTTGGGTCGCGAATCCTTGAGCTTGATGATTTGCGATAGTCGGCATTCAAGGCTGACAGGGGATTCCGCAAACCGTGGCGCATCAATTACCCGGCTGGGTGCTTTGGTCAACCCGACTAACTTATTCCTGCGCGGTGTCTTAAACTCATCCACTTTACTTGGGTGCAGTCTCCGACAGCTCTGAAATCAGCCATTCGCGAAAGGCGGAGATGGCTCGATCTTTGGAGCGATCCTTCCTGTAAAGCAGGAAATAGTCGCCATCGCTGGGAACGCGGTCCTCTACCGGAACCACCAGTCTGCCTGCGGCAATATCTTCCTCAACCAATACGTCGGGCACCAGTGCGATCCCTTTTCCCTCCATCGCGGCCCGAACCGACATGAAGAAATGCCCGAAATGCAGTACTCGGCTGGCCGGACGGTAAGGAATGTCCAATGCCCTGAACCAGTCTTCCCAGGCATGGGCGCGTGAATCGGTATGAATCAGTGGTAATGCAGCCAGTTCCGATGGCCGGACCGGCATCGGGCTTTTCAGGATGTCGGGTCGGCATACCGGTACCAGGATGTCTGGGAAAAGCCGGTGCGATGCCAGCCCCTTCCAGTCCTGCGTCATGATCAGGTCAATCCTGGGCGCCCGTTCCCGGCTGCGCTGGCCCGGAAGCTTTCCGACGCGTATGGCGACGTCGACCTTGTCCCGATCGAAGGCAACCGGGTCGATGGAAGTCACCAGCCGTACTTCAATGTTTTGATGCGTCTGCGTAAAACGGACCAGACGCGGCATGAGCCAGGTAGAAGCAAGCGTGGGAAGAATATTCAGGATAAGTCCGCGTACCGGCTTGGTTTTGTGAATGCTGCGCGCGGCGTCTTCAATGTGATCGAATGACTTTTCCACCGCCTTGAACAGGAGCTTGCCCTCTTCGGTGAGTTCGATTTCGCGCGTCAGGCGATTGAATAGCTTCAGCCGGAAGTGTTCTTCAAGGTTCTTGACATGCCTGCTGACCGCGCCTTGCGTAATGCACAGCTCGTCGGCGGCCAGCGTGAAACTCATATGGCGGGCGGCGGCCTCGAATGCCCGCAGAGACACCAGGGGTGGGAGCGTACGTTTCATTGCCCGACTATACCATTTCGGCCATGCATGCATGAGTAATATTCATGCATGAGGGAGAACAAGTCGGTTGTCGGTGACCGCTTCAGCGCCGATGATTCACTCCAGCAAAACACAATAAAGAGACGACATGGAGACGAAAGATACGGTGTTGCTGGAAGCAAGGAACTTGTCCAAGCGTTTCGGGGCAACCTGCGCCTTGCTGAGTGCCGATCTGGAATTGCGATCGGGCCAGGTGCATGCCCTGATGGGCGAGAACGGCGCAGGCAAGACCACCATGGTGAAGATGCTGGTGGGAGCGCTGCAACCGGACTCGGGTGAAATCCTGCTGGAAGGAAAACGTCTCAGCAACCGCTCGGTCCGCGACGCGGTAGCCGCCGGGATCGTACCGGTCTACCAGCATTCGACATTGTTCCCGGAGCTGTCGATTGCAGAAAATTTGCGTGCATTCGATGTAGCCAGTACATCTTTGCCACGGCTGCACCGGGGCGCTGCGGACCTGGCCCCTTACCTGGATGCCGCGGCCCGCATCGGAATCGATCTTGATCCCGCCAAGCCGGTTCGCATGCTGTCCATGGCGGAGCGGCAATTGCTCGAGATCGTCCGCGCGGTGGCGCGCAATTGCAAGCTCCTTTTGCTTGATGAGCCGACCGCGGCGCTCAACGTTCAGGAAGCGCTACGGCTCTTCGATGTGATCGAAAGACTGAAAGAAGAAGGCAAGGGCATCATCTTCATCAGTCATAAGCTCAACGAGATCAGTGAGATCTGCGACGTGGTGACAGTACTGCGTGACGGACGGACAGTCATGAACGCCGCCGCCACGGCCACACTGACGCATCGCGACATCATCCACGCGATGGTCGGGCCGGTGAGCGCTCGCACCGATACGGCACTGCATGATGCCGGCGGCCCGTGTCTCGAGGTAAGCGGCCTTGCCTGCGGCGGCGCCTTCCAGGACATGTCCTTGAGCGTGCGTCGCGGCGAAATCGTGGGAATTGCCGGCTTGATCGGTTCGGGAGCACTGGAGGCGGGAGAAGTGCTGGGCGGCGCAAGGGAAGCCACTCAAGGCACGATAAAGCTGGATGGCAAGGAAATCGCCGGCCGGTCACGGCGCTATTTCAAGCAGCAAGGCGTCGGCCTGGTTCCGGCGGACCGGACTGCGGATGGCATTTTCCCCGGACTGAGTTGTGCGGCGAATGCCGCGGCTTCTGCTTACGATGCGATCCAAACCGGAGCATTCCTTTCGCGGCAGGCTGAATATGATGCCTCGAACATGCTGTTCACTGCCCTTCGCGTCAGGCCTGGCGATCCGGATCTGCCCATTGGGGCGCTCAGCGGCGGCAATCAGCAGAAGCTCGTGATCATACGAAACCTGCTCGTGCCGGACATGAAATTGCTGGTGGTCCTGGAGCCAACCAGAGGAGTCGATGTGCATGCGCGCGATGCCATTCACAGCGCCATCATCGACGCCGCGAGCAAGGGTGTGGCCGTCATTGTGGCCTCCAGCGATCTGGAAGAAGTGATGGCGCTGGCACACAGAATCTGTTTGATGAGAAACGGCCGGCTGGCAAGGACGTTTCCGCGCGGAGCGGATCCCGCGGAACTGCTTGCCTGCATGGGCGAATCGGATAGTCCCTCAAGGGAGCTTCACCATGCACATGCTTAAAAGATGGCCCGCATCACTCTGGGTTTTCATTGCGCTATTCATTGCGTGTCTGATCGCGGTCCCGCGCTTCGGTACAGTCCAGAACTTTGTGAACCTGGGCCGGATGGCAGCCATTCTTGCGCTGGTGTCCATCGGTCAGGGCGTGGTGATCATGGTCCGCGGACTGGACTTCTCGATCGGATCAGCGGTTGCGCTTTTCAGTGTGGCGACCGTCCTGTGTGCCCCTGTCCTTGGCGTGGCTCCTGCATTCGGTATCGGCGCGGTAGCTGTGCTATGCCTGGGGATGCTCAATGGCGTCCTGATCAGCTATCTGAAACTGCCCGCCTTCCTGGTGACGCTGGGGGCCATGATCGGCGTGCACGGCTTGTGCAGCGTTCTGGTGGGAGGTGTGCCGATAGAAGCGCCTGTCGGGATCGACATGAGCGGTCTTGCACACGCGGGATGGTTCGGTATCCCGGTGCCGGCATGGCTTGCCGCCGTTGCATTCGGCGGGAGCTATGTGCTGATGGAATACACAAGCTTCGGACGCGAAGCGCATCTGATCGGCAGTAACCCCCGGGCAGCCGAGCTCGCCGGCATTCCTGTGCCCTTGCGGATACTTCAAGCCTACGTGCTCAATGCGATGCTGGTTGCCGTTGCCGGTGCAGTGCTGACTTCGCGGCTCGGATCGGGGCAGCCCAACCTGTATCCGGAGCTGCCCTTCGAAGCGATCGCGGCATGCGCCATCGGGGGAATTCCTCTCACCGGCGGCAAGGGAAGTCCCCTGCATGCGGTACTGGGCGTCTGCATCCTGGCGCTGTTCATGAATGCGCTGGTGCTGTTCAATTTCCCGACGTATTTGCAAAGCATGTTGCTGGGTGTGCTCATCGTCGAGTCCGTGCTGGTGCAGCATCTTGCAGGCCGGTTCGCATGGCGGGCGGGATCTGCCCAAATGCAGACAAATACTTGAAAAGTGAATAGCGCAATGAATACCCAATTGTCATCCGCCTCCAGCCAGCCATGGTCAAGGCTGCCGCGGTTGCAGCAAATGACCAGTCTGAATGCGCAGGCATTAAGCGGGCCCATGGCCTGCATGCTAATGATCGCGGTCATGGCGAGCATCTCTCCAGGTTTCGTCAGTGCGAATAATTTCGGAAATATCTTTTCGCAAAGCAGCGTCCTCTTCGTGCTTGCGATCGGCCAGATGTTCGTGATCCTCATCCGGGGTTTCGATATCTCTGTCGGTGCGGTCGCGGCGCTTGCATCGGTCGTCGCGGTGCAGGCGATGCCGCATGTCGGAGAGAGCGCCGCGATCATGCTCGGCATCATGACGGGATTGCTGGCTGGCGCGCTGAATGGCTATTTGATCGCCTGCCATGGCTTGCAACCTATCGTCGTCACGCTGGGCACAACACTGGTAGTGCGCGGCGCCGCGACGGCGCTCGAGGAAGCGGCGGACAGCATGTCACTGGGCGGGGATGGGATGCTCCAGCTGCTGGGCTACGCCGCATTCCTCGGACTGCCGCTGCTGGTCTGGCTGGCGGCCATCATCAGCCTGTCGGCATGGCTGATCACCCGCTGGCTTCCCTTCGGGCGCTGGCTGTACATGGTCGGTGGAAACCCGGAGGCAGCGAGGCTGGTCGGCGTCCCGGTGCGCAGCACCGAAACGCTCGCCTACGCTCTCTGCGGCGCATGCGCAGGGCTGGCCGGCATGTTCCTGCTTGCCCGCAGCGGTACCGCGATCGCGACGGAAGGTGCAGGCATGGAGCTGCAGGCCATTGCGGCATGCGTCATCGGCGGCATCGCGCTTGGCGGCGGACGCGGATCGGTATGGCAGGCACTGGCGGGTGCGCTCTTCATCCAGGCGCTGCTGAACGGGCTCAACCTTCTCGGTTCATCTCCATTTGTATCGGAAATGGTGCTGGGAGCCGTCATCGTATCGGCGGGCATTCTTGACTATGTCGTACGCAAATTCAAACGAGACTAAAAGGAGATCGGAAATGAAAAAATTTCTATGCGCAGTATGGCTGGCAACCGGTGTTGTACTGCCTTTAAGCAGCCAGGCACAGCAAGCCTTGACCATTGGGTATGCGACACCGGAACTGTCGTCGTCGTTCTGGATTTCGATGACGTATGGCGTAGAGAGCGAAGCGCGCAAGCTGGGTGTCAACCTGGTCAAGCTCAATGCCGGCGGCGACTCCAACGTCAATGCACAGATCTCCCAGATCCAGGATCTGATCGAACGCAAGGTGAATGCGATCATCGTCGGCGCAACCAATGCGAACGGCGTCAAGCCGGTCATTGAGAGTTCGATCGGCAAGGGCATTCCGGTGATTGGTCTGTCCAGCATCCCCAATGCATCGGGACTCTCATCGGCTATCAGCGCGGATCACTATGACATGGGACGGCTGCAGGCGCACTGCCTGGGAAAAGCGTTGAATGGAAAAGGCGCTGTTGCGCTCATCTCTCAGCAGCAAGGGCAGTCGTGGGCGGATACGCGTCGGCGCGGCTTTATCGAAACGATCCAGAAAGAGTATTCGGGCATCCGGATCGTTGCCGAATCGCGCAAGCAAGTGACACGCAACGGGGCAATCAATCTGGTCGAAGACTGGCTGCAGCGCTTCCCGGACATTAACGGGATTTACAACGCGGTGGACGATACCGCAGCCGGAGCATGGCTTGCGGTGAAGTCGGCGCAGAAGGAGGGAAGCGTAAGGATTGCAGCTTCCAACCTGAGCAGTAACGCCCAGCAAATGCTCAGGAATGGCGAACTGGTCTGCACCTCGGCGCAGCAGATCGTCACGCAGGGACGGGAAGCGCTGCGTCAGGCGGTACAAGCGGCGAAGAAGGAACCGACCAAGCCGACCATCGAAACGCCTTCCATCCTGGTCGACAGGAACAACCTTGGCGCACTCGACCTCAGCCTCCTGACCGCCCCTGCAGACTACAGGCCGTAGCAGAGCGCAATACCGGTCCGGAATTCAATCAATACAAACAGAAAGGCCATGGCCATGCTTCCTTCACATAACCGTTTCCCTTACTCAGCCATTGTCGAGCGGCCCGTCTTTGACTGGCCTGATGGAAAACGGCTCGCGGTGCATCTCTGCCTCAACCTTGAGCATTTTTCCTATAACGAAGGGCTGGGGATTTCCTATTCGCCCGGACTGCCGCATCCCAATACCTATAACTGGGCATGGCGCGAATATGGCAACCGGGTAGGTGTGTGGCGGATCATTGAGCTATGCAACCGGCTCGCCATTCCGCTGTCCGTATTGCTCAATTCGGCCTGTTACGCACATTGTCCAGAAGTGATCGCCGCGCTTCGCGCACGCGGTGACGAAATACTCGGACATGGGCGAACGAATTCCGAACATCAAAACAACTTTTCCGAAGACGACGAGCGCAAGCTGATCCATGCGGTAAGGGATGCGATTCTCGAGCATGAAGGACGGGCACCGGCGGGCTGGCTCAGTCCTGGCGTAAATCCAAGCAATGTCACGCCGGACCTGCTGCAGGAAGCCGGCTATAGCTATCTGCTCGACTGGCCCATGGACGATCAGCCCGTATGGCTGAAGACACGGAAGGGCCGCATTCTCAGCCTGCCTTATCCGCACGAAGTCAACGATATTCCGGCAATTGCCTTGCATGACGCTACGGCCGCGCAGTTTGCCGACATGATCATCGACAACTTCGACGAAATGCTTGAACAGAGCGAACAGCAGCCGCTGGTTTACGGCATTTCCATTCATGCGTTCCTTGTCGGACAGCCGTACCGGATGCGGCATTTCCGCCGCGCCATGGAACACATCACCAAACACAGGGACAGCATCTGGCTGACCACGACAGGCGCAATTGCAAAACATTTTATCGATCATGTCGAGCCGGCCTGATCGCAGACAACAAGGTGGAATCACATGAAGAAGGAAGCATTATGTCGTTCGAAAAAGAATTGAGAGTCGGCGTTGCCGGCCTCGGTGCCGTCGGAAAGACACTGGTCCGGTCTCTCGACGCGGGAATATTCGGTCTGAAGCTTGGCGCGGTTGCGGTACGCGACCCGGGGAAGGCGGCGGAAACAATGGCTGCGCTGAAAACGCCCGTGCCGGTGGTGGCGATTGCGGATCTGGCCGAGTATGCAGATGTGGTTGTCGAGTGCGCGCCGGCCGAGCTGGTGCCGGACATTGCCGAGCCGGTCCTGCGGGCGGGGAAGACCGTGATCGTGCTGAGCGTCGGCGCGCTGCTCGACCGCATGGACCTGGTGGAGACCGCACGTCGCTACGGCGGGCAGATTATCGTTCCCACCGGCGCACTGCTCGGACTGGATGCAGTGACGGCCGCGGCCGAAGGCAAGATCAATTCCGTGCGCATGGTGACACGCAAGCCCGTGCGCGGCCTGGTCGGCGCGCCGTTTTTGGTCGAGAACAAGATCAATATCGATGACATCACGTCGCCGGTCCAGATCTTCGCAGGCACAGCGCGCGAGGCAGCCAAAGGATTTCCTGCCAACCTGAACGTCGTCGTCGCTCTGGCGTTGGCAGGGATCGGCCCCGATCTTACCCAACTGGAAATATGGGCCGATCCGGCGCTCACCCGTAACACGCATGTGATCGAGGTTGACTCCGATGCCGCATCGTTTTCGATGAGCATTCAAAACATCCCGACCGAAAACCCCAAGACCGGACGCATCACTGCCCAAAGCGTGCTGGCCGCGCTACGCAAGCTGCGCAGCCCGATTCGGGTCGGCACTTAATTCTTACTTCAATGGAGCATGCATGAACTTAGGCTTGACAGGTAAATCCGCCCTCGTGCTGGCGGCCGGAGGCGGACTGGGAGCGGCCATCGCGGTTGCATTGGCGGCCGAAGGCGTAAAGGTCGCCATTTCCGACCAGGATGAACAGGCGCTGGCGCACACGTTTGAACGCATTGTCGGGCTGGGTGGGCAGGCCAGTCCATTCACGGCCAATCTCGGTGATCTGCGCAGCGTCGAAAACATGCTCGAGCGCGTCAAGGCAGACGTCGGCGGTGTCGATATTCTGATCAACAACTCGGGCGGGCCCCCTCCCTCCAAGGCCGCCGACGTGCCGCCGGAAACCTGGCGCGCGCAGTTCGAGGCAATGGTACTGTCGTTGATGCATCTGACCGACCAGGTATTGCCGGACATGAAAGCAAGGCAATGGGGACGCATCATCACCAGCGCTTCGTCCGGCATCATCGCACCCATTCCCAACCTTGCCATGTCGAATACCTTGCGTATGGCCTTACTGGGATGGTCGAAGACACTGGCGACTGAAGTGGCGCAGGATGGCATCACGGTCAACGTGGTTCTTCCAGGGCGCATCTCGACGGACCGTATCCGCGCGCTGGACGAGGCACGTGCGGCGCGTGAAGGGAAAAGCTATGAACAAGTGGTGGCCGAAAGTACTGGCTCCATCCCGGCGGGCCGCTATGGCCGGCCCGAGGAATATGCGGATGTGGTTGCCTTCCTGGCCAGCCAGCGCGCGTCATTCGTAACAGGCTCGGTTTTCCGTGTCGATGGCGGCATGATCCCCAGCGTGTGAATCAACCCATCAATCAACAACAAGGATTTTCCAGAATGAACAATGAAACCACAAACGTCCGCAGCGCCGCTCAGCTGGAGCAGATCCGGCAGCGCTTTCTTGCCGTCGATACCTCGAATGTCGCCGACGTGCTCGACACACTGGGATACTTCAATCAAGGCTTGTCGGCGGAATTCCTGCCTTTTCCCAACGACAGCGGAAAACTTGCGGGCTGGGCCTACACCATCCGCGGACAAATGACACCCTATGGCCAGGGTGGCGACGCCGACAAGATGAAGGCGTGTCAAGGAGTTTCGGCTGGTCAGGTCACGGTCTGGAGCGGCGACGGCGAAGGCATCTGCTATTTCGGCGAACTGATCGCGATCGGCATGAAGGAGCGCGGCTGCGTCGGTTCGTTGATCGATGGCGGTATTCGCGATATCCGATGGATCCGGGAACAGGAGTTTCCCATCTATGCCCGATACCGCACCCCGATCCAGTCCATCGGTCGATGGAAGGTCAATGGCTGGCAGATACCGGTCACCCTGCGCGGGGCAACCTCGAAATCGGTGCAGGTCAATCCCGGCGACTTCATTCTCGCCGACGAAGATGGCGCACTCGTCATTCCCCAGGAAATCGTGGACCAGGTGCTGGCGGATGCGGAAGCGCTGACGGAAAAGGAAAAACAGATTCGCCTCGACCTGCAATCCGGCCTGACGCTGGCCGATGCGCTTGCCAAATACGGCCATGTCTGAGCCGGGAGGCGTCAGCGCGGAAGCGATCGCCCAACGGGCGGCCGGCCTGGGCTTGTTCCTGACACCGGAACGCTGCGCGCAGATCGCCGCCGCGGCTTCTCCCGCCATAGAAAGGGTAAGAAACCTGTGTCCGGAGCGGGAGGGCCGGACCGGCTCCTTCGAACAACTGCTATCGTCGATGGGCTGCCATGATCGAACCTAGCGCACTGGATGCAGAGGGCCTCGGAGCGGTGATCGCGCAGGGGCTGATCTCGCCGTCCGATACGATCCTGGCGCTGGCGGAACGGAGCCGGGAGGTGAATGAGGTCCTCAACTGCTTCGCGTATCTTGACGAACAGCCCGCGCTTGCTCATGCGCGCAGGCTCGAAGCAAGACGCCTCGAAGCGTGGGAATCGGGAAGTCTGTGGGGTGTGCCGTATGGACATAAAGATGTTTTTGCGACGCCCTCCAGGCTTCCCGTTGCCGGCACGCGCGTGGCGCCCTTACCCTTGAGTTCCGAATGCGCATCCGCAATCGCTTCACTGGAGAGGGAAGACGCCATCGCGCTGGGAGCCCTCAGCCTGGATGAGATAAGCTATGGTGCAACCGGGCTGAACGCGCACTATGGGAATTGCCGCAATCCATGGGGACCCGGGTTCATCAGCGGAGGTTCCTCCAGCGGCGCTGCAGCGGCCGTCGCAGCACGTGCACTGCCGTTTGCAGTCTGTTCTGACACCGCCGGATCGACGCGCATTCCCGCGTCGATATGCGGGGTCGTCGGTTTCAAACCGACGTTCGGCCGAATCAAAACATCGGGGATGGTCCCTTTGTCTCCTTCGCAGGACACGATTGGCATCGTCACACGCAGCGTACGCGATTGCGCGCTTGTGATGGACGCAATGAGTCAAGGTCCGGAGCGAGGGCACGAAGCGTCGTGCCACTTGAGCGCGCCTCTCAACGCATGGCTGGAAAATCGCGCGCTGCTGGAAGGACTGCGGGTAGGTGTGTGTGAACACCCATTCTTTTCCATGGAAATCCCGGACGGCGATGCGTTGTTGCAGCGGGCATTTCAGGCCCTCCAACGGCTTGGCGTACGCATCGACCGCAAACCGCTGGACGGTCTTGAGGATTGTGACGCGGCGGCGGCGGTGATTACCTGGACAGAAGTACTGAAGAGCTATGGCGCATACCTGCGGACGAATCCCGATGGATTCACCGCTGCGACGCGGATCCGACTCGAGACGGCACTTGCACCGTCCGAAGAGGATTACGCAACGGCACAGGCATACCGCTCTACTGCCCTTGCACGTTTTGTCGAAACGGCATTTTCGGATGCCGATTTGTTAGTGGCGCCGACGGTAACCATTGCCACCCCCACCATTGCGAAGCTGCATGCCGATCCCCAGGAAAGCGTCCGGACAACGACGTCGTTCCTGCGCTCCAACCGCTGCTTCAGTTATCTCGGATTGCCTGCGCTGTCGGTCCCTGTCGGTTTCAGTGCGCACGGTTTGCCGGTCGGTTTGCAGATCATCGGCAAGCCATGGAAGGACGCCGAGGTCTTGCTGCTGGGAGCTGCCTATCAAAGCATCAGCGACTGGCACCTGATGGCGCCAAAGATCAACTGCGCTCGTAAAGGGCACGAAAAATAGAAAAGGCGTAAGCATGGATCTGTCATTCAAAAACAAGGCGCTTGATTTCCATATGTCGGGTCGACGAGGAAAGATCGAGGTGGTGACAACCAAGCCGGTCCGATCGAAGGCCGATCTGGCGCTGGCCTATTCACCCGGCGTGGGTGCCGCATGCGAAGCGATTACAGCCAGTCCCGAAGCCAGCTACTGCTATACGGCCAAAGGCAACCTGATCGGCGTGATTTCCAACGGCAGCGCCGTGCTCGGATACGGCAACATCGGACCGTTGGCCGCCAAACCGGTAATGGAAGGCAAAGGCATCCTCTTCAAGCGCTTTGCGGATATCGATGTATTCGACATCGAGATCGACGAGGACGATCCGGAGCATTTGGTGGAGACGATCGCGCGCATTTCGCCTACCTTCGGCGGGATCAATCTGGAAGATATCAAGGCGCCCGAATGCTTCGAGATCGAGCGTCGCTTGCGCGAGCGGCTGGCGATTCCCGTCTTTCACGATGATCAGCACGGCACCGCGGTCGTGGTCGCCGCAGCCGTTCATAATGCATTGCGCGTATCGGGCCGCCCGATAACATCAGTACGGCTGGTGTGCAGTGGCGCGGGAGCGGCGGCCATCGCCTCGCTCGACATGCTGGTCGCGCTGGGCATGGATGTGCGTAATATTCTTGTGTTCGATTCGAAAGGCCTGCTCTCTCTCGAACGGCAGGATTTGAACGCCGAAAAATCGCGCTATGCACGCTCCGGCCCGGCTTCGCTCAAGGATGCACTGGAAGGAGCGGATATCTTCCTCGGCGTATCGGCCGCGAACGCCTTGCGGCCCGACGATATCAAGCACATGAACCCGCTGCCGCTGATTATGGCGCTGGCCAACCCGACGCCGGAAATACTTCCGGAGGAAGCACGCAGGGTTCGACCCGACGCCATGGTATGCACCGGCCGCTCCGACTATCCCAATCAGGTGAACAACGTATTGTGCTTTCCCTATGTTTTCAGGGCTGCGCTGGACGTACGCGCACGCAGCATCAACCGAAAGATGCTCGTGGCGGCCGCGCATGCAATTGCCGAACTGGCCTATCTGGCCTCGACGCGGTGCCCGGAAAGCCAGGCATCACTCGGGAATTGCCTCATTCCCGATGCCTTTGACGCCAAGCTTTTGCCACATGTTGCAACTGCGGTCGCCCGTGCCGCGGTCACGAGCGGTGTAGCGGATAAGCCTATCGTCGACTGGGCCGCATATCGTAGTTCCCTGGAGCGTCTGTCATGCAAGCTTGCCGATGGCGCCGTGGCGGCATGTGTTCAAGATGCCGTACATGATTGAAGCAATGGATGAGTGAAAGGAATGCATCGATGAGAGAAACTGCGTTGTAGCAGCAGTGGGCAATCCATAGACTGGCTCGGTGACGTCGTGCTCTGGCGAAATCTGATGGCACGGTGCTCACATCTTTAATACATTAAACTCAACGGAGACAATTGTGCCTATTCATCGACTTTTAACCATTGTATCGATTCTGCTTATCTCCATGACTGCCAATGCTGGAAACAACATTACCCGTTACAAAAATCCCGCTCACATGACCGAAGCCTGGGCGCGCGAATTTTCCGAATCCATCGAGATACCGGCGGGCGTCGATCAATTGCTGCTCAGTGGCGTAGGACCGATGATCGCGGATGCGGCCGCACCAGCCGACACCGTTCAATCGTATGGCGACACGGAAGTGCAGACACGCAGCGTGCTGCTTCAGATCAAGAGTACCCTTGAAAAACGAGGATATGCGATGGGCGACATCGTCAGCATGCAAGCGCTGATCGTAGGCGATCCGCGCAAAGGCGGCGAGGCAGATTTCGCCGGTTTCTCTAAAGTCTACAACCAGTTCTTCGGGACAAAGGAGCAGCCGAACGTGCCGGTAAGAACACGGGCTCAGGTAGTCAGATTGGTACCGCCGGGCTGGCTGGTCGAGATAACGGTAACTGTAGCCAAGCGCCGCCCGTAGAATCGCGCGATTCCGATGCCTTTACCTCCCGGGAAACAAAACCAGGATTCTCGGACGTGCTCTCGGAATTCAAAGCCTGTTCGCTTGCATTACTCAATACGGTCAATTACATGTACGCCTACCCGTTCGATTTTTCGATGATGGTGGCGATGATGGCAAGCTAATTCCACGGGGCAAACACTGCCTTTTAATTGACGCTTTGCGTGATGGCTGCCAGGCACGTGGACTATCCTGTTGTTGACACAATCGGGAAAGGACCGCGATGGCACTACCTATCTGGGTTCAGGCGGGACTGTGGGGCTTGCTGGCGGGATCGGCGCTGGTCATAGGAGCGGCGGTCGGCTATTTCACCCGGATTTCCCATCGGACGATAGCGGCTGTCATGGCCTTCGGCAGTGGAGTGCTGATCTCCGCCCTTTCCTTCGATCTGGTGGAAGAGGCGTATGAACGTGGCGGTTTTATTGCGGCGGCACTGGGGTTCTTTATCGGCGCCTGTATTTTCACGGCGGCGAATTGGTTTCTGACCTATCGCGGCGCGGCCGCACGCAAATCCTCCGGCCAGCAGCAACCTTCCGAAGAGGAAGAACATGGCAGCGGTTTGGCCATTGCCTTGGGCGCGCTGATCGACGGCATCCCGGAAGCGATCGTCATCGGCGTCAGCATGATCGCCAGCAAGACAGTGAGCATGGTGGCCGTGATCGCGATTTTTCTTTCCAACATTCCCGAAGGATTGTCCAGCGCCGCCGGCATGAAGAAAGCCGGGCGTTCCGCAGCGTATATCTTTGGCGTCTGGGGCGGCATCGCCATCCTCAACGGCGTGGCCGCCGCGCTCGGAAACCTGTTTTTCTCCGGATTCTCCGACGAGATCATTGCCGCAACGATGGCGTTGGCGGCAGGCGCCATACTGGCCATGCTGGTCGATACCATGATCCCGGAAGCGTTCGAGCTTGCGCAGAACTATGCAGGCATTATTGCCGTTACCGGTTTTCTTGCCGCGTTCTTTCTTTCCAAAATCAGCGGCTGAGTCTGCGTATTGGGATCCCGGCTAGCCTTGAAAGAGGCCGCGCAACTCAGAATGAATCGCCCCGGAATTCGTGGAGGCCGGTTGGTTTAAGTTGAGACCTCAAGGCCGGTCTCGATGGCCGGGAATCGGCTCGGCTTCGCGTACACCCAGTTGTTCAATGATGGTATCGGCCAGGTGGGCCACATGCTTGACGATTGCCGCGCTGATGGCTGGCTCCATCCGATTGAGCTTGCCATAGAACGCCTGGCGTGAAGTATTCATTTCTTCCCGATAGGCCTTCAGGGCAGCCCCCGCAGAGGGCTGGATGCCGCATGCCACATCGAGCATCAGGTCGACCATGAAACCCAACGTGAGCTCGCGTGTGTACTGCTGCTCAGCCGTCTCTTCAAACAGGTAACCTAATGCCGCATCATCAATCAGCCACTCCAGGCACGAACGCACCAACACCGGCAACGGCGCACGCAGAATAAACGGCGCCAACTCATGCGGGTGAGGCTGACTAACTGCCCTGTCTCAACATCTTGCTTGGCAATTTGTCCGGCCACGGCGGTTCTCCCACGTCGTCATTCAGAAACGACCTTGGACACCGAGAAATTCAACAAATTGCAATACTATTGGGCATGTTGACAGGGGTGGCGGAGCGCACCCTACGCTCGCTGACGGCATATCGTCCGGAGCATGCTGGAGCAGTGGTCGCTACAAATAAAGTCAGTCGGAGAAAAACAAAATCTGTCGGGCGAAGCGTGTAAAAGATCTGCAAACGAGCGGCGCTACTTATCCTGTGAAGGACGTTAAAAACGAAGGGCCAACCGATCCACGGTTGGCCATCCTTCTTTTGGCCGTCCTTGGCCCACTCGACCTTTTCTGCCGATGGCCGCTTGAGTGCGCTTACCGGTCAGCGACGGGTATGTCGGTTATGCCGTAGTCGGCCAGGAGCAGGCTTCTACTTATTTCTGATGGACGTCCGCCTTTAGTGCGAGAAAGACAATGGAAATTGGAAAGCATACAATCGTGCCTCCTCACTTTAAGGAGACGTGATGGCCTTATCTATGTCGGTTCAATGTCATTGTGGGAATGTGGGTTTCGAACTCCATGGCCAACCAGCAGCACGAGCAAATTGCCATTGCCAGTCGTGTCGGGACTTCTACGGGACTTCAATTCTATCGGCAACGGCATGGTCTGCTGAAGCAGTCCGAGTGACTGGCGGTCAGACAGCTACATTTGCTCATCCGACCAAGCAGATGTCGAAAACCTTCTGTGTCAATTGCGGCGATACGTTGTTCGGAACAAACCGCCTCGGCATGCGTGTTGTGCCCAACAGCGTCGTCGCTCGCGCTGCAGGAGGCTGCCTACCGGAGGACTGGAGCCCAACAATGCATCTGTTCTACCGGTATCGGGTCATTGATGTCGCTGATAGGCTGACCAAGTATCTTGAAGGATGGGATGGGCCGGAATACGAAGCTCTCGGCTCCGAGCGTTCCTGACACCTTTGTCCATAGGCAGAGCGGGGACGCTTTTAAATCGCTCAAGACAGTCGAGCGGACATTCAGGATGTCCGCTCGACAGGCCGCTAAGGGTCGGTTTGCGCCTCGCAACAGAATGTCACCAACGTCCGGTTGTCGGCCGCTTTCTGCCGGTGATCGCGAAAACTCGATAATGCCCCTCTTGTAACGACGAAGGGCCAATCCGATGGATTGGCCCTTGGCTTTTCAGCAGCTTCTACGTCCGGTAGATCAGTTGCAGCAACTGCGGCATCCAGGGTAGCCGATTCTAGAAATGGAATGGGCGCCTCCCCCGCAAGGGTCAAGGCTGAAGTCAGGCGGAGATAGATAGATAGATAGATAGGGAAGCAAGGGTTCCCGCATCCAGACGGCATCAGATGTGCCAAAGTGGAAGATGCGAATCAAAACCACTTGAGGGAGGGGAACCCAAATGAAGCATACGGTAGTCGGGATCGACATT